>Ga0131853_10002279_pt1 | contig 34441 bp, 33 predicted proteins | sample TergutLab28metaG_FD_92764 | JGI IMG/M metagenome (GOLD analysis project Ga0131853, IMG submission 92764) | Labiotermes labralis P1 segment gut microbial communities from Petit-Saut dam, French Guiana - Lab288 P1 (version 2) (version 2) | ecosystem: Host-associated > Arthropoda: Insects >... | reverse complement strand
CCCGAAGTCCCGAAGTCCCGAAGTCCCGAAGTCCCGAAGTCCCGAAGTCCCGAAGTCCCGAAGTCCCGAAGTCCCGAAGTCCCGAAGTCCCGAAGTCCCGAAGTCCCGAAAAAATACGTTATGGGCAACGTATATGTCAAGTGTTTAGAGGGGTTTTGCCCAATTTTCCGCATTTTTTTGCCAACTTTTTTTTAAGTTTCTTACTTACTGTAAATATACATTATCGGCAGGTAGATAGTCAAGGTGTGCTGGGGAATGAAAGCTTAATATTGATGTTTTTTTGTTTGGGCGATTGTTGCACAAAGGCGGAAAAGGTGATTTATTCGTAATGTGCCCGTGTTAAGTAATGTCTAACGCAAATTTAATGGCATTGTCAAGTTCTTGCATTTTTCTGTAAGATAATTTACCTATATAGTTAGTCAAGAGATATTTGGGAATACTGACTAATTCGTCGCAATGTATAGATGAAAAATGTTTAATGCCCTCGTCAATATCTATTGAAACTTGTGTTGAAAGCCCATCGTGTCTGGAATATACGGGTGCACAAATCAGCGTAGAAAACGAAGAATTTATGAGCAACTGCCTACTGACAACAACAAAAATGCGATAATCTTTTGTATCGTTTTTTGAACCTTTGTAAACTCTGTATAAATCGCCTCTTCTCATCAAAATGCCTGATAACTTAAAACATCTTCTGCTTCGGAATTGAGATAATCTACGTTTCGGTTTATTATATCCAAATCGTTATTGCGGCTTAAATTTTTTCGTCTGACTACCGCTTGAGGAAAAACATTGTAATTTTTCACATATTGCACTGTTATTCCCACTTTTTTTGCCAAACCGACAAATTCTTTCAAATCTTGACGAGTGTTTGACTGAAACAAAACCGCTTCCATATATTTATTCTCCTTAAAAATAAGAATAATTTTTTTATCATACAACTACAAAATACTATTCGCCGTTAATAAAAAGTAAAATTTCGTTCCTCAAATGCTCTCTTTCGTTTTTCTGTTTATGCAAATAATATTTTCTGACGAAAAACTATGAGGAGATTAAAATGTTTGACATAACAAAAAAAATATTCACCGCACCTATGGCTGGAGTGGGCGACGCGGTTTTTAGGCGAATGTGCAAAGAGTATGGTGCGGACGTCTGCGTAAGCGAAATGATAAGCGCTGAAGGGCTTTTTTATTTAAGCGAAAAAACCAAACAAATGATGATGCTGCAACCTTGGGACAGACCGGGCGGCGTGCAGATTTTCGGGAGCAAGCCCGACTTGATGGCGCGCGCGGCAAAACAGATATGCGAAGAAGTAAATCCTGATTTTATCGACATAAATTCGGGTTGCCCCGTTCATAAAGTCGTCTCAAAAAACGGAGGCGCCGCGCTCCTTAAAGACCCGAAACTTTTTGCCGAAATTACGGAAAATGTAGTAAAGGCAAGCGGAAAAACGCCTGTATTCGTAAAAATTCGTTGCGGTTGGGACAGCAAAAGTTTTATAGAAAAAGAATACGGAAAAATTGCCGAAGATTGCGGAATTTCGGCAATAACACTCCACGCGCGAACAAGAGCGATGGGCTATTCGGGCGTTGCAATGTGGGAACGAATAAAAATATTGAAAGACAGCGTAAAAATTCCCGTAATCGGAAACGGAGATATATGTTCAGGCAAAGACGCGGCGGAAATTTACGCTCAAACAGGTTGCGACGCAATTATGCTCGGTCGCGGCTCATTCGGAAACCCGTTTATCTTCGACGAAATAAAAAGGTATTTAGCAGGCGAGGCGCCCAAAGTAATAACGTGGGAAGACAAAATCGCCGCCGCAAAAAAACATTTGCAATACTTTGAAGAATTTTACGGCGAAAACGCATTCTTAGGCGAAATGAAAAAACACCTTGCGTGGTATATCAAGGGTTTTGAGGGATGCTCGCAAATCCGAAACAATATTATGAAATGTAATAATGTTGCCGATGCAAAAATGCTGTTAAAATCAATGTAGGGGCGTATTGCATACGCCCAAATCGCTTTTGTATTTACCGGGCGTATGCAATACGCCCCTACGAGAAATATGTTTATTCTACTCTCTGAAATCTCGCCGCAAAAATAGCGTCGGCGCCGTTTTTGTTCGGCGTTATTTCCAAGAAATCACCGTTGTCCGATAATAATTGTCCGTCTTTTATCTTTTCTTTTGCAGGAATAAGGACGAAATTCGGGTTTTCCTCTAAAAAAATCTCGACCTGAGCTCTATTTTCTTCGTTTTCGAGAGAACAGGTAGAGTAAACAATAATTCCACCGACATCAACTGTTTGCACTGCGCTTTTCAGGATTTCCTTTTGGCGCGCCGCCGCTTTTTTGATTGCCTCTTCGTCGCGTATCCAACGCGCTTCGGGGTGGTGATTTATTACTCCCGTTGCACTGCACGGCGCGTCGATTAGACAAAAGTCGAATTTTTCAGACATTCCCAAACTTTTTGCGTCTGCGGCGACAATATCAACGTTTCTTATGGAAAGGCGTTTGAGCGTATCCGAAATCATTTTTGTCCGCGAGAAACTTATATCTGCCGCAACAATTTGAGAATTAGGCGCAACTTCGGAAAGAAGCGTTGTTTTTCCACCGGGCGCAGCGCACAAATCGAGAATTTTTTTGCCGTTTTCAACATCGAGCAAGGCGACTACCCAGCCCGAAGACGGCGCTTGAACCGTGCATTGCCCCGACAAAAACAAGTCGTTTCTGTCAATTCGCTCGCCTGCCTGTAATTTGTAATACAAACCGTTAAAGCCCACGCCGCGCGCAACGCCGTTTGCACAGCTTTTGGCGACTGTCGCCTCAAACTTATTCTTGCTTGTAAGAGCGACGTTTCTGCGAATAAAAATATCGGGGATAGTATTATTGAACTGCAAAATCTTTTGCGTGGGCGTTTTGCCAAACTGCTCTATCCATCTTTCCACAAGCCAAAGCGGGTGCGAATATTCTATTGCAATTTTTTCGGCGAACGGCACGCTGTTCGATATTTCGGGGAAATTTCGTCCGCGAGAGGCGGCTTTTTCAGCTATAAGTTTTCTTAAAACAGCGTTTGTCAAATCCGAAAATTTACTTGTCTGCGAATGTCTTTTACATAAATTTACGCTTTCGTTCACTGCCGCAAAGTCGGGAATTTTTGTCAGATATAATATTTGGTACGCGCCGATTTGAAGTATTACCTTTAACGCTTCTTCCTCGCGAACGGGCACCGCCAGATATTTTTCTACTGCAAAATCGAGCAGAGATTTATTTCGCAAAACGCCGTAAATTATTTCGTAAGCAAGCCGTTTTTCCGTTTGAGAGACGAGCGGCTCTTTTGTAATAAAATCTTTTTGGTCGAAAAGCTTGTCAATTGTTGTTTCTATGTCGAAGCCTTTAATAAAAAACTTAAAAAGCACTTCAAATGCAATGCTTCGCGCGTCTGTTATTCTTTCGTTAAGCCTGCGAATGTTGCGACCGCCGCTACCGTCTTCGCGGAGTGGGCGTTCTTCACGTCTTCTCGGTCCGAAACTTCTGTCTTTGTCGTTTCTTTTTTCAAATCTTGCATTCCCGCGATTGCCACCGCCACCGCCGCGCCTATCGTCTTGTCTGTCGCCAAAACGCCTGTCTTCACGCCTGCTGTTATCGCGGTTATCACGCCTGCCGTCTCGGTTGTAATCGCGTTTTTCTTCGCTCCGCTCTCTTCTGTTTTCGCCTGTCATTTTAATATAATTCCCTCTTTAATTTGTTTTCCGTTAATAAAATCTCGCGCCGACATAGCTCTTTTTCCCGCGGGTTTCAGTTCTGTAATGACCAAAACGCCGTCGCCTGTCTGCACACAGATTTCGTTTTTTGTAATTTCTATGATTTCGCCAATTTTGCCGTCCGTATTATTCGTATCAAGACGCGAGCGTCGCGTCTCTATATTTTGGGCAGACGCTTTTTCGATTATTATTTGTTCGTCTGAAAGTGTAGTGTAAGAACTTGGAAATGGTTTAAAGGCGCGGATTTTGTTGGCGATTTGTACTGCGCTCTCTTGCCAATTTATTATAGCCTCTTCTTTTTTTAGGAGCGGCGCTTTTGTCGCTTTTGTTTTATCTTGCGATTTGTATTCTACCTCGCCGTTTTCTATTTTTTCGAGCGCCGCCATAAGAGCTGTTGCACCCAAAACACTTAATTTTTCGTAAAGCGACGGGGTGTCGTCGTCGGACTGAATTTCGCACTCTTTTTGCAATACTATATCGCCGGTATCAACTCCCATGTCAATTCTGAAAACCGAAACGCCCGTCGTCTTCGCACCGCTTTCGATTGCCCGCTGAATTGGCGCAGGTCCTCGAAATGCAGGCAGAAGCGCCGCGTGAATATTGTATGTGCCGTATTTTGGTATAGAAAAAACAACTTTCGGCAAAATCGAAAACGCCACTACCACAAACAAATCCGCTTCGATTTTCTTTAATTCTTCTATAAATTTTTCGTCTTTTATGCTTTCGGGAGTAAAAATCGGCGCAATTCTTTGCTCTTCGGCAAATATATTTATCGGCGATTTGCGCAAATGCAAGCCGCGCCCCGCAGGTTTTGGCGGATTAGTTATTATTGCCGAAATTTCGTGATGTGAATTCAGTATCGCTTTTAACGCCGAAATCCCGAAATCCGCTGTGCCGAAAAATGCTATTTTCATAAAATTCTCTCTTTTTCCATCAAAAATACATCGTACCTGAAAATAAAAACGACGGTTTTAAGCCGTCTTTGCGGAACTGGCAAGCGATGTCGAGTGAAAGCAAATTTCTTGCAATTCTTGCGTTTATTGTTGCACCGACTGAAGCCAAAAGCCAGTTTTGACTCGAATATTCCCACGCCTTAACGGTTTGCCCTCTGAAAGTATTGAAGACGTGGCGAACATCATCGGGCGTAAAAGCCGTTCCCGTCCGTAAAATTAAAATGTCGCGATGAACGGGAAATTCAAAGCCTGTGCGGAAAAATAATGGAGAATGACCGTCGCCATAAGCGTGAAAAAAGTTTTCCGCCTCAAAAAACCAATATAGTTTTGCTTCGTTTTCAATAATAATTCCTACACCGACAAACGACGAAGCAGGCATACGCAAATCGACATCGCTTTCATAGTTATCGTAAGCAAATCCTATGTTTCTGAAGCCTGCGGAATATCTAAAAAAGTTGCGCTGTGCAAAAATTCCTGCGTCAATTGCAAAGCCGCCAGAAAAATAACCGCCCCAATGCCCTGCCATCTCTTGCGAAATTTGCTCGTGAATAAATTTAAGGCGTGCGCCAATACTTAATCTTTCGTAAAAATTTCTTGCTAAAGCAGTCTCAACACTGAGCGAAAAAGGCGAAATATAGGCATTTATCGGGTCGCCGTTTTCATCGACGGGGTCGAGCGTTCCAAAGTTTACGTACGAAACCGAAGGCGCAAGAACAAAGCCGTTTTCGAGCAAGAATGCAACCGAAAACGCTCCTCTGTATATATCCATAATTACGGGACTGAAATCTATTGAAAATGCAGGTCTGCTTATTCCTGCAAGCATAGCGGGATTTGTTCTTACAGATAAATTATTGTCTCTTTCGCCGATTAACGACACAGTCCCGCCCGCCGTTCTTGCGGAAACGGGAAGATTTAAGAAGTCAAACCCTACCGCAGTTGCTCCCTGCGTCGTCGATAAAGCCAATAAGACCGAAAAGCAAACCGCCGCGATTTTCACTTGGACGCTTCCTTATTCGGGTAAAGTTGCATCAAGCGCTATTGCCGTAGTCAAAGCCATAATGGTGATAATCATCATTGTTGAAAAGTCGTCAGCTTCTTCGCCGTTGATAAAAAGTCGCTCAAATTCAAAAGTGTTTTGGGGTTTATCGACGGAAAATTCCAAAGCGTAATTCATTCGCTCACCTTCGTTGTCCAACTCACCGGATACGATTACTTTCCCGTTTTCCACTCTCCACAGCGGGTTTTCCCAGTTTGTTTGAACTAGTTGCTTGACGGTAAAATCAAATTCGTCAAATTGACCGTCCTGAACCATTCTTATCTCTCTCGGCACGGAAGAACACGCCAAAAGCGACAACATCAACAAAAAAACTAATAATTTTTTCATTCTGAAACTCCTATAATGTTTATATTTTTTCTCATTTTTGCAAAAACTGCGCCAACGTTGTCAAATCAACAGTGAATTTCCTGATACCTTCGGCAAGTTTTTCGGTAGCCATTGCGTCTTCGTTATGAAGCCAACGGAAAGTTTTTTCGTCGAGAGCGATTTTTTCCAGCGGCATTTCTTTTGCCGATACTGCCGACAATTTTTGTTGTAAATCGCCTTCGGTGTTTGCAAGCTCTTCTATAAAATTGGGGGCAATCGTAAGCAAATCACAACCTGCAAGCTCTACTATTTCGCCGAGATTTCTGAAGCTTGCACCCATAATTTCGGTTTTTATGTCGAATTTTTTGTAATAATTGTAAATTTTACTGACCGAAAGCACACCCGGGTCTTTTTCGGCAGGGTAGCCGTCGGGATTTTCGTTTTTCTTGTACCAATCCAAAATTCTGCCGACAAAAGGCGAAATAAGTTTAACGCCCGCCTCGCCGCAAGCAAGCGCCTGCGCAAAACTGAAAAGCAAGGTAAGATTGCAGTGAATATTTTCTTTCTCCAGAATTTCCGCCGCTTTTATTCCCTCCCAAGTTGCCGCAATCTTAATAAGTACGCGCGAACGCGAGATACCGTCGTTTTCAAAAAGCGCAATTATTCGTCTTGCCGAAAGGATTGTGTTTTCGGTGTCGAACGAAAAAGTCGGGTCTATTTCGACCGAACAGCGACCATCAACCACCGCTAAAATCTCTTTTGCAAAATTCACCGATAATTTTTCCAAAATCGGACGCATTACGTCAAGCAAATTGTCGCCCGACGCGCGCGGAATTTTCAGTGCGTCGTCTATAAGATGTTTATATTGCGGAAGTTTTGCCGCTTGCAAAAGAAGCGACGGGTTTGTAGTTGCGTCCTGCGGCTTGTGTTTTTTTATAGTGTCAATATCGCCCGTATCTTCGACTATTACCGTAATTTTTTTTAACTGTTCAAGAAGCGTCATTTGCTCTCCCCTGCTTATATTTTCATTGACGATTCGGTTATCGCTTTCATTGCAATGGCATACCACTCATCTCTTTTTGTTGTCATAAGCGGGCTTGCGGCAAATATTTTATCAGACAAATCACACGGGTTTAACTCTTCCATAGGAAGCACCTCTCTTGCAAAAATGTTAGCCGCTTTAAGAATGCTTAATTCCATATCCAAGTGTTTGGGATTTGTTGCACTATGATGGTACGCAATAAGTTCCACTATCGTTTCGGAAAGTCCCCACTGACCAAGCAAGTACGCGCCTACTTCGGCGTGTGTCGCTCCGAACATTTCGTCTTCGGCGTCATAAAACGGGATTTTTTTATCCTGCGCCGCATCTATAACCTGCTTGTAAAGTTTGGGAGAATGCGAAACAAAAATCAATTTTCCTATGTCGTGTAAAATTCCTGCAATGTAAATGTCGGAGTTTGCCAAAGGCAAGTTTTCGTGTTTTGCGATTTCTTTCGCCAAAAAACCCGTTATAAGACAGTGGTCAACAATGTCTTCCAAGTGCAAAAGTTTTGCTTCGGCATTGGAAAACGACGTGAAAAGGTGCGCCGTCAAAACAAGTCCCTGAACAATATCGAGCCCCAAAAGCGAAACTGCAAATTCGGGCGAAGTAATTCTTTGCGACAGTCCGAAATACGCCGAATTCACCATTTTAAGAATTGACGCACTCATACCGATGTCCGCCGAAATCAGCGACGCCGCTTTTTTGACCGACGGCGAGGGGCTTTCGAGTTCTGCTATAAGGTCGCTGTAAACCTTAGGCAACGACGGAATTGTTTCAATCCCTTCTATATATTTAATTGCCTGCGGGCGCATAATGGTTTTGTATAATTCGTAAATTCTAATCAGCGTATCCTCAAGTTTTTGGCAACTTTCGGGGCGAACAAGTACTCTATGTGCATATTTAACCAAATGTTTCGGGAAGTCCGCGCTCAAACTCGGCACTAAAACCACTCTGATTATATGAGGATACATCTGCGCCACGGTATCTAAAATCGAAACACCGTTAAGCACCGGCATTTTTATGTCGCACACAATCATATTAAACTCGACCTTTGACATTTCATCGAAAGCCGCCTTTAAGTTATCGGCAAAGCGACATTCCCATTCCGACGTTTTTTTTGCGAAAAGCGTTTTGTACGCCTCAAGGTTCTTGGGTGAAGTATCTACAAATAATAGCCTGTTCATAAAGTTTATGTCCTTTTTATTTTTTAAATTAGTAAAACCCAAGCAACCTGCTTGTTAACCACGCACTACGAAAATATTACGGTAAAATATAATTTGCCCAAGAGCCAAACCGAATTTTTTTCTTAAAATCCCATATTTCCTGCATTTTTTATGTTTTTTTAGTTATTTTCACTTTTAATGAACGGCAAAATTGTATTTTTTATATAAGAATTTTTAATGAAAGGGTTTATTTATGCTAAATATCGTTTTGTTTGGAGCGCCGGGAGCAGGAAAAGGCACTCAAGCGAAATTTATTACTGAAAAGTATAATTTAGGGCATATTTCTACGGGCGACATTATCAGAGCCGAGATAAAAGCCGAAAGCACGCTCGGGCTGAAAGCAAAGAACATTGTGGAAGCAGGTGGTCTTCTGAGCGACGAAATTGTCGTCGAATTGCTGGAAAACCACATAATGAAAAACAGCGTAAACTATTCCGGTTTCTTGTTTGACGGTTTTCCGCGCACGGTCGGACAGTGCCACGCTCTCGAAGAAATGATGTGCAAACTCAAAACCTCGGTAAGCGCGCTTGTTTCGCTCGACGTTCCGCAAGAAGAACTCGTCGCAAGACTTTTGAAAAGAGCTGAAATCGAAGGCAGAAAAGACGATACTCCCGAAGTTATACAAAATCGCTTTTTGGAATACAATGCCAAAACGCTTCCCGTAATGAAATTTTATGAAGACGGCGGCAAGGTTATTTCGATTAACGGAACGGGAAGCATTGAAGAAATAACGGCGCAAATCATATCGGAAATCGACAAACTGAAAAATTAAGGACAGAGAACAATTATGAGCAGAAAAGATTTCAACGAGCAAATGCAGGTCAGGTTCGACAAAATCGCCAAAATCAAAGAGCGAGGCGACCTTCCCTACGTCGAGAGATTTGAGACAACCCACACTATCGCCGAGGCGCAGAACTTGCCCGAAGGCACCGAAAACATTACGCTTGCAGGACGCGTAGTCGCCGCAAGATACTTCGGAAAATTGGCATTCGGACACCTTTTCGGATTTCACGGAAAAATCCAGTTCGCGCTTCAAAAAGATGTGCTTGGCGACAGTTTCGCATATTTTAAAGAAGTGGTCGATATTGGCGATTTCATAGGAATAACCGGAACGCTTATTACAACAAAAACAGGCGAAAAAACAATAGACGTAAAAGAGTGGAAATTCCTCTCGAAAACCTTGCGCAATCTCCCCGAAAAATTCCACGGAATAAGCGACGATGAAATTCGCCTCCGCAAGAGATATTTGGAGTTAATTTCCGACCCCGAGGCGCTTGACCGCTTTAAGACGCGTACAAAAGTCATAAGAGTAATCCGCGACTTTTTGAACGACCACGATTTCCAAGAAATAGATACGCCCGTTCTTACAAATCACGCTTGCGGCGCGCTCGCCCGTCCGTTCATTACGCACAACAACGCGCTCGACATCGACGTCTTTTTGCGGATTGCGCCTGAAACCTATCTGAAAAGAGCGATTGCAGGCGGTTTTGAGCGAGTGTATGAATTCGCAAGGAGTTTCAGAAACGAAGGCGTTGACGCTTCTCACCTGCCTGATTTTACCTTGCTTGAATACTATGCGGCATATTGGAATTATCAGGATAATATGGACTTTACCGAAAAACTGCTGAAGCATTTGTTAACCGAAATTAAAGGCGGATTACAGATAGGATACGACGGCATAAGCATAGATTTTGCAGGCGAATGGGAACGAATTTCTTTCCGCGATTTGATTTTCAAGGACTGCGGAATTGACATTTACGTTTGCGATACCAAAGAAAAAATTTTGGAGCAAATTAAAGAAAAAGGAATTACGCTCGACACTTCTACCGACATAAGAAAAGCAGGGCGCGGAACACTCATTGACCTTCTTTATAAAAAGGTGAGCCGTCCGCAACTCGTAAATCCGACTTTCGTAATAAAGCACCCGATAGACCTTTCACCGCTCGCTCGCAAAAACGACGATAATCCGCTTGAAACCGACCGCTTTCAGTTGGTCGTAAACGGCTGGGAAGTGATAAACGCATACAGCGAACTGGTTGACCCCGTTGACCAAGAAGAGCGTTTTGAGCAACAAGCGCAAGCAAGAGCAGACGGCGACTTAGACGCAATGGCTGTGGACTACGACTTTTTACAGTGCATAGAATACGGACTTCCGCCAATTTCGGGTTGGGGTATGGGGATAGACAGAATAGTCGCGCTCTTGACAAACACGCAAAACTTACGCGACGTGGTGTTATTCCCGCTATTGAGACCCAAACACGACGAACAGAGAAACAACGAAGAAGATTGAGGTGTAAAATGAGAAAAATCGTAATTTTGCTTTTAATAATGATTGTATCAAGCGTCCCTGCGAAAACACGCTGGGCAACTACGAGATTTACGCCGAGCGCAGACATTATAGGCGCAGGGCAGTTTGTGGCAAATTACAACATTTTTCTTAACACGGAATTCGGCAGAGGACTTACGGGCTATTCTATCGGCGGACTTACTATGGGCGCAAGCGAATGGGTCGAGGTAAATTTAGGATATACGGGCGGAATTAATTTAGGCTTTAAGGGACGACTGCTCAACGAATACGGTATGAACGGCGCGCCGTCGCTTGCTATAGGCGTCCGCAATATTTTTAACAACGAAGCGCGTGCAAGAAGCCGACTTGAAACGGGCGACAAAGATTTTACGGGAGAATATTTCTTGGTTGTCGGAAAAAGCGCTAACGCTTTTAACACTCGTTTCCACGGCGGAGTAATGACAATTCCCGACAGCAGAAGAGATAAATTCAACGGATTTATCGCTATGGAACAGGGAATTGGCAGCGATTTCATTTTTACGCTCGAAGGTTTCACGCAACAAAAAAACTTTTATCTGGCGCTGACGACAACCATAAGATTTGGAGAAAACAACAACGCCGAATTTTATTTTTCACTGCTTGATTTGGAAGGCATATTCTTTTCGGACAGAAAAGATTTAGGTATAACACTTACTCCGAAATCGCGCCAAGACTGGATAAAACCGGGAATTGTCGTGGGGACTTCGATAGCTTGGGGCGGACGCAGAAAATTTAGAGACGGAAGATTTGCGTTGAGAGCAATGGAAGACGTTTTGGCAATTCACGAAACGCGCATAAACGAACTTTCTTCTCAAATTGATACGCTGAAAATTGAAAACGAAGCATTGCGCGAACGAAACGAAAAAGCGTTTAATTCAGTAGATTCTCTGCTGATTTCTTGGGCAATGCACGAGGCTATGCGCGATACGCTTCCGCCGCATTTTACGGAAATTTTCTCGCGTCTCGTAGCCTACACACAAGCATATTCGGCGACACGCTTTGACCCGTTTGAGGTGCGCAGAATTTTGGACGAAGTGCGCAGATACGGCAGACCGGGCGAAGAAATCATAGCTCAAATTGCGCGAAACGAACGCGGGCGCGGCGATATTCGGCTGAGAGCGATTACAATGCTCGGCGAATTAAGAGCAAGATACGAAATTCCCGTCCTTTTGGATATTTTGGAATTTACTATCGACAACCGCGAAAAAATAGAGGTAATTTCGTCGCTCGGCAAAATTAACGACCGCACGGTTGAGCCGCGAATAAGGGATTTTGTGCATCATCAAGACGAAAATCTGCGAATTGCCGCAACCGAAGTCTTGGATATGTGGAGCAGAAATCCGATTAGTCCGACCCTTTGGACGCTCCCCATTCCGGCGGTAAGCGGACAAAATAACGCAAATTCGGTGCAAAATCAAGAAAACACTGCATCTGATAGAAACAATGATGTATTTTTGGTGGAACCGATTGAAGAAAATGAGTAATTTATAAAATTTTAAGGAGTGCAAAAAATGGCTACAATTAAAGCAGGAGATATTTCAAGAGGAATGGTTCTTCTTTACGAAGGGCAACCGTGTAGAGTTATTGATTTCTCACACACAAAAACAGGACGCGGTTCAAACAACATTTCTGCAATGCTAAAAAATATTATTAACGGACGAAAAGTCGAACACCGTTTCAGAACGGACGAAAAAGTTGATACCGCTTTTGTCGAAACAAAGCAGTTTGAGTATCTTTACGAAGACGGCGACGGCTATGTGTTTATGGACAGCGAAAATTTCGAGCAAATTACACTTAAGGAAGATGAAGCCGGCGACGCAATGGGATATTTGCTTCCAAACAACACTTGTCAGATTATGCTTTACGACAACAAACCAATCGGTGTTCAACCACCCACAACCGTTCAATTAAAAATTACGGAAACCGAACCGGGAATTAAAGGTGCAACCATTTCGGGAAGTGTTACAAAACCTGCAACACTTGAGACGGGCTTGGTAATCCAAGTTCCTATGTTCATTGAAGCGGACGAAACTGTTATCGTAAACACAACAAACGGCGAATATTCGGGAAGAATTGAAAAATAAACAAAACTTAAACTTATACAAAGGGAGGGTGCGCTTTATGGAAACTTACAGAAAAGCGTCTGGTTATGCGAACGTATTGGCTATGATTATGGCGGGCGGCGAGGGTTCTCGGCTTTATCCGCTTACTCGCGACAGAGCCAAACCGGCGGTGATTTTTGGCGGGAAATATCGAATTATCGACTTTGTTTTGAACAATTTCGTGAATTCGGGTATATTCAAAATTAAAGTACTCACCCAATTTAAAGCCGATTCGCTTATTAAACATTTGACTAACGGTTGGCGTTTGTCAAACATTCTTGGTCATTATATCGACCCTGTTCCCGCGCAGATGAGAACGGGAAAGAATTGGTATCAGGGAACTGCAGACGCGATTTATCAGAATATGAACTTGATTTATGACGAAAAACCCGATTTTGTCGCGGTTTTCGGCGCAGATCATATTTACAAAATGGATATTTCGAGAATGCTTGCGTTCCACAGAGACAACGGAGCGGTTGCGACTGTCGCGGCAATTCCCAAGCCGATAAGCGAAGCAAGTCAATTCGGCGTAATTCAGGTTGACCCTAACGGAAGAATGATAGGATTTGAAGAAAAACCCGATAATCCCAAACCAATGCCGGGTAATCCCAAAATGGCTCTTTGCTCAATGGGTAATTACATTTTTAACACAGGATTTTTAACAAGAAAATTAGAGGAAGACGCGGCTGACGAAAACTCTTCGCACGATTTCGGCAAAAACATTATTCCGTCTATTTACAACGAATACCCTGTTTATGTTTACGATTTCCACAAAAACGTAATCCCCGGAGAATCGCCCGAGCAATGTATGTATTGGGAAGACGTAGGAACACTGGAAGCGTATTATCGTGCAAATATGACATTGAAAGACGTTATCCCCGAAATCAATTTGTATAACGAATCGTGGCCTATCAGAACAGGAAGCGAAAAAGCCGCGCCTGCAAAATTTGTATTCGGTAGCGATACTTCAGGAAAAGACAAAAGAGTCGGAACAGCAATTGACTCGATTGTTTCGAGCGGTTGTATAATTTCGGGCGGCGAAGTGATTAACTCGGTTTTATCGCGAAGCGTGCGCGTTCACAGCTTTGCAAAAGTCGAAGATTCCATACTGCACCCGAACGTTGACGTAGGCGAAAACTGTCATATAAAAAGAGCGATTATTGACAAAGACGTTTGTATTCCGCCGAACACAAAAATCGGCTTCGACTTGGAAGATGACAAAAAGAAATATTTTGTTTCGGATGACGGAATTGTCGTTGTGACAAACCCGAGTAATCAGAAAAGTCAGCGGCAGGTTTAATTTTTTAATACGCGAGCGTGAAGCCTTGCAGGTTTTGCGCTCGCGAACCCTTTAAATAAATAAAAAACACTATTATGAAAAAACAAAGAGAGCAATCAAAAGCAGAGCAATTATATTTCAGGGACGTAAGCAAGTTCAAATTGTTGAGTGAAGAAGAAGAAGAAATACTTATAGACGACGTAATCAACAAAGTCCCCGGAGCGGAAGAGAAGCTAGTCACCGCAAACCTTCGTTTCGTCGCCAAAGAAGCGAGAAAACACAAAATAACAGGCGGACTTTCGTTTTTGGAACTGGTTAACGAAGGAAACCTCGGACTTTTGAAAGCGGCAAAAAGATTTGACAAAAGCAAAGACGTTAAATTTATCTCTTATGCCGTTTGGTGGGTGAGACAAGCAATTCAAAAAGCGATTTTCGACAGAATGAGTACGGTACATATCCCCGTTAATAAAATTACGCTTTTGTCAAAATTCAGACAAACGCTCGAAAAATTTGACGGCGATTTCAACAAAGCGATAGAAGAGCCCGAATTTAAGAAGCATAAAGACGACATTATAGAAATAATGGAGAAGAGTAAAAACACTTCGCTCGACCGCCCGATTTCGCAAGTGCAGGACGAAGAAAACACGCAGACCCTGCTCGACACAATAGGGATTGACCCATCGCAGAACGAAGATATGATGCTTCTTGAACTTCGCAACGAAATAGAAAAAGTTATTCACGAATTGCCGATACTTAACGACAAAGAAGAAAAAATAATACGAATGTATTACGGAATAAATTTTTCGTCCACCAAAACGCTCGAAGAAATAGGTGCAGAACTCGGAATTACCCGCGAAAGAGTGCGCCTTACCCGCGACAAAGCGCTCCGCAAACTCTACAAAGACGAAGACGCAAGAAACCGTCTGAAAGACTATCTGGGAATTTCAAGCAACGAGGAACAGTCGTGGAATTTCGGGTATTAAAATATGGTGGTAGGGGCAGGTTTAAAACCTGCCCTTACGTAGCAGTTGTTATTTTTGCAATTCTTTTTATTGCCCAAATCACTTTTGCCGCGCCTTTGTCCATAGAGGGAAATTTCCACGGAATTTTTGATAATCTCGAAAACAAGTTCGGGGCTGAAGGGTCAGGGACAGTTTTCGGTGCAAATGCCGATTTATCCGTGGGCTTTTTGCCAAGCAGAAACAGCGGTGTTTTTATCGGCGTAAATTTCTTTCAGCAGTATGGCGACGAAAATACAGGCGACGGATTTTCGCCGATTATGTCTTTTCGGTTTCAGGACGACATAAACAACTTTGTTTTTGGAACTATGCCGCGAAGTTTACTTATAAATTATCACGATTATATTTTATCGAAACATTGGCAGTTTCAAAATCCTGTGTTTCAGGGACTTTTTTTCGAGCAGGATTTTGGTGCGCTTAATTGGGCAGTTTGGGCTGATTGGGTGGGAATGCAAAGCGAAAACACTCGCGAAAGATTTATCCACGGACATAATCTTACCGGCACATTTATATTAAACGACCAAAGTTATCTTTTACTCGGCTATCAGTTTATTTATGACCACATAGCGTTAAGAAGCGGCGTCGGACACGGCGACCACGTCGAAGATGTCGGTGCGTTTGTGGGGAATATTTCGTATCGTGCGCTTGGCGAGCAAAATTCACGTATAAGGGAATTCAGAGGCGGATTTCGCGGAATGTTCAGGTATAACAGACAAAGAGAATTTACTAAAAATTATCAAATAAGCGCGGGAGTAGAAGTTTATACGGGGCTTGACTTCGGACTGTTCGACATCGGCTATTCGCATTATTTTAAGGTGCGAGATGTTGTGCGTTTTCCTTACGAATTTGAGACAGGCGACGACAGATTTTTGGCGGACTTCGGACAGGCGGATATTTTAGTGCGCTTTTTAGACAGAGACGAGGCGAAGGTTAATTTTACTCTTTCGTTTATTCCCACAGATGGCGGGGTTAATCATCGGCAAACTATGCAGGTGGTTGTACCTATCAGGGTTGGTAGATAAAAAAACAAGGGCAGGTTTGAAACCTGCCCCTACAAATCTGCCCCTACAAAAATCGTCCGTCCGGCAAGGATTTAGAAATTAAACGAAAAACCTATCGAAAAATCGTATTGCGAAATTTCCGTCATAAGTGATACGTGTTCGCGGAAATACCAACGAAGACCTATAACATACCAATTAAATTCGGGAAATTCAAATCTTACGCGGTCGCCTTTTCTGATAAACGGGTCGTCTTTGTCGTCAAATATTAAAGAAGCGCCGATTTTAAATCCGATATACGGGTCTATATGTCTTGCTACATCGACCTTTCCTCTAAGAGATGGCATTCCGAACGGGTGAAACATAAATCTGAAATTTGGGTTAATGCCAAATCTTGTGTAAACTTCATCGCGCCAATCATTCCAAAATGGATTATATAGCTCGTTTGTAAGATTGCCGTTCCTGTCAAAAGCCAAACGAGGTCCTCCGTGATGATACTGGCGATAAATAGGAATACCTCCCCAACCGTAATCATTAAACCAACCAAGTTCATCTTGACCGGTCCGAAGCCAATTAAGACCGTGCCAATAACCACCGTGCCAATGTCTATGCCACAAATAACCATAATCGTACCTCTGCCAATACATACGCAGTTCGGCGCCGAAAGAGAACATTCCGCCGAATGCGGCTCTGTCCCAAATCAGCGGAACTATGCCGAAGCCGCTTCCTTTGTTAATACCTGCAAGGACACCGAAAGCGAATTCGTCGTCGCCTTCTTCAAACGCCAAAACCCTCGGTCTCACCTGACCTGTCTGAGCCAGCAAAACGGTTGCCAAAACCAAAATCGCCGCAAAGATTTTCATCATCTTCATAAAAGATACCTCTCCCGTTTTTTATTTAATAAGTCTAATAAATAGCCGTGAAAATAATATTTGGAAAGAGTGCAATATGGGAAAAAACTTAAAATTATCAAAAAAACTCGCCATTACTATTGATTTTATATTATTTTTGACGTTAATAATAGGGTATGCACGCGCAACCCAAAAAAACAAGGGGTGTTTTATGGCTATATTGGATGAAATTGCAAATATTGTCGAAAGCAGAGATGAAGACGGCAAACTTTATATAATGGTTTATCCGGAAACGGAAAAAGAGCCGTTGATTGAGAAATTCACCGAGTTGTACGAAAATGTACTCGGCGGTGATTTGGAACTTGTCAAAAGGGTTATAAAAAAAGCAAGCGGCAGTTGGGAGTGTATCGGCGATATACCTATTGACTACGACAGAGAACTCGACCAACTTATAACGGTAAAAACAAATCCGATGAAAGTGTATATGGGCGTCTCTATTGACGCGAAAGCAAAAAACCTTACTGTCGATAAACTTTTGGCGCGCCTAAAAATTGTCGGAGTAGTTTTCGGTATTAAGCATAATGTTCTCGAAGACATACTCGTGAAGCAACTTTATGAGCAATTTCATTTGGTTGCGGAGGGAGTTCCGCCCATAGAAGGATATGACGGTTCCTTAGAAATGAAAGTCAACACGGAAAAAAGCAGTGAGCCTAAAAAACTGGAAGACGGCTCTGTGGATTACAGAGAAATTTCGGCATTTACCACCATATTTGCGGGCGACATTATAGGAACGCAAATTCCCGCCGACCACGGAACTCCGGGAACAGACGTTTTAGGAAACGCCGTGCCGCCCAAACCGCGAAAAGAATTTGTTATGAAGCCCGCACAGTTTATTTCGGTATCGGAAGACGGTAAAAATCTTGTTGCGGACACAACGGGCGTGCTAATAAACAAAGCAGGACTGCTCTCTATAAAAGAACGTCTGGAATTAAAAAATGTCGATTACAATACAGGAAATGTGAGATTTCCGGGAGCGATAGATGTTGAAGGAAACGTTGCGGCGGATTTTTGCGTAGAAAGCGAAAGCGATATTGTTATTCACGGAATGGTGGAAAGTGCAACAATAAAATCCAAAGGCGGTTCGGTAAAAATAAGCGGCGGAATAATAGGGAAAAACAATACGTTTATCTCGGCAAAAACCGCAATCAGCATAAATTTTGCGCAGGACACCGATTTTGAGTGCATAGAAGGAGACGTAAATGTCGGAAATTATATGCACCATTGCAACGTAATTTGCAAAAATTATAAAACTCTCAACGAAAAATCGGCGGTTGTCGGCGGAAAAATAGAGGCTAACGAAAGCATTACTGTCTCAAACTCATCAAATGAAGAAGGAGTTGCAACCGAACTAACACTTTACAGCCAACTCGAAAAAGAATTGATTGCAAAGCGCGCTAAATTGGAAGAAGTGCAAAAACCGCTCGCAGAATTGCTTAAAAACTCAGATTACGCCTACAAAAACAAAACGACGGCGATAAAAACATTCGGCTACAAAGAAGGAAGCCCGCAATACAACGATTATCTGGCAAGCAAGAAAAAATATGAGGAAATAAAAGCAAAGAGTGAACTCGTGGAAAATAACCTTACCGCAATAAACGCAAAACTTGCCGAAGAAAGACAACACACAGGTCATATTGCAATTTTGAAAAACGGATTTGCGGGAACTGTCATAAAAATCGGCAGATACAAATATTACATAAAAGACAACGTTTTTGCGAGAAAATACTATCTCGAAGGCGCAGAAATTGTCGGCGGACCGCTGATTGCCGTAAAAACACCCGAAGGCAAAGATGGTGCAAACGAGCAAGCAAGCGCCGACAGACCCGATACAATAACAATCCAGACAAAAAAGCAATACGGGCTAAAAAAAGGCACAGAAGACTAAAAGTGTTGAACAAAACCCAAATGGACAACAGGATAATTGCGATTTTTGTTTAAATATTTTTGCGTTCCCGAAATTTGCCAAGCGAAGTCAAGCGACGCGCCCGAACGCATTCGCGGCTGTAAAAGACGAATTGCAATACCTGCGCTTGCCGCATTTGCGTTTATGCTTTCTCTCGGCGAACTAAAAGTCTCAAACAGATAGCCTGCGTCCAAAAACAGCGCACCTGTCATTACAGGTCTAAATCCGCTTAATGTGTGGTCAACCCAAGAAAAAGCACCCATACGCATTTCGGGAAGCGTTGCAATATAAAACTGATATTCTGCAGTGCCGACTATTCTATTGCCGAAATTTACGCTGTCTCTGCTTCCGATAAAATTGTCGTTCCAACCGCGGACAAAAAACGCGCCGCCTGTTAAAAATCCGCCGTATCTGTGGCGTTCTCCTATCGGCGTGGTATCAAATCTTGTTCTCAGCAAAAATGACTGCCTCGCTCTGTAAGAAACAGGAATATTTTGGCTTAATTCTCCCGAAATTCCCCAAAATACGTTTTCAAACGCAAGCATTATGTTTGTATTAAGCGAAATTTGCGCAAAAGTAGAAAGCATAGGCGGATAAAGATTGTCGCTCAGCCTAAATCGGTATTGCAGTCTTTGATAAACTTCCCAAAATTCGTCTATAATGTCGCCGCTCAGCCAATCGCCGCGAGTGTTTTGCGACATTAGGCTGTATCTTCTGAAACGCGGGGCAATTTCGTAGCAAACTCTGTGTCTTTCCGAAATATTTCGCCCAAAACGCGTAAAAGTATTAAGATACGGCGAAAGTTCTTCTTCAAAAACAAGCGACGGTCTTCTGCCGACAAGTCCGCCTATGTCAAAAAAATAATTGCTTGCTCCCAACGGAATGTGCATAGTTGTTCCGAAATGCCTGTCTTGCCAAGCTCCCACGTCAAAATAAAGGTGTTGCCCTTCCCTAAGAAAATCTTTGTATTTAAATTGCAAAACAACCCAAAGCCACGACCTGTTTTCACCATAAATTGTCGGAAACAAAGCGCCTCCAAAGCCCGACAAACTAAAATCTCGGCTCTGAGCGGTTTGGTTTTGGGTATCGTCCGCAAAAAGAGCGACCGACAAAAAAAAGAATATAACCAAAAACGCAACTTTAATATTTTTCACAAATAAACTAAGCCTCTCCCATCAAATACCCCAAAACATCCATAAATATGGCAATGCAAACAATAGGCATACCGTTGGTGGTGTTCTGCGGTATAGCCGCTATAATAATAAAGTCAGGCGAACATCTCGAACGAAAAGGCATACTTCAACGATGGAGCGGCGTAGCTACTACCTAAACAAATTAAAAGAAAGCAGGATATTGCGCGATTAGTATTCCAATCGCAGAACGTCATCAACGAAGAGACCTGTCAATTCAGCAACATCATCGACAGACATGCCTTTTTTCAGCATGTTTATTGCTATTCGTTCCACTCGTTCTTCCTCTCGCACTTTTTGCGCAGTCTCCAAATCCCATTCTTTTAACAGCATAGTAATAACCTCCTGTCCTTTATTTATTAAATAATCTTCCAAAATTCTGTGGCTTTGACAATATTTTACCGCTTCTATTATCGCTTCTTTCTTGTCCATACCGCCGGCTTCATTTGCACGTATTACCGCCATAAACTCTTCATAACCGTTCAGATTTTCGCTCTTTTCCGCAAATTGGGGGTTTCGTCCCTTGTTTATGTTATAAACCTCTACGATTACTTCAAGATTTATCGGACATTCTTCTCCGCGCAACTTAAACGAATTCGACAATTTAAGCGTTGCATGATCAGGGTAATCGTCTTCGCCGTTGTATAAAACAATAAACTCAGGATGCGGTATCATCACCTTGCGTTCTTTGTAAATCGCCTTGCCGTCTATTACGTTTTTATATACTTCCGAGATGTAATTCAGCATTCTGAACGGCATATTTTCGTTAACTGTCGATTGGTGTTCTATTAAAACTACAAATTTGTCGTCAATCATAAACGAAAGGTCGTTTTGCAGTCCGCCTCTAAACAAAACACCGTCAAGCGTTGCCATTTTTACATCTGTATCTTTTCCGTAATTTGTGTTATTAATTGCATTATACAATTCCAACAAAACCTCTTTTTCGCCAAACAAACTAGCAAAAACACTGCTTTTATATTCCCTGTTTGCCGCCGTCTCCATTTTTCCCTCCTGTATTTATATAAAATACTATTTGCCTCACAAGCGCACGGAAATTTTAGAGAATTAGCGAGAATTTTGTTGAAGCCGGGGGAAATTCAGACTTAAGGCATACTTCAACGATGGAGTGGGGTAGCTACCGCCTAAACAAATTACAAAGAAAGCAGGAAAAAACCTGCTTTCTTTTCTTTTACCTTAACATTTAAGCCACAATATTCAGTTTAATTCACAGTTTTTTGCAAGCAATCACTCTTTTTTAGGAAATTCTTTATATTTTATGCTATATTTAATTTAATGTAAAAAAAACAAAAGCTTAACAATAAGGAGATTTAACAATTATGCTTAACAAAAAAAACGCACTAATCGCTCTGGGACTTTCAGCGGTTTTAGTAATACCGCTTTGGGCAAACAACCGACCTTTTCCGCAAGAGGGTAGATTTGAGATGGGCGGAAATCCGATAAGACCAAACATTCAAAACCCACAACAAATGAACAATGACGTAATAGCAAGATACAATCATTACAGAGACACTTTCCTTGGACGTGGAAACGGTTTTGCTTGGATTAGAGCAACCGGAACAGGAGTATCGGCAAGTGCCCTCACGATTTCCGAAGCACACGGATATGCAATGAAAATTTTTGCACTTATGGCAGGCGTAAGAGGCGACGAAAGACAAATATTTGACGAGATGAACGCTTTGAGAAAAGCAATGCCGTCAATGACAGACCATAGATTGATGTCGTGGACGGTTTTTCCGACAGGTAGCCCTGCAAGACCTGACCTCGCACGCAGAAGCAACAATGCAACAGATGGTTGTTTGGATATGGCTTACGCTTTACTTTTGGCTCACGACCAATGGGGTAGCCCGACAAATTTACAGTATATGAACGACGCACATCAAATTATCGCAGGGCTGAGACAAGCAAATATGCATAATGGTCAGCCGAACAACGCTTCACACAGAACAAAACTCGGCGATTGGCAAAATGCCGGTCAAACAACTGATTTGGAGGCGCAAAGAACAACTTCGAGGTCTTCCGATTGGCGACCTGCCCATTTCAAAGCGTTTGCAAGAGCAACAAGTCAAGACTATTGGAGAATTGCAGCTGACACGGTTTACAATCTTTTGAACAGCGTCTCCCATTCGACTACCGGTCTTATGCCCGATTTCGTAATAGGTATTCCTGCAAGAGTAGTTCGCCAAGGTACAAATGAAGCATTGGTCAGCGGAGAACACAATCAATGGAATTATTCGTTTAACGCTTGCAGAGTACCATGGTTTTTAGCAATGGACTACATTCACTACGGCGAAACTCGCGCAAGAACGCAAATGAACAGAATTACTACTTGGTTGAATGGAATTTCAGGAGGAAACCCTAATAACATAAATGCAGGGCAAGGTTTCACCTTAGCGGGACAACGAGTAAACAATCCCCACACGGACTGGACAAGTATGTCGTTTATGGCGCCGTTTGCCGCAGGAATGGTCGGCAGTTCTACAAACCAAAATTTCTTAAACAGTATGTACAATTATTTGAGAGCCCAAACTCCCACCGACGTGTATTCGGTAGCTATTCAAGTTTTGAATATGCTTCTTCTTTCACAAAACTGGTGGGCTCCTGCATCAACAGGTACAGGAGTTGAGCCGGGCGACGGTTGCGATATTCCCCCTATGGACGTTGCAACTTGGTCAACCGGTTGGGGAGTAGAGCCCGGACCGGGGTCTTCAGCAACTGTGACCCCCACAGGAACACAAGTAAATTTCTCTCTTAACAGAGCCAACGCCGGTTCTTGGTCTATGATTTGGGTCGCTTTTGACGAAGGAGATTTTGAGTACGTAAGCGAAATAGTACTTACTTACACTTCAACCGGACCTATGAGATTGATACTCGGCGACCCTGCTTTATCTAATAACGGTGCAGGTTATACATCAGAAGTAATTCCTGCCAGCGCCACTTCTCGCACAGTTCGCTTAAATCCCGCATTGTTCGAGCAGTTGTGGGCGTGTATGGATCCTGAGAATATGACTCTTTGCCAGCCGAATAATCAGGCAAATATTGTAAGCATTATGCTCGCGGCAGACGGAACGACTGCAACTACAGGAACAATCACAAGCCTCGAATTCGTTGGCTTCGGTTGCGACAGCCCCGTATCAATTATCCCGCAAAACAGACCTGTAAGCAGTGGTGCGGCGAGAGTTGCAGGCAGAGGAATGACTATTACGCGAAACGCAATTAACTTCAACATTCCGAGTGAGCAGATGGTTAGTTTGCAAATTACGGACGTAAGAGGTCGTATGCTTTTCACTCAAGACATCAACCTTAATGCGGCAGGTGTAGGCACATTCAATATCCCCGCTTCGATACAAAGAAATCAAACGTTGATAGTAAACGTAAGAGGCAGAAACGGGTTTAATACTTCACGGAAAATGTTGCTGACGAGATAAATGAAAGCAGAACAGAAAACAAAAAAGGTGAGCCAATCGGTTCACCTTTTTTATTTTTTAAGACAAATGCAAATATTCTCGCTGTTAGTCGTAAAAATAATGTATTTTTATATTGACTTGGAGGATTTGATGAGATTTTTAAGATATGGCGAAAATCGGAAAGCGTCAGTAGGTGATTTCTTCTTTAATATAAGCGCACTTACTTTTGCGGGAGCTGTTGTTGCGAATTTGTTTGATTGGGGCGGCAGTCCCGAACACGCCGCTTGGGGATTCCTTGCTTCGATTGGCTTTTTTGGTGTGGGCTATTTATCACGAGGAGGTGAGTAATGGAAACTTTTTTAATGGCAATGGGTGCTGTTGGCATAATGATTATTTTTATGTATATTACGGGAATAGTAGAAACTAAACTCGAAAAACGCGGCATTTTAACACCGGTATAACAATTCAGCAAAATATTTTTTTCGCAATTGAGTGTGGAATAAAGTATTTTTAATAAAAAAGCAGGAGGATTTTTGAGAAACATCAGAACGCGAAGAAATATCGGCAGAGTTTCAAAGGTAGAAATAGTTAAAGGGAAAATCGAAGTTTCCGATTGTCCTAAGTGTGGGAAAAAAGAAAAAAAGGACTTGCTGGAATTAACGGGGACGCTGTTTTTTGATTTCAGCAAACTAATATTTATCGGTATATTCATTGACAGGTTTTTCAATTCGTCAGAAATTACCGAGGGATTGAACGCTATGCATTTAGGCGGCATAATTGTTGCAATGATGGCTGTTGGTTTTGTGTTAGTGAATATGTCTTCAAAGAGAAAGGAATAAACTTATGAATACAGAATTTCTTACGCTTATTGGTATGATTGCTGGTGCAATGCTAGTGATGGGAGTAGGATTTGACTATTTGTCAAACAGACAAACAAAAAACGGAGCAAGGTTAGCCACTGCTTAACGAACTAAAGAGGAGATTTGACTTGAAAAATATTTTTATAATGTTATTGATATTAGCAACTTTTTCGTTTGCAACTGTTCCTATGCCTGCGCCTTTGACAAGCGCCGATATGGAAATTTTACCGTACGAGCCGACAGACATAAATATCGAGACTTCGCAAAGCGTTGCAGAAACGCTTGAAGAGATTGCCGAAATTTCGTACGAAACGACGGAAGAAGCAGGCGAAATAACCACAGCAGAAATTGAGCTCGGCTCGGTGGCTGAGCTTGTCGAAGCCGAAGCGGAAATCGTTGTCGAAGAAGCGACAATGGCATCGCTTGCAATTACTACAACACCCGACGGTGCCACAATTCTTGTCAATCGTCGAGTTTCGGGGACTACTCCGTTTTTTGCCGACGAGCTTGAGCCGCGCGAATACAACATTATGCTTCTTAAAGAGGGCTTTACCCTTTTTGATACAACTTTCACTTTATCGGCAGGACAAAATGATACGCTTTCCATAGCGCTTATTTCGGAAAATCAGCAGGTGCAGGCTCCCGCAAGAACGCGAGGTCGTGATACGGCAACACAAGCGGAAAGCGAAGAAGAAGAAAAAGACAAAACCGATACACTCAGCGAAGAAGAACTCGCCACAAAAAGACGGAGAATGGACAGGGCAGGAATTATAGTATTTTTGTCTGTAATGTTTGTTTCAATGGCAATGCAGGAAAGCCGAAGCCGATGAAAGCGCTTCTGCTTTTAATTTTCTGCTTGGCTACGGCGGCGTTTTCTTTCAGTGAAATCGTGCAAATTCGCGGCGGAACTTTTAACAGAGGAAGCGAAAGAGGAAATCCCGACGAAAGACCCGTGCGCGAAATAACGGTGGACGCATTCCGTCTCGACAAACGCCCCGTCAGCAACAACGATTATCAGCAATGCGTGAATGCAGGAAGATGTTCTCGTCCAAATACCGCTAATTGTTTTTTATGGACAAACCAAGGACTTACAAGAATGACGCCGCCCGAAGAATTGCTTGCACCCAACAACCCTGTCATTTGCATAACTTGGAGACAGGCAAGCGAATATTGCAGGTTTAGAGGCGGCAGGCTTCCGACCGAAGCCGAATGGGAATTTGCCGCAACCAACGGCGGAAGAACCACCTTTTCGTGGGGCAACGAAAGACCTACGCCGCAAAGAGCGCGTTTCAGAAGCCGAAGTTCCGTGCAGGTTTACACTTTTGACGGAGTAGGCGATTTTGGATTGGTCGATATGAACGGAAACGTTTGGGAATGGGTAAACGACAGATACGAGCAGGATTTCTATCAATTTGCACCGCAACACAATCCGAGAGGTCCGCAAGTCGGACGTTTCAATGTAATTCGAGGCGGCGGCTGGTACAGCGAAGAGCGAGCGCTAAGAGGAACAAATCGTCAGTGGTTTGCACCCGAGGCGGGCGAAATCAGCATCGGCGTCAGATGCGCACATTAATTTATAATTTTTTTCAGAAATTTCCTTTATCATAATAATCGCCGTATAGCGGAATAAAGCCGTGCTTCTTAAAAATGTGCGCACAGTATTTGCCGTTAATATACTGAAGCCAATCGGCAACATCTTTTGCACTTCTTTTATTCAAAAGCAAATGATTTGTCTCTTCCTTAATTTTCATAAGGGGAATACAGCTGATTATTTCCTTTATAATCGGTATCGTAGGCGGTGAAACGCTGAAACGAGTAAGCCCAAGCCCCAAAAGCAAAATGGTACACTCCGGACGCGCCGCCATATCGCCGCACATCGAAATAGGCTTTCCGCCCGAAACACATTGGTCTATGGCAGTTTTCACTATTTTCAGAAACGCGGGCTCAAGCGGATTGTAGAGATAGTTAACCTTAGCGTTGCTTCGGTCGGCGGCAGATAAATATTGCATAAGGTCGTTGGTACCGATAGACGCAAATTCTAAGGTGCTTAAAAACGACTCTATTTCTAAAATTGCAAGCGGCACTTCAAGCAAAACGCCCAAACTCGGACATTTTATTCCCAATTCATCAGCCGTTTTTATGGTAAAGTTGCGCAAAAAATCCCATTCGGAAAGAGTGGTTATCATAGGGAACATTATTCCGTATTTTTTGCCCTCCCCCGCTTTGAGTATTGCAACAAGTTGTTTATGTAAAAACTCGGTTCTCTCACGATAAATTCGCACAGCCCGCCAACCCATAAACGGGTTTTCTTCACGTGGTATATCATTTATAAATTTGACCATTTTGTCGCCGCCCACGTCCATAACGCGAATATTAACTTTTTTGCCGCTCCCTATTTTGTTAAAAATACCTTCGTAATAGCGAATTTGCTCGCTTTCGGACGGAAATTCCGCGTATTCGGTAAATAATATTTCGGTACGCACAAGACCTATTCCGTCAGCGCCGTTTTCGACTGCAAGTCTCGCGTCATCTTCGATAGACACATTTGCCATTACCGAAATAGACATTCCGTCATTGGTGAAAACAGGACGTTTCAAAAAGGCGGGTAATCCGCGCTTTCGCAAATTCTTTTCGTTAATATAAGAATTATATTCGTTAATCGATTTTTTAGTCGGATTTATCGTAAAAGTTCCCACATCGCAATCAATTAAAACGTTATTTCCTTCAACCAAGTTTAACTTCAGCAAGTCCACGTCGGAAATTACGGGAATTGAATTTGAACGAGCAACGATAGCGGCGTGCGAAGTTTTTCCCGACGCCAAACACACCACTCCTTTTATTTTTTCTATGTTTTTACCAACGATGTGAGACAAAATAAGCGGACCGTTTATAAACAAAACCACATCTTTTTCAAATATTCTTTCTTCAAAATTATCGCAACCGAGATAATGCAGAATTCTTTTGCCCGCCTCGCATATATCTTTATCTCGCTCCCTTATATATTCATCTTCGATAGACTTAAACTCCTCCATCATATCATTGGCGACTTTTTGGACGGAGCTTTCGGCGGAAAACAACTCCGTGCGAATATTATACATAACACTTCTGCTAAGCATCGGGTCGTTCACTATACATTTATATATTTCAATTATAGAGGCGTCATCGCTTCCCGTACCGGCTTTCGCTCTTAAGACTTTAGACAGGTCATCGTAATATTTTGTCGCCTGCAGTTTTGCGTTTTCAAATCTGTCTGTCTCTAATAAAATTTCGTCTCGCGTAATTCTTCGTATTATGTTGTCGTTCTTAACCTCGACTATAACCGCCTGTCCAAGCCCTTTTCCTGCGGCTATCGAAGTTCCCGAATAAATTTTTGGCTTCCCCCCCATCATCTTACAAGTCCACCACTTTATTAGTATAATCTCCGTATAAGGAGCAAATTGTATTGTCGAGCGAACCTGCGCTTGAGCGTGCGATATTTCGTAAAGCCATCGACGACCATTCCGACTTATCAGCGAATGCGGCGTCTATTTTGTCTTGTGCTCGGCAATATTCGTCAAAAAACGAAAATATTTTCATTTCGTCCCGATAACGCAAATTTTCCCAAAGAGGATTAATTTTTCCCTCTTCTTCTTCGCCGCCCGAATAATCTTTAATCCATTTTTCCACTAATTCAAAGGCTTCCTTAAGGACAGGTGTGTTTTCCACATACGCGTTTATGTCGTATCCACTGATGTCTTTGTCGGTATTTTCCAAATAAAAGCAAGAATCCAGCCCAATTTTTGAAACGGTGTCTATATCCACGGAATTTGCTCCCGAAAGCGGCACCATTCCGTTAGCCGCCGCCCTTACCGCACTAAACGACGATGGTTCTAAAGAATAAGGCGACGAAATAAATTCCGCCATATCTCCGATAGCTAAAAGTTCCTCTTCCAAAGAGGTTGTGCAGTTGTAAACAAAATGCACCTGCAATTCTTTGCAATCCTTAAGCGCTCGTGAGAAAATATTCACAAGCGATACCAGCTGCTTGCCGTAAAAATCAAAGGGCAACGCTCTTCCTGTGAAAAAATATGCGCGAGAAACAAGTTTTTCTCCACGTCTCAGCCTTAAATAGCGCGCCGCAATATAAAGAAGCATTAAAACCTGCGAGTTGCCGAGGGTTATTTTTCGTATGTGCGTAATAAAAAGCGTATCGAGCAAAGAGTTTTTTGCAATTGCAATATCGTTAAACATTTTTTCGAGAAACTCCTCTTTAGCGTACGCTTTTATTTGAGTAAATACTTTCTGTATGGCGGCGTTTTGCGAGTAGCGCTCAAAATCGGCAAGTTTAGAGTTTTCCTTAATCCAACCTTCGCCAATCTTGGATGTTATCAAATCCGCGAGGTGTTTATTAGAATAAAGCAACCATCTGCGAAGAGAAACGCCCGAAAAAGTCGGTTTTATATCAACCGAATATATGCGGGAAGTCTTTGGAAGCGCAACATTTTTTATATGGTCTGCGCCGCTCTGAGAATACGAGAAAGCGCTTCCCGAAAACATAAGCGAAAGGTTTGCCATACAGATTTTCTTTATAGCGCCCTCTTCAATAAGCGAAATTTCACGCAGGTCATCATCGGAAGCACCATATTCCTTTCTCGCTTTATCGAGAAGCCAATGGTTAATTTTCATAATTACGTTAACGTGTTGCGGCAAAAGGGTTTCTAAAATATAGAGAGGCACTTTAGGAAATTGACCGCCGTCCACAAGCGGAAGCGATATAACAAATGTTTTTCGGGCAATACCCACGGCTTTTTCGACGGAAATTTCGAAATGAGCAATTAAAATCCGTATAAATTCAATTATGGCAAATCCCATACGACTGTCCGCAAGAATAATCTGCGCCTTGTCGCAAATGGTTTCGATAGAATTATTTTGCGATAAATGCCGACGCAATATATCTTTTATCGACGCCGCAGCCAAGAAATATTGTTGTTTTATATGCAGTTCGCTTGTTTGTTGAGACACTTCCTCGCTGAACAAATAGCGCAAAAACTTTACGGAATCGCTTTTTTCGTCGCAAGCGCGTACGTAATCGCTGTGAAGCATATAATCCGAAGAAAAGTCCTCGCTCGGCAAAGCGTTCCAAAAGCGCAATGTATTAACGACTTTGTTTCGATACCCCGAAATCGGAAAATCCACAGGTGTCGCCATAACTCTGTCGCCGCAAATCCAAATGGACTCGTCGGGATTTTTCTTGCCTAAACAACCGCCGTAGCATGAGCGACTGCCGAAACACACGTGATTATTGTATTCAGGTCTATCAACAACCCACGGATTATACAAAGACGACCAATAATATGGTCTTTCCAACTGTCCGAGAATGCTTTTATCCGAATTATTTTTAACAGCTTGCCTGAATTGCGCCATACCATACCAAAGCCCGTAGGCAACCGACGGAATACCTTTAGAGGCAAGCACTTCAAGAATATTTGCGGAAAATTCCCCGATAAACCCGTTTCCCAAATCCATAGGCGGCTCTTTGGCGTTTATTTCACTTCGTTCAATTCCTTCCTGCTCGAGCATTATGTCGAGATGAGATTGAAGTTCGTTTGAAACGGAATGCATTTTTATTGGCGAACCGAGATTATATTCTAAAGACAAATAATAAATTCGTCTTATTTCATTATTACCTAAATATGCTTTTTGCGTTTTAATCCAATTTTCTATGACGTGCGCACGTAAAACGCCGCTTATACCGATATATTTATCGTATTGTGTAGCGGAATTTTCATCTTTCGCACGAAAATATTTGAAATATTTTTCTAAAAACTTGTTGTCATCATTCATTAGATTACCTCTTTGCATTTAATAGTACCAACATCAGTGTTAGTGCCAACTTTAAGGTTTGGCTTAAAACGCAATCAATTCAACTTTCCGCCTAAAAGCAGAATTAAGTTAACTTAATATAATATATTGTAATAAGCCTGCGCAATAAAATATTCTTTTTTTTATTCTTTTATTTGAAACGCACCTGCTATAGCAGAAACATTTCTCTCCCAGAATGCTAAAAAACCGTCATCGAAATGACTCAGCGCAGGAATTCCCGTTCTCAGGACAGCAGTTCTAACACCTTTTTCTTCCATAATTTCCGAGGCAGGAGCGCCTGTTTGCCAACGGTTTATTACAACGCCGACCTCTCCGCTTTCTACCAAATCGCGAAATTTTCGCGCTGTCTCCTCATTCCAATCGTATTCCGGCAAAAATCTTGCGACAACAAAAACATCTATATCCATAAGCAAATAATCAAAAATTCCGCTTAATGCAACTGCGCTGAAATTGTCTATTTCAAGGAGTTTCCGCGTATATTCGTTGCGAAGTGCAAGCGAACGCCGCTTAAAATCGAGCAAATTAGCCGAAATGACACAAGCATACTTCGGAAAAAGCGCGCTGAAATCACTCTCCAGGATTTCTGCCATACGAACGGCGTTTGCAAGCGAAAGCCAAACGAAAGGATTTATCTCTCCGTTAGACGTGCGTATCAGCGGAATTGCCGAACCTGTCGGGCTTGGCGGTATGGCGCAGTCTATTTCAACGACCCGTATGTTTCTGTGGCGAAGTTGCACGAATATCGGGTCATCGGGAATAATCGAGCGAATTCCGACAACAGCCGCGACCCTCGGTGCGATTTCGTCGAGTTCGTCGCTGTATTCGGATGCGAGCCCGTCAAATTCGTCCATAGTAAAATCTGTGCCGAACGGCTCTAAAACATCGACGGGCACTCCGCGTAAAATTTCACGCGAAAGCGCGCCCAAAGCAGGAATGCTTACGGCAACAGCAAGACGTATTTCTTGCGGCGCAGGTTGTGCCGTCGCAGTCGCCGCGCGATTTCGGCGCTCCCCTCTCGCAAACGCTAAAGTAAGAGAAAGCAAAATAATCACAAACACTCTAAACATTTTCAATCTCTCCCGCTCACTGCTCTAAGTAATTGCTCCAAGTTAAAGCGCATTCCTCTTTCAAAGAATTCCGCGCTGTATTCACCGTATGACAAATGCGAAAGTTTAACCACGCGGACGCCCGTTTCTTCCTGAATTGTCCTTAAAAACGTCGGCGGAAAATCGCTCTCCGAAAAAACCACCTGAACATTGACGGCGCGGATTTTCTCTATCGTTTCCATCATTTGCGAAGCGGTCGGAGCTATCCCGTGGCTCGGCTCTATAACCGCTTCCACCTGAAAGCCGAACTCCTGCAAAAGATACGAATACCCGCCGTGAATTGTAGCGCATCTGAAATCGTTTTCCTTGTAATCTGCAAGTTTTTCCATAAATTCCGCCCGAAGTTGCCTTAACTGTCGCGCGTATCTCTGCGCATTCTGACGGAAAAACTGCGCATTTGCAGGGTCGATTTCAGCAAGACGGGTCGCTATCGTAAAAACCTGCTGAATAGACGCGGAAATCGAAATAAAAGTGTGCGAATTTACCTGATTTGTATTTATCGACTGCGGAATAAGCGCAACGCCGTCGTTGGCAAAAATTTTGTGTATTCGATTTAAATTGCCCGCCGCCCTAAGTATCTGAAGCGCAAATTCGTCGTGTCCTACCCCGTTGAGAATTACAACGTCAAGCCCCATCGCCCGCTCAATATCTTCGGGAATTATCCGATAACCGTGCGGATTAACGTTAGGGCTAATCATAGGTATAACGTCCGCTCTGTCGCCTACAATATTCCGAGCGAAGCTGTAATAAGGGTGCAAACTGACGCCGATTTGCAGTCGTTGCTGTTGCCGCCCTTGCGCAAAACAAGTCGCAAAAAGCAACAAAACTATTGTTAAAATCCGTGTTTTCATTTACACTGCCTCCTTTTGCCTGCCGCCGGAACGGCATTTTTTATTCTGCTCCACGTCTGTTTCTCGCAAGCGGACCGTTTCTGGTTACGGAATGTTCGTCGTCAATGCGCACGGTTACCGTATATGGCACAGTCGGCTGTTCGATTGTAATACGCCCGTCGTCCGAAAGGTTGCCCGTAAAAATTGTGCGCCCTGTTTCTCTTTCCCGCAAAATCACGTACGCTCCCGAAGCAGGGCTTCCTCCCGTTGAAAATCCCGCCTCAACATAAATAGTTCCGTCGCGGTTATCTTCAACCAAAATCAATACTCCGTGCGCAAATATCTGCGCAAAAAATGCAAATAACACCAAAATTAAAACTTTTTTCATTTTAAACTCCTTTTTCTTGTGTTTGGCAAAAATCACCGTTTATTTGAAATTCTCTGAAGTAAAATAATTTATTTCCTACAACAACGCAAGGTTTTTGCAGAAACTTTCTATGAACAAAAAAAACAAATAGCGCTTTTTTTGTTCATTTTTTCGGTTATATTGCGTATAGGACAAGTTCCGTACAGAAAGCGCCATAATGTCGCAAGTATAATTTGTAATCGGGATTCAGCGACAAAATATATTGCGGAATTGTTATTAAGTCTTCTTGTTTGTGATAAACACAAATTGCAAGTTTGGGTTTATTGGCTATTATTTGGTTTTGAGCGCCTTTTAGCGCTTCAAATTCAGCGCCTTCAATATCCATTTTGATAAAAGTAGCTTTTTCGTCGCCCAATACGCTGTCAATACTGTCTAATTCTATTTGTATATTTCCTTTTTCGCTGATAACTGAAGTCATATTGCCTCGATTATCAAAGCGCAACATTGCTTTTCCGCTCCAAGCGCCTTTTTCAAACAAGACGTCCTCGCGCCCTTGATTGGCAAGCAACTCTCTGCATTGTTGCGCGCTAACCGTATCCGGTTCAAAAGCAAAAATTTTGTTGTATTTTCCGTTTGTTTTGTTAAGAAACACCTTTATAGTATCGCCGTTAAAAGCTCCGCAATCAACAAATATTTCATTATCCGCAAGCGGTAAAAAGTCGGGAAAACACTGCAATTCATTCGGAACATTCAATTTTACAAGATCTGTTGAGTTTGCCGATTTTCTTGCCTTAATATATTCCAACATTATCCGACGTGATAAATCATCTGTCAAGTTGCTATACAGATCTGTAAGGGCAGTAGAATGTCGATTAAGAAAATCAGAGTCGTGATAACAATCTACAAATGCCACATTGAGCGGATGAAAAAACAGACATCTTTGTATTTGCGCATTTTCTTTTAACCTTGCGATTTTTTCCGCAAAACCACTATAAAATGCCACTACAATATTAAATTTGAAATTATTCGCTAAAATATTTTCTATCGGCTGAATTACATAATCGCTCAATTTCATATTTGGCTGCCAATATTCTTTATCGACGACAACAAAGTCAACTTTGACGTTATTTATCTCCAAAAAACGTTTTACATTACGCCCCAAATCCGCCGCCCCATACAAAACCAACGGCAATTCCGATTGTTTCAGATACTCTACGTCTTCGTTTTTTGCCATTGGAACTTTTTGCAAATCTTCGATAAAATCCATTTTTTCTCCTTGTTTAACATATGGCTTTCGCCGGATTCCCAAATACGGTTGTATTCGCCGCAACATTTTTTATTACAATCGACCCCATTCCGACGGTAGCGTTTTCGCCGACGGACTTTCCAGGCATAATTCTTGCGCCGCTGTTGATTTGTGCGCATTCGCCGATTATTACGTCTCCCGGAATATGCGAGCCAATAAAAAGAGACGCAAAACTTCCGATTTTTGCGCCGTGTCCAACGCAACTAAGCCCGTCGATAAAAACAAAATCGCCAAAAGTCGCAAAACGGGATATTAAATTGTGATAGCCGATAACGCAACCCTTTACGTTGCCGAGTACTTCGGAGTGATAAAATTTGTCCTCGTCCACGTGTATATTCGGAAAAGAAATGTTGGGATTTTGCGAAAAGCGTTCAAAAACCTTTTTTCTTCCCTGCGAAAGCCCGACTGCAATAACAACGCCTATTTCACCGTCGTAATTCAGAAGCCACAAACTATCGCCAAGCACCGAAAATCCCGCAACTGTTTTTCCTTGCAATTCAGGTGTATCGTCCACAAAACCCAGCAGGTCAAAGCGGTCTTTTTTCGCATTTATATCGCGTATCCAAGTCGTTAATTCAATCCCCAGACCACCAGCGCCGAAAACCACAATTT
>Ga0131853_10002278_pt1 | contig 34455 bp, 36 predicted proteins | sample TergutLab28metaG_FD_92764 | JGI IMG/M metagenome (GOLD analysis project Ga0131853, IMG submission 92764) | Labiotermes labralis P1 segment gut microbial communities from Petit-Saut dam, French Guiana - Lab288 P1 (version 2) (version 2) | ecosystem: Host-associated > Arthropoda: Insects >... | reverse complement strand
TTTCTTGGCTGTAATAGCCAAAAGCAAGGCACTTAATGCTTACCGCAAACTCTCTAAATCCAGGATTACCGAGCTTGAGGAAGCTGTTATGGGAGCCGATTGCGACCTGCTGGAGTATATCGTAGAAAAAGAGATGTGCCGCGAACTTTACGACGCCATCACAACGCTAACCGAGCCAAACAAAGAAATTTTGCTGCGGCGGTATTTCTTTGACGAAAAACCGGCACGGATAGCTGAACGTTTTTCGATTCCAGTGAAAGAGGTTGAGAACAGACTGTATCAAAGTAAAATCAAATTACGAAAAAAATTACCTGGAATAGGAGGTTTTATAGTATGAACGAACAATTGATTTCGGACCTAACAGACGAGCAGCTTGACGAATTAATGGCCTATACCCCTGCATTCTCTGAGACTAACATTGCGAATATTAAAACACGTGCACTTGCCGGGATAAATGCACAACCTCCTGTCATTCCGCAGCACAATACAAAACCAGAGAGGAAATTCACATTGAAAAAATTAGCATTAACATTAGCGGCGGCGGTCATGCTGCTGGCAATGTCTACCGTGGTGCTTACCGCTATGACAAATTTTGAACTTGGGCATGTTTTTAACTCTTTTTTTAACAACCCTAATGTAGATGATGTAATGCATGTAGGTAAAACAGTTGAAGTAAACGGCATCGAAATTACGCTGCAATACGCATATACCGACGGTAACGAAGTATATGCAATGCTAAAACTGCGTGACTTGCAAGGTAACCGTATTAGCGACAACACGCGGCTTGTGTTTGACATCAATAGCGGCGCACATGTAGTTACACCTATTGTATACGACGAGCGGCAAAGTCAAGTCTTGGCCGGTATCGGCATAATGAATTGGGGTACAATGCCGCTTGAAATTGGTGATTATCTCTCGCTTGTCATCGAGTCTATATTGTTAGATGCAGATAGTGTTTGGCAGGTACCACTTGCGTTCCCGCTCATCGATGCCTTAGAACACAATATGCCCAAAGATATCCCTGGGATAGACTGGGCAGAAATATCTAGCATTGGATACGATAACGGCCTATTTCACATTGAATATAGGCGAACAGACGCATGGTGCCACTCAACCAATTGGGGCATATTATCCCTAATTGACGAGCAAGGCGATGTGATTATCCCAATATCAAATAGGGGTACCGATGGTTATGTAGAGCTTACGTTCGAAATAAGCAATTTAGAAGATTTGGGGGGAGCAAGGCTTGCATTTAGCGGGCTTGTAGTGCAGGAAATTATCACCGGCCCATGGGAGTTTACATTCCCAATTACCACTATGGCAGAAACTGTTGCATTGGCATCTGAGATTTATAGTTCGCTTTACTTTAGCGACTTTTATGTAAACATTTCGCCAATGATAACAACCATTGGGTACAATGCAATGGCATGCGAAGAAGAAGCTAACAACCTTGCATTCCTGCATAGGATGAGGGATTATGTGGGCGCATTTGACGCCCCGCACATTACACTTACAGATGGCAGCAGGGTGGAATTATTCCAAAGAGATACTATGTTTGGGGCATCCGGCGGACACTTTGTATTTACCACACTTTACTTTAATGTTAGTGATATCTATTCCATTACAGTGTTAGGGGTGGAGTATCCGCTGGATACAAGCACTGTACACTGCACTTTGCAAAACTAGCAACCCAACCCTTGGTGGGCGGTGCATTTGTAACAACTATGTCAATATCTTTGATATCCGATATTTTTGAAAAAGCTGTTCTATCAAACTTGCTTAAATCGGCGGCTAAGATTTTTATCTTGGCCGCTTTTATCATTTCGCGTTTTACCTGGGTAAAGGCGTCATTACTATCCAGTATGCCGCGCTCTGCATCCAGGCTTTTGCAGGAGAAAATCAGCTTGTCGGCGCAAAAGTCCGAGATGTCCGCAATTGCGCGCTGGCCAGAAAACGCCAGATAGTCGCCCGTAAGATAACCGCCCGTGGAAATTACAGTCCAATCATGCATGTCTGAAAGTTCGATCATTACTTCTATGGAATTGGTGACTACTTTTAGGCGTTTTTTATTTTTTAATGCCTTTGCTACAAAGACTGCAGTACTGCTTGCATCCAGTATAATACTGTCTCCATCTTGGATTAGAGGCTCTATCAAGTCGGCAATTTTCTTTTTTTCGTCCGGGTTGTGTATTTTACGCACATTAAATGGCAGGTCGCTTTCGTTTAACACTGCGCCGCCATAACCTTTTATCGCTAAACCCTCTTGGCATAGGCGGTCTAAGTCGCGGCGTATTGTTTCGTCGGAAACGCTAAAAAGCGTGCTTAGCTCGCTTACGATTACTTTTTTTTCGGTTTGAAGTTGTTCTAATATAATTTTGCGGCGTTCTGCGGCTAACATTAACGGCCTCCTAAATTATTGATCCCCCGACAAAAGTTTACACAGCAAACTTTTGCCACCCCCTTCGAAAGGGGGATTGTGACACCAGTTTTCGGGAATATTTAATTGGTGTCACAATATTGCAAATACAAAATAAAGCCCAATCATTAAATTAAGTGCCAGGTTTGCGCTTACATGCACGATCAAACTGCCGGTTATGCTTTTGCATTTGACAGTGAGGGCGTTAAAGATAAGCCCGGCGACAATAAGGCCTACTGTGCAAAGGATAAGAATAGCAGGGCTTACCGCGTGGAATAAAATTGGTATGTGGTAAAAAGAAAATAGTACCGAAGAATACACATGCGCGTAGCGTTTAAAATCCATACGATAGAGCGACATAAACACAAAGCCCCTGAAAAATAGCTGCTCTAATGCGGCGTTTATAAGTACGATGTATATAAACACAAAAATTGCGTTGCGGGGCGTAATCGAATTTTCTGCCAGGGCAGCAATAATCGTGTCTGTATCCATAAATGGGCGCAATATCACAAACATAACAACAATGAATGTGAATACACTAACACCCAATGCAAGGGAAAGTTTGAGGTTTTTCCTGTTGCCATGCATGGAAAATAACGTGAGCAAGTCTTTGAATGTCCCGCCTTTTGACACCTTGAAATAAATAAACGGGCATACAAGAAATATCAGGACTTTGAAAGCAGATGTGTATAGGTAATTTGTAAATTGAGTTTGCAGCATGGCAGCGTGTAGGACGCAGGCTACCAAGGAGAATATTGTTACAAGCAGCAGGTTTTTGTTTTTCATAAAGCCCCCCTACAATAAAAACTTAGCAAGCTTTGCATCCGGGTTAGCAATAACAGCGCAGTCTAAGAACATACCCGCTTCGGATGCCACCACTTTTGCGCGGTCTATTGCCGCTTGCACCGCGGATATCTCACCCGTTAGCGTAACGAAAGACTTCCCGCACATGCCCTTGGCAAGGCGCACCTCAATCAACTCGACTATGGCCGTTTTAACCGCTGAATCTGCCGCCATTACAACGGATGCCGCATCATAAGTTTCCAGCACACCAAGTGCGCGCAGGCCCTCTACACACGTGGTGCCATAGAATGCCGGAAGCAGATTTTCGTGCGGGTTACCCAATATAAACCCGCTGATATACCGCTCACCATGGGCGGTTTTTGCAGCCTCCACAGCCGCCGTTACGGCACTAAGAATCCCGGCTATCAGAATCATGTATTTACCCGGACAAACGGCCTGGGACTCTATAATTTCGATATCTGCGGTTTTTGCCATTGCATCTGCCGCTTTAATACCCGTTGATACGGTTGTGAATTCTATAATTGCTATTGCTTTTTTCATGTTAAGCCTCCAATTGATCTCACTTTATCACACCCGTCAACCGAACTGGTTCTATGAGATGTAACCACTATTATGCATTCTTTTAATAGCCCCTGTTGCCAAGCGCAATACTTCTGGTATCGTGAGTTGTGCGATTGCAGAGAATGCTCTACTGTTCATTTGTATCCATAGAGTTTTAATCCATTTTCATCAAAATCGTATTCATATAATCCTAACCCATCAATCAATTCTTTTAAGCCAAGAATATTATTATTGGTGCGCTTTGGCTGTAGTTTCTCATCTCGATTCCGTCTCTCGATTTCATAAATAGAAGGAATAAAAATCCATTCTATTTCCTTGTATCGTGCTGCACCATAAGTTCCATCAAGATAGCCACCCCAATAGTCTGTAAAACGAAATGGCTTTATTCCATCAGTAAGAAATTTTATAGTCGCACCATAAATATCAAGCCATGCTATACTACTATTTTCAACGGTTTGAAAAAGCTTCTCCCATTTTGCATCACTCATATAGCTTATTCTACCCAACATAGCTTTAGCTAATCTCTTTTCGTATTTATCCCAATTTTTAGAATCAAAAGCCATCCGCTATCTCTTTTCAAAATATAAATTTCCTACATAAGTCCTCATGGCAACAGGTGCTAGCTGTCATATACAATCCAACAATCTTTCTATTTTCGTCTTGTGTGCTCTACTTCTGAAATTAACGGGGCTTCTATGTCGTATTTGCTCAACCCCAGCCGCATGGTTAGGCGTTTTGCGCCCACCAAACGCCCGTTCCGCGTGCATGAAACAGTACCGGGCTCATATTTTTCGGGCTTTACACCGCTTTCTTTTAAAGCTGTGCGAATTGTACCAATAAGTGACCGCGGCGCAAGGCTTTGCGGGCACGCCATAGTTTCACACACGCCGCAAAAACTGCAATACATGGTGCCGCCAAACGCACTGGAACTTGTATCCCGCGCCGCCAGTGCGCGCATTATGCGGTGCGGTTCTATAGGGTGGCCAAGCTGGTTGCGCGGGCACATGTCTGTACAAGTGCGGCATTGGCAACAGGCAGATGCAACGCGGTTTAGGTTTACCATGGCAGGTGTTTTGTCGGAAGCTTGCCCGTAGTTATTTCTAAGTATCAGCGAGTGGTCGCTTGGTAAAACCAAAATTGCGTTAGTGGTTTTTTTGATGGTTTCCTTCGAAGCATAAATAAGCCCCCCCATCATGGGGCCGCCTAATATAAAAGCCGGATTATCAACTGTTATTTGCCCCGCATGTTTTATGGCTTCGGCAATTGGCATCCCCACCGGCAGCAATGCTGTAACAGGCCGCTCCACTTCTCCTACAATTGTTACCCACTTATGAGTAACGGGCGTGCCATGCTCGAATGCATGATACATATTGTAAACGGTTTCCACGTTAAACACTATGCAGCCCACGTCTATAGGAAGTGAGCCCGGCGGCACAACAAGCCCCAAAGCCTCGTAAATAAGCACTATTTCGTCCCCTGCGGGGTATATTTCATCCAACAATGCTAGGCGGATGCGTGATTCTGTTTGACCGCTCAGTTTTTCGATTTCGCATTCAACGGCAGATATTGCCGCGGTGTAGCTTTTTTTCACTGCCACAACCGCAGAAGCACCTAAAGCATCTGCCAAGCGGTGTAGGGCGGATACAATTTCGCTTGCATAGTTGGCCAAAAGCTGTTGGTCTACCTGCAAAAGCGGCTCACATTCGGCGCAATTTAGTAAAATAGTGTGCGCACGGCTATCTAATTTCAAATGCGAAGGAAAGCCGCCACCGCCCGCGCCAACTATGCCGCAAGCTTTGATGACTTCCTTCATACTGTCAATAGTTTCAGGGGCACTCATACGGGCGTTCCTTCGTCTATTATGCCTACAACAGCGGCATCTACGGGGATGTCATTGCCGCCTGCGGCGACCCTTGCGCCGCTGCCTTGGACAACAAGCACCGTTTCGCCTACACCTGCGCCAATATTGTCTACAGCAATAAACCGCGTGGGTTCTTTATCCATCGACTCTACGATTAAGAACCTGCTGCCTGTTAGTTTTTCGTTTTTTCTTGTGGAGATAACGCTGCCAGTTACACGACAAATTAGCATCTTGTTATCATCCTTTCTTATTGGAATGGGGCTCTGCCCCAAACCCCGCCGTTCCGGTGGGAATGAATCCCACCTATACTTCCTCGTTGATGCCCTTGGCATCAACTCCGGGAAGCGGCGGAGCCTCTTTCTTTGTATTTCATTAATGCCGGTACGCATGGCGGAGAGATATTGTCTGGAAGTTTGTCGATAGGAAAAAACCGGGCATCGCTGCTTTCAACAAGGTCTGCCCTGGCTTCCCCTTGGTAATCTTTGCAGATGTAAACGACATCAACGTTTGATATTTCGTCGCCATGCGGATAAATATAATATAATTCCTTGCCAGAGAAAACGCCGAACAACTCCAAATGATTAGCAACAATTCCGGTTTCTTCAAACAATTCACGTTTTGCGGCATCTTCCACAACCTCATTAATATCTACGGAGCCACCCGGGTACCCCCAGCAGTTGTTGTCTGTACGCAGTTGTAGAAGAATTTCGCCCTTTTCGTTTTCGACAATTACGCTTGCGCCGCATACCAAGATGGGCATATGACCAACTAATTTGCGCAAATTTTTCAGATAGTCCTTCATGTCAACCTCCGAAGCGTGAACCAAGCGTGACAACATCGCCTGTTCTAATACCGCAGGCATTGGCTTCGTCTGTATCAATATGCATTTCCAGTGTATACGTCGAGTCCACACGAATTTTTACATTATCTAATGTGGCCCCGCGCGGGCCTTCCGTTTTTATGGAAATCATGTCTCCGTCTTTAACATCTGCCGCAGCCGCATCGCTTGGCGACATGTGAATATGCCGCGACGCAATTATGCAGCCTTCGTCCAGATATACCGCGCCTTTTGGCCCTGCCACCGTTATTGGTGCAGAGCCTTTAAGGTCGCCGGACTCCCGCAAGGGTGGGGATATGCCAAGTTTTACAGCATCGGTAGTGGATACTTCGATTTGTGTTTGCTTTCGTACCGGGCCAAGCACGCGCACATTTTCTATGGTGCGCAGCTTTGGCCCTACGATTGTAACCTGTTCGGCAGCGGCATATTGGCCACCCATTAGTTCTTTTACGGGCGTTAGTTTATGCCCCTTGCCAAACAGGGTCTCGACATGTTCGTGCGACAAGTGAATGTGCCTGGCAGAAACGCCTATGGGTATGCTTGCAGGGGTATGGCTCATTTGGCCACCCATCCCCTCTATAACTTTGCGCACTATTAGTTCGATACTTTTTTGGTCCATAACCTATTTTACCTTAGGTAAAATTTGCTCTACATCTGTGTGAGGACGTGGGATTACGTGGCTTGCCACTATTTCGCCAAGCCTGCTTGCTGTTGCTGTGCCGGCTTCTACCGCAGATTTAACCGCGCCTACATCGCCGCGCACCATTACGGATACCAGACCTGAACCGATTTTTTCTGTACCAACTAAGGTTACGTTTGCAGCCTTACACATAGCGTCTGCGGCCTCTATTGCTGCTACTAATCCTCTTGTTTCGATAATTCCCAAAGCTTCCTGTGCCATTATTGTGGCCTCCTTTTTTGTTTTAGAGATATTTTTCTTCGCAGCGGCTATCGCTGTCGAAATTGTTTCAGATTGTCCTGTTCCCGGGCTCATACTACACCGCCTTTTTATGAAATGGGGCTCTGCCCCCTCTTTGCAAGCTTCGCTTGCTGGCCGGGCGGCCTACCGCTTCTGCGGCACCTGTTGCGCAGGAGTATGCCAAAGCCCGGCTACGCTTCCTCGCTACGCTGCGGGTGCGCGCTTCGCACGCATTTTGTGTTAGTTACCAGGCGCACAATTTCGGGATGAGGGCTTGCTAAAACCCCGCTTGCAACCGGCTTCCTAAATTCATTTGCATTTGCGATACTAACCGCTTCTTGTACGGCAGAAATATCGCCTTGTACAATAACGGTAACAAGCCTGCCACCCCATTTTTTTTCCCATGTAACCGGGGTTACGCCGGATGTTTTGCACATTAGATCCAAAACGGTTATGGCGGCAGTTACGCCTGTTATTTCAACAAAACCATAGGCCGCCGCCATGTTACTTCACTGACGGCAGAATTTTTGCAACATCGTTGTGCGGGCGTGGGATTACATGCGCCGCTACAAGTTCGCCAAGGCGGGATGCCGTTGCTTGGCCCGCTTCTACAGCTGCTTTTACCGCGCCTACATCACCGCGTACCATTACGGTTACTAAACCGGAGCCGACTTTTTCTGTGCCAACCAATGTTACTTCTGCTGCTTTTGTCATCGCATCTGCTGCTTCAATGGCCGCTACAAGGCCTCTTGTTTCAATCATGCCCAATGCTTTTTGTTCCATTTTGAATATCCTCCTTTATCATTTCCAATAATGTTTTAACGCATTTTAGCGTTTCGGGGTTTGGGTCGGTGAATGCAAGCTTTGCACCACATACATTGTCGAAGCTTTTGCCGTAAACCGTTTTCGTGCTTCCCCGAGCGCAGTTTCTGGCGCAGTTACTGCATATATTTACATTTGCATGTACGATTGCTATTGTAGCTTCGTCTAGGATAAAGCCATCCATAACTGTCTGTTTCCAACTTGGCCATATTGTCCAAGGACCCGGCAGGTCGGGTTTGCCGTCCATGTGCATGTAGGCAATAACTTTGCCGTCGTACATGACCATGCTATGGCCTTCGACCATGCCATGGCCTTCGCCTGTTGTCATACCGCTTGCTTTTAGGAATGCCGCAAAATCAAGGGCATTCTTTTGCGTGTCACCTGCAAGAGTTTCAGTGATGTGTTCATCGAATGACGTCATAAGCATCTCCTTTATTTATCAAATCCGCTTAACCCCAGCATCTTCGCTGCATCCGCTGTGGGGTTGGCTATAATATGCTTTTGAGATACTCCGGTGTATTGGCGTGCCGTTTCTTCTGCCGCTGCCATAGCTGCGGTCACATCCGCTACCTGCCCGCGGAACTTGACCGTTACCAATAGTGGCACGGGAAGGCTTTCTGCGTTGGCAGGCTTGTTACGGTCGAAATCTTCCAGCGTAACATTTGCCGCCTTGCAGCCGCTGTCTGCCGCCATAAAGGCACATGTCAGGCCGAAAACTTCTAATATGCCTACAGCTTCACCCATTAATAATCGCCAACTTTATGCCTGTCATGGCCAGATTATCTTTGTGAGCCTGGGTAATTTGCTCCAGCGAATACGTGTCCGTAATCAGCGACTCTAGCGGTAAGCCGATATCTTTCGCGCTTTTTAGGAAGTCGAAAGTAGTAGCGTAATCGCGCAGGGTATAAACCCACGAGCCAACCACGGTAATTTCCTTTGCGCAGATGTCAAAATGCGGGTTAATTTGCGCTTCGCCACCGTTTACGAAAAACCCAAGCTCGCACAAGCCGCCGCCTTTGCGGATGAATTTGTAGATATTGCTATGCGCCGCCGCCGCGCCCGTGCATTGGAACGCGAAGTCTGCATAATATCCGCCCAAAGCTGTTTTTACTGCTTCCGTAAGGGCTTCTGTGCCGCTATGGTCTTTGAAATTTACAGTGGTGCTCGCGCCTAGTTTTTTTGCAAAGTCCAGGCGTTTTTGCTCGCCGTCTACGGCCACTATATTTTGCACGCCCATGGTTTTTAGCACGGCGATGCATAGTAATCCGATTGGCCCACAACCCTGAACGGCCACACGGCTGTTAAAACGCAGGATTCCTGTGGTTTTCGCGCGTTCGACTGCGTGAATCAACACCGCGGCAGGCTCGATGAGTATGCGGGAGTACAGGTCAAGTTCGGACACATTAAACACGGACGAACCGCCACGGATTACAATATAGTCCGCAAACCACCCATTAAAATGGATATCGTCGTCGGGCAGGAGCCCATACACACTTGCGCCTCCTAGATTTTGGCGGTTTAGGTCATACATTGTAATGTCCGGGTCGTCTTGCAGCGTTACGCATGTCACAACCTTTGCGCCCACGTATAACGGCTTGCCTGCGCTGTCTGTTTTAACGTTTTTGCCCATTTTCACGATTTCGCCGGTACCCTCATGACCCAGCACCACCGGAATTAGTCCGAATGGATCTTTTTTAAACTCGTGAACGTCTGTACCGCAAATTCCACAGCCTTCGACTTTTACAAGAATGTCGTCAACGCCCAGTTCCGGGATTGGAAATTCTTTTAGCTCGTAAGTTTCCAAGGCGGTTAACATGGCTACGCGGGCTTTTGTTGGGACGTTTGGCTGTGCACTGCTGCCTGTATTCCCTGACATGTTACTCAAAACTTCTTTTACAATTTTTTCGATTACATCGGGTTGCATCATTGCCCTCCTAGTTTTATTTATCGTATACACAGCGCGTCAGACATCACACACCTGCGCTGTTTTGTAAATGTCGCGGCGCTGGTAAGCCCTTCGCCGGTTTTGCTGGCAATTGTAAAGGTGCAGTACCCTTCGCCGCCAAAACCCAGTGCGGCATATGAGGGCGCATTCTTTACAAGAATAGCCGTATCCAATGCCTTTGCGTACCGTGTAATGCGGTCAACATTTTTAGAATGGATGTGAGCTGAATGACGGTAGCCATGTTCCAGCCAGACGGCCTTTTCCAGCCCGTCATCAAACCCTGCGGCGCGCACTATTCCCAAAATGGGCATCATGAGCTCTTCTTTTATGAAGGGGTGCTCCTTGGCGCCTTCGAACACGATGCATCTTGTGCCATCGGGAGCTTTTACGCCTATCATTTCCAATAGGTCGGCGGCACTTTTCCCGACACATTTGCGGTTTAGCCCTGGTTGATGCCCCCCGCTAGGGGCCGTGAACACTACCGATTCCAGCTTGGCAATTTCCGCTTCGGATGCAAGATAACATCCTTGCTGGGTGGTCATGTAGTGCATCAATTCGTCGATAATCTCTACAAGCGCTACGACAGCTTTTTCTGCAATGCATGGCAGGTTGTTGTCAAAAGTTGCGCCGTTTATTATATCTTCAGCGGCTTTTTGCAAGTCGGCAGTTTCGTCTACCAATGCGGGAGGGTTACCCGCGCCTGCGCCAATTCCGCGCTTACCGGATGTCAGCACCGCCTTTACTAACCCCGGGCCGCCTGTGGCAACCAACAGTTGAATATCCGGGTGCTGCATCATTATTTTGCCGGATTCTATGCTGGGGGTCTCTACGGTGCAAGCGATGTTTGCCGGGCCGCCAGCTGCCAGTGATGCGCGGTTAATCATATCCACAGCAAAGTTGGAAGTCTTAACGGCACCAGGGTGCGCGGCAAAAACGACTGTGTTGCCACCCGCCAGCATTCCGATGGTGTTGCATATAATCGTTTCGCTGGGGTTGGTGCTGGGTGTGATTGCGCCAATTACGCCAAAGGGTGCCATTTCCACAAGGGTCAGCCCCCTATCGCCCGACCACACGCGGGTGGTGATATCCTCTATACCGGGGGTCTTTTGGGCCGTTAATTGATGCTTTAAAATTTTATGGGCGACATTACCCATGCCTGTTTCTTCTACCGCCATATGCGCGAGTGTTTCGGCATGTTCCAGCGTCGCAGCACGGATGTTTGCGATTATTTTTTCGCGCTGTTCCATGTTCATTTTTTGGACAACACGCTGGCTTACTTTTGCGGCGGATATGGCTTGCTCCATATCGGGGAAGATACCATTTGCGCCAGACTGTGTTTGCAGCCGCGCGGTTACTTCCTTTACAATTTGTTGAATTACATTTTCGGGTAGGTTCATAATTATTTCCCCAACGCCTGCATCACTTTTTGGGTAATTTCCTTTACCAAATCCTCGGAAGCTTCCGGGGCTTGGCTTGCGCCGGACGAACAGTTATGGCAGTTGGGGCCTTTTTTATTTTGGCATAAATCTGCGGGGTGTTTGCCCGGTATACCCATTTGTTTGCGAAGGTCGTACAAGCGTTGAACCTGCTTTTGGTTTAGTTCGTTGGGGCCGCCAAGCACTTTTGCATGGTACAGAAGCTCTGCATAAAACTCGACAGACTCCATTTTGTGGTATGCAGAAAGCACATCTTCACCCCAGGTAAGCGCACCATGGGATTCCAGCAAGACAGCATCGTAATGTTGCAGATATTTTTCAACCGCATCGGGAATTTCCATTGTTGATGGCAGGCCGTACGGCGCAATGGGTACGCAGCCAAGGAATATAACAGCCTCCGGCATAATTGGCTGGGTTAGCGGAATGCCCGCAATTGCAAAGCTTGTCGCATAAGTTGGGTGCGCGTGAACAACCGCCTTAACGTCACTGCGCTTTTCGTACACACGCATGTGCATTTTTATTTCCGAAGATGGGCGGAAGTTGCCGTTTGCTTGAATTACATTGCCTTTTGAATCCACTTTGCAGATGTAATCCGGGGTCATAAAGCCTTTTGACACGCCTGTTGGGGTGCACAACCATTCACGGTCGTTTAGTTTTACGGAAATGTTACCGTCGTTGGCTGCTGCCATTTTGCGTTCGTAGATACGTCTGCCTACCTCGCAAATTTGTTTTTTGATTTCATACTCGTTTACCATTTTTATCTCTCCTTTATTTTAAACAAAATTTTTGTAGTTCTTTCTCCAGTACATCCGCAAACTCTTGTATTTGCGGCTCAAGTGATGCTTGCCATTGCTTTGTTTTTTCACAGTCCTGAAACTCTAATGGGTTTTTGCGAAATTCAACTGCTTTTTTCATAACATCTGCATTAGGGCATAATTTTTCGGCTATAACCCATTCAGCTGCTTTTGTCTTTGAAATTACCTTGTTTGTTTCAAGCGTATATAAGCACCGTGCAATGTCCATAAGCCAACCCGCACCACGCTTACCATGTTGCCGTATTGTTTTGTAATGTGCATTTATAGCATCAACAACTTCCGATTTTATTGGGTATGAAATCAAACTCCTACAATCGCTGCCGTACAAAAGCTTGCCATTTTCCAATAGTACCATCTTCCCAAATGGACAAAGAGCGTAGTTATCTGTAATGCGCTGACCACTTGTACCCCAGTATACAACCATATCAGCCGTATTATTGATAAATGCATCAAGGGTTAGCATGCCACCTTCAAACAAACGGAAGTATGGATTTTGCGGGTGTTTTAGCATTAAAGATTGGCGCAGTTCAACTAACTTTTCAGCCTTTTCGGCCTGTATTGCCTTTTCCGTTAGGCATAATATGTCTATATCGCTCCAACCAAGTTTAAAGTCGTCGTCTACGATAGAGCCGTACAAGAATATGGATGGATTGTTATCTTGTAAAATATCTGCAATTGCAATTGACATTACATCTATACTTTGCCACATAGAAATCAGCATCACGTCTTTGTCAGGTTGCATATTTCAAACCCTAGGGTTGACCCTACATACTCCAAAATTGCATGCACTGCCGATTCTACTGCGGATACTGTACCGGTTATTATCAGTGAACCGCTTACACGGTCTACCGACACCACTTGCACCCCAGCAGATTTTATTGCTATGTCGGCTATTATAATTGCCGTTTCCGGCGGCGTAATGGTTAAAATGCCTATTGCAGATTGTGTTGCATGTTGCATGGACAGGCTCTCGTATAGCATCGGGTCGGGGTTAGCTATAATGTGTGCTAGGGTTATTTGCCTGCCGGGGACTAATTCCTGTATTATGCGTTGTTTTAAAATGTCCATTTACTACCCTCCTACCTGGCAACACAAACGAGTTGCAGCGGTTACTGCGGTTTTTAAAGCTTGCATGGTGCTGTCATCGGGGGATTTTACGTCACCCATGAGGTACTCCCTGTTCAACCCCATATACTTACCCTCGCCAAAACGGTGGTACGGCAGCAAATGAATTTCTTCCACGCCCGTAAGGCTCGCCGCAAATTGTGCGATATCGGTTATTTCCTTTTGCGTTGCGTTAAAACCCGGTATGACCGGGACACGGATAATCAAGTGAGTCATGCCGCTGGCGGCTATTTTCTTCGCGTTTTCAAGCGCAAGGTCATTTTTTTTGCCAGTAAATTCTTCGTGCTTTGTTGGGTTTGTGTGTTTTATATCCATCAGAAATTCGTCCAAGTATGGCAATACTTTTTCAACATCTTTATAATCGACCAAGGCGGTACTTTCTATCGCGGTATGAATGCCATTTTCACTTGCGGCACGAAACAAGTCACGGGCGAAATCGGGCTGCGCCAATGCTTCCCCACCAGAGAGCGTTATCCCCCCGCCGGAACGCCGGTAGTAGTGCCTGTCCCGCTCCACCATTTCCATAATCTCTGCTACGGATATGTCGCGCCCTACGGTTTCAGCTTTGCCATGCGTTACCATGGTTTCTATTTCATATCGTTGGGATTCCGGGTTACAGCACCAGCGGCAACGCAGGAAGCACCCTTTTAGGAAAATAAGCGTGCGAATACCCCCGCCGTCATGGAGGGAGAAACGCTGGACATTGAATATGCGGCCTGTGGTTTGTAGATGGGTCACGTTTGATTCTCCTCCGCTTTAATATCAGCTATAATTCTATCGAAAACCTGCTCCCGTTCCGTAGACGTATCGTAAATGGTAAATCCGTATTTCACCATACTATCATGCATTTTTTGACTGTATAAAACTAGCCATTCACAAAGCTTCATTAGCCCGTCATCATCGCAGCTATACGTCCATTCGTCTTCCGTATCATATTTTCTTATATCATTGAAAAATTCAGCAGCCGTTTTCTTATTTTGCACCAGCCCTATAAGAATAAAATTGTCCTTTAACTCTCCCGCCCCATACGTTTCAAAAACAGACGAGATTGCATCAAAATCAAAATGTCCGCTTTCCAGTACAAATCTATTGCCTTTTACAACATGCTTGCCTAAGTTTAAATCCTGATCAAAATCGCGGTAACAAACAGACATACCAAGATAGTGGCCGATAAACGGTGCGACATTGGCTATAGCTTTCCGATAATCCCATGCAATTCTAACATCCAGTTGCGGATATGCCCTGTCAAGGGTGGTCATCAGGTAGTCCATATGAAAAACAAAGCAATTTAGCTCTTCATTTATTTTTTGGGCCAAAGTTGTTTTGCCACCTCTACTCGGGCCTACAATGAGAATATTTTTCACGTATCAATTCTCTCCAAATCTGCTATTGCCTTGTTGCGGTACACCAAATCATTCCTAACCGTAAACCCCTGCTTTTCCCAAAACGCATTTCCTTTTTCGTTCTTTTCAAACACAACCAGGTTCACTTTGTTTATACCAATACTTTCAAAGGCAGACATTGCGGCATTTACAAGCGCCGTTCCAATTCCTTTACCCTGCTCGCTTTGCGCGACAGCCGTATGGGAAATAGTGCCCCGGCGGCCATCATGCCCGCTTAATATGGCACCTATAATGTGAGAATGCCTTTCGGCAACAAAACATGTATTTGGGTTGCGCTCAAGGTATTTGATTATACCTCCTTCGGAGTCGTCTATATTGTTCAGGCCCATGCCGGGGGTGTTGAGCCATAGTTCGTAAACTTGACTGTAGTCGTCTATGGTCATGTTTCGGATTCGCACTTGGTTCATGTTGGCCAATCGTTAAACTCCTTTGGGAATCTTGTATTTTTCCTACAAATTAGCAAAGCATGGTTACTCATTCCTGTACAGGATTCATATTTAACCATCTCATCTGCAAGTTCCATAAATAACTCGAATTTTGCATCATCCATTTTGTCTACAATGCACGCGGTAACAAAAAAGTCTGTCCCCATATTCCTAATCTTAGACAACCCATGCCGGGCGGCCGCAGCTTCCATTTCTTCTGGCATTGTATAAAAAAACACACCCGGCTTTAAATCATCTGTACCTTTAAGCACAGACTCGTTCGCTTTTTTGTTGGGATAAACCGCACGGCCTTCGTCATGCACACACGCACCCACATAAACCCCTATTTTGTTTATATAAGCGAATGCTATGATTCCATTTGGCTTACACACTCTTGCACATTCGGAAAAAACAAGTTCTCTATCTTCTGCAGACAGATGATACATAGGGCCAAGGCAACAAACAACATCAAAGCTATTGTCTTTTACGCCATCAAGATTCGTAGCATCGCCTTGAATACATGATACATTGGAAAGTCTGCTTTCATTTATTTTGCGGTTAAAAATATCAACATGCGGCTGATAGAGTTCAACGCCCACATATTCCTTGCATTTATCAGCGAAGTGCAGGCCATAATAACCCGTGCCGCACCCTACTTCCAACACATAACATTCGCTTGTAATATACTCATTTAGAGCCTTTTTTGTATAGTAGAACTCCAAACTATTGGAGCGCGATAAAGTAGCCCTGTTATCTTCGCCAACCTTAGCCGTAAAACCATCATAGAATTCTATAACTTTGTTTGACATTTGGCATCCCCTTCTACATCCCCTGCTCTGTCCGCCCAATAATATCATCCTGCAAACTCTTCGCTAATGTGGTAAACAGCGCGCTATACCCGGCAACGCGGACAATCAAGTGCTTGTACTTCTCGGGGTTTTTCTGTGCATCTATCAGTGTGTCCCTGTCTACCACGTTAAACTGCACATGCATACCCTTTTGGTCGAAATAGGAACGGATGAGGTTCACAAAACTGTTGAGCCCTTTTGTGCCTTGTAGGGCAGACGGGTGGAATTTTTGGTTAAACAGTGTACCATTGGAAGCAATGCCGTGGTCTAACTTTGCCACAGAATTAGCGGCGGCGGTTGGGCCTTGAATATCTTTACCGGCCGTTGGGGATACGCCGTCGGCTATGGGTGTGCCGGCCAGCCTGCCGTCCGGGGTTGCACCGGTTTGCGCACCCAGCGGCACATTGGCGGATACAGGATATAAACCCGCTTGAAAAATGCCGCCGCGGGGGTTTTTGTATTGTTCCATTGGGCGCGTGTAAGTGTAGGCGGCTTCGCGGGCGAAGATGTCTACTTCGTCTATGTCGTTACCGAATTTCGGCTGAGACTCTATATCTGCCAGTAATTTTTCGAACAATTCTTTGTCTTGCGGTGGTGGGGTTGCCGCTTGCAGGGCTTGATGAGTAATTTCGGCAATTAAATTAGCATCTGTTGCGCCAATTTTCCGCACTGCTTGCATAACAACATCTGCAACCAACGCCGCATTCGGCTTGCCAAAGTTAAATGCCAGTGCCTTTTTAACCTGTGCCAGCGTATATTTTTTTTCTTCAAATACGAGCTTCTTAATGACGTACAGCGAATCCGCAACATTGGCTATGCCAAACCCTTGCGGCCCGGTGAAATTGTACACCGCACCGCCTTCCTGTACAGTTTTACCACGTACTAGGCAGTCTTCTACCATCGCAGAAAGATAGGGCATTGGTGCACGTTGCCAATGCGCAGCATCTACGGAATTATTCGCATTAACCAACAACGCAATCTGATATTCCATTTGCGCTTTGTAGGCCGCAAAAAATTCATCATAATTAGTGAATCGTTCCACGTCTCCGGTCTGAACACCCACACGCTTGCCTTTTTCATAGCCATTAGAAAATACCAGCTCTAACGGGCGGCACATATTAAAGAACGCCGCATCATGCCAGCCGTCCGTACGTCCGCCTTTTTGCGGCTCTACACAGCCGATAATGCAGTAGTCCCGTGCTTCTTCCAGGCTTATACCGCGGCTCATCATAGACGGGATAATAACCTCGTCGTTAAAATACGCAGGCAGTCCAATGCCCGTACGTGTTAGCTCTGCCGCTTTTAGCATCAGCTTATGCGGGGTGCCGTTCCATACGCGAAGGGAAAGCGACGGCTGTGGCAAGAATACATTTTTTGTGGCTTCTATGCACATATATGACAGGTCGTTGGTGGCATCGCGGCCTTCCGTATCCTGGCCACCCACGATTAAATTTTGAAAAAGCCCATAGCCGGAAAAACCTTCCGCACTAACGGCGTCTCTGCATTTGTTAAGATCGTTCAATTTCACCCAAATGCATTCGATTAGCTCTTGGGCAGCTTCCTGCGTGATTTTACCGACATCCAAATCTGCCTTGTAAAACGGGTACATATATTGGTCGAAACGGCCGGGCGAAATGGAATGCCCGCTGGATTCCAACTGTACAAGCTGCTGTACAAACCAGAAGCTTTGACAGGCTTCATAAAACGTGGTTGCGCCATGCGCCGGGACATTGCGGCAGTTGGCCGATATTTGAAGCAGTTCTTTTTTGCGAACAGAACCAGCGGTTTCATTGGCCATTTTTGCGGCCATATCTGCATAACGGTTCGCATAGCGGATAACCGCTTCGCAAGAAATTATCACGGCATCTAAAAAGCTTCTGCGGCTTGCATAGTCCGCATCCGATGGGGCGCAGCCCTCAAGTAGCACCTTCGCTTCTGCAATAATGCCCCCGTACCCGATGGACAGCACTTTATCGTACTGCACGCATAAATGCCCTACCCCATTGTAAAAATAATTACCTACTGTAAAAACGCCATGATCCATGGCACATGTGGCCTCTTCGGACATGAGATTAGCCGCTAACTCGCTGGTGGTTCGCCCCTTCCAATACGGGTGAATTTTGCGCAGTGCGGCTTTGGTTTCTTCGGATATATAGAATGGGTCGGCAACTCTACCGGCTACGGTATCAAACTCCGCTTCCAGCCATTCGTAAGAAAACTCGGGATACGTTTGGCAGCCGCGCGGTGCCAAAGAAGAGCTACCGACAATAAGCTCGTGTTCACGAATAATTATAGGAATATTGTCTAAAATAGCGGAAAAGGCTTTTGCGCGGCGCAAAACCATGGGAAGCGCTTCTGTTTCCATATAAGATTTCGTCAAAATAACAGCGCGGGCCGCTTCAATTTCGGGCAGCTTTGCATACAGGTTGTCCACCAATTTTGCGATACGGGGCGAACGCGTTGACTCCATAGTAATTCACCACTTCCCAAATAATTAACATGCTGTAATTATATCATATACCATACCGAAGTCAACACAAAACCACAAAAATATTTTGGTTTTATGTGGAGTTTCCTTGCCGTTGACTTTTGACATGAAAAGTCAACGACCAATCGATTGTAATTCAACTTTATTTCTCTTATCATAATTCCATACTAAACCAGAGGTGATGATTATGAAAGAAATCAACTGTGCAGATGTAATAATGGAAGAACGCCGCAAGCGAGGTATCACGCAAGACGAACTTGCCGCACATCTTGGCGTTGTAAAAGCAACGGTATCCAAATGGGAAACCGGAGTAAGCTACCCTGACATTGCAATGCTCCCATTAATGGCTACCTTTTTTGACATAAGCATTGATAATTTGATGGGGTACACCCCGCAAATGTCGGATACAAAAATTAATGAATTGTATCAACGGTTAGCACAGGATTTTGCACAAAAACCATTTGAAAAAGTCATAGCCGAGTGCAAGGGCATCATCAAAAAGTACTACTCTTGCTACCTATTGCTTTACAAGCTGGCAATACTGTATTTAAACCACGCCCCAATGGCCGGCAGCGCAGAACAAACCCAGCAAATAATAAAGGTTGCCGTAAAACTGTGTGAAAGAGTAACGGCAAACAGCAAAGACCGGGATTTGATTTGCGGAGCAGTTAATGTACAAGCCTTATGCCATTTGTCATTAAACGAAGGCGAAAAGGTCTTGGAGTTACTTGGTGAAACGCTGTTAAACTCTTCCCCCGACAAAACGCTTATTGCACAAGCCTACCGGCTGCTTGGAAACGAAGAAAAAGCGCAAGAAGCGCTGCAAGCCGATTTATATCTAAAACTTATGGATGTTTTCCAATCCATGATGCTTGCTTTACAAAATAATCTTGGCGATTTGTCAAAAGCCGAGCCTGTCTACCTTAAAGCCGAAACGATAGCGGACATGTTCAACATGAAGCATCTAAACGCAAACAACGCCACTGTGCTGTTCTTGCTTGGTGCGCAGATGTATCAAATGGGCGGGCTGCCCGAAAAAGCGATAGAGCTGCTTAATAGGCTTGCAGACGTTTTCATAAATGATTTTTTCCCGGTTACGCTTAGGGCGGATGGCTTTTTTGATAAGATGGATAGCTTCATTACCGAAAACGTAGCACCTACACCAAGGAGTGATGCGGCAATTAAAAATGATATGGTGCAGCATATTAGCAACCCAATTTTTGAATCGTTAGGCGAAAACCCTGCTTACAAACGCATAGTGAAACGCATAAGCGACTTTGCCGGGGGGTGTTAGCAGAGATGAATAAGCGCAAGAAAGGACAGAAACCAATGGCGATATTTCTAATTATCATAGGAGTAGTGGTGTGGATAAATCTCACCAGCTTGCTAATTAACCAAATATTTTTCCGCAACGAGCTTCGGGGGCTTGAACCCCTTGGCCAAATGGTAGAAGTAAACGGAGGCATGATGCACGTCCATTCTATGGGGGATGGACAGCAGACAATTGTTCTTTTGCCAGGGCTTGGCACGGCGCTTCCAAGTGCCAGTTTTGGGCCGTTAATAAGAGAACTGTCCGAGGACTTTACCGTCGTGGCGGTTGAGTATTTTGGCGTAGGCTTTAGCAGCCAGACAGATACACCCAGAACCAACGCAAACTATACCCAAGAAATAAGGACAGCTCTTTTGGCGGCGGGTTTCAAACCGCCATATATCCTCATGCCACATTCCGCTTCGGGTGTATATGCCGAATATTTTGCCACAAGATACCCCAGCGATGTGACAGCTCTCATTTTACTGGACACCACCCCAACCCATGAAATAATTGGCCCGGATATTCCAAAATTTGCAGCGGATATACAAAGGTTAACACAGCCAATGGGTTTGATGCGGCCTGTCAACCGCATTGTAAACGCTACCGTCCAAGGGTTTACAACAGAAAACGGATATACCGCCAATGAAATAAACTATATAAGAAGATTCACAAACAATGCCGCCAACCGTACGATAACTAACCAACTCGTGGCACACAATAACGCTACGCGGGAAGTCATGGGTATGCCGTTTCCGCAATATATTCCTGTCCTAAGTATCATTCCTACAAGACCGAACCCGGGGGTGACAGAGGAACACATGATAGGCCATATGACAAGATTTGGAGAGGAATCAAAACGCATAACACTGGAGGGCAGCCATATGATTTATCGCGGCAATTCTGCTGCCATCCGGGAAGCGGTAAATGCGTTTCTTGACGACACAATAAAAAGTGCTGCCGCAGGACGAGATTGCACATCCTAGCTTTATATAGCGATTTCAGTTGAAAACGGTGAAGTCGAGGGAGGCGCCGCGCCGCCGCACGGCGCGTTTCGACCGAAAACTGAACCCTTTTTCAACGGAATCGTCTATATCAACACATGTTTCACTTCGTAAGGGCAAATTATATAAATCCCTCTTGACACCCCGTTCCTATTTTGATATACTCCTATTATGGAATATATCAAAGGAGGAAGTTATGTCGCTAAAACACGGAATACTTGGCCTGATAAACCTAGTGCCAATGACGGGTTACAAACTGGACAAAGAGTTCAAAGACTCCCTAAAATATATTTGGCAAGCCACAAGTAGCCAAATATACAGCGAATTAGACAACATGGAGCAGAAAGGGTGGCTTACCAGCGAACGGATAGTGCAAGACGAAAAGCCCAATAAGCGGGTATACACGATTACAGAAAAAGGTAAAACAGAATTGATGGACTGGATGACCACACCCGAAGCCGACGTTAATAAAGCACTAACCGGAAAAAGTGCTTTCTTATTTCGGGTGCTTCTTGCTGGGAGTTTAAACAAAGAACAGTCGCTTGCATTGCTGCGCTCTTTCCGCGCAGTATGCCTGGCTCGAAAAACCGAACAAAAGGATATTCGTTCTGCAATTTCGGAAGATGAAACCAAGTATGACCATGGACAATTACTATTTTTTGAATTAGCAGCCCTGCATGGCGAAATGATGAACAAAACAAGGCTTGAATGGGTAGAAAAAGCCATAGACATTGTGGAAAACACACAAATAAATTAGAGGGGGATTTTTTATGCGCAAAAATGAATTTGCACCAGAAAACTATGACAAAGTTGAGGTCAAATGGAACTTAGGATTCCTGAAAGCAAGCCTGTACGGGGTTATAATTTACATTGTTGCAGGGGTTATACTAGGTATACCGTTTATGTTGGTAAACACAGATATTGTACAAGAATTCCGGTACGATTTTTTGGGTGCATGGGGGGATTCGGCTTTGCCGTTTCACATTCTTATGCCGGGGCTTGTTCTCACAGTAATTGTTCACGAACTTTTACACGCGTTCTTTTATGCTATTCAATGCAAACATGGTTTCAAGTCCATTAAATTTGGCGTAGAAGCCAAAAGCTTTATGTTTTATGCCTATGCCGCTTGTAAGGAAATTATCCCAACAAGCAAGTTTATTGCGGGGCTGGTTTTGCCCGGCATTATTACCGGGATAATGCCTGTAATTGCTTCAATATTCATTGGTAGTTTAGAGTTGTTTTTCTTTGGGCTGTTAATTACCTCTATGTGCGTAGGTGACTTATACATCCTTTCGCAAATTTACAAAAACCGCAAAAGCACTTGGTTTCACAATACTGCATGGCTGGAGCCAAATGCAGAATACGACATGGTTTTGTATAAGCCAAAATAAAATTGCTGTAGGGGCGAATTTATGCGTTCCGAGGCTTGCCATAGGGCCGCATTGCGGAACGCATAAATTCGCCCCTACAAAACATCAAAGATGCAAAACAAAACTACAAATATATTAGACCCACACCCCCACCGGCAAACGTTATGTCGCGTGGGGTGCGGGCTGGGTTTAAACCATAGGAGGAATGAAAAATTATGAAACAATTTATAGCACTGACAATAGGGGTTATTTTGATGCTCTTTTTTACCGGCTGCTCTAACAGCAACGACACAGGCAACCTACCCAACACAACCGCACCTCCTGCCGCACAAGCCCCAACCATTAAGTGACGGAGGGCATGTTACATGGAGCTGGCTTCATTTGGACTTTTCAGAAAATTAGTCAAAAAGACACGAAATAGCTTATTGTCGACATACCTTAGGGATTTTTAAAATTTTTTTAATTTTTTTCAAAAAATTGCTGAGGTTTTTCAAGTTGCACTCCTATATATAAGTGTAAAGGATTTTAACACCTGAGTTTTAACACTAAAAATCCACACAAGAAAGGAGAGCGAAGCTTGATGAGCGGGATAATGCCAATATGTAGCAACTTGCCAGCACATCTAAAAAAAACCAATATACCAAGAGCCTTTATTAACGACGACGACATCCGATGGGTGCTACGCGATTTAACCAGCGACCTTCAGCATGAAGAAAGACAGGCACTCTATTATAGCTGTGTTTTTGATACAACAATCGAAGATGTTGCCGATAAAATTGAATTGTCCCAAATTCACACAGCAAGCATATTAACTTTGTACATGGCAAGGTTAACCAGCATGCTGGATTTTTTCAAAAAAGTTGCATCTTACGATGAAAACGACCTGCTGCCTGTTAGCGAATTACTTTTCCCGGAATCTATGTAGCGGGAAACAAGGGGTGTATTAAAATTCTTACCAACAGCAATAAGGAAGATCTTTACAATCTAATAAAAAGGCTAAACAACGGCGACTCGCTTGCTTTTGAAGAAATTTATAAAAGGTGTAGCAGCCACATTACCTTTGTGTGCAACAAGTTTTGCGACAGCAAAGAAGATGTAGAAGAAGTTGTACAAGATACCTTTTTAATTGCTTTTAAAAAAGCCGGCACGCTAAAATGCGAAACCTTTATGGCATACCTGCGTAAAATTGCGATACATGAAAGCCTGCGCAAGCGCAATGCCAACCTGCGTTTACAAAACTACGTTGTGTCTATGGATGAAGAACAAACGAAAAACCACCCGGAACTTAACACAGACTTTTTACCCGAGCAGAACCTGCAAAACAAGGAATATCGCATCGAGCTTTTGCAGATAATAAAATCACTACCCAAAAGGCAGTGGCAAATGGTTTACATGTACTACTACGCAAACCTTAGTACAAGCGAAATTGCAGAGCTGATGGACTGCACTGTACACAGCACACACCAGACACTAAGTACCGCAAGAAAAACCATAAAGCCCAAGCTGGGGGCAACACCCCTTGCTGCATTGCTTTTTATGGAAGAGCAAATTTTTGCCGCAGGGTATATACCAACCGCCGCCCCAAGCATTGCAAACGCAGGGGCAGAAAATGCGGCTAATTCTACCGGTTTTATACAAAGCCCTTTGCCGGGGCTGAAAAAGGGCTATGTAATTGCAGCAAGCATTACGGCAGTATGTGCCGTTTGCGTGGCATTGTATTTTGCCTTGCGCCCGGCGCAGGAATACTACCATTCCGGGCTTGATGTATCTATGCCTTACACTTCCGCGCCTGACCCGGAACCCCCTGCGGTTTACGAACCAGAATGGGTGACAGATCCGGAAGAAAAGGAAGAACCACAACAAGAAGAGCCTGAGCCGGAAATATACGAACCAGAACCCGAGGCAGAGTTAGAACCGCAACAAGAAGAACCGCCCCCAACAGCAGAACCAACCCCGCCGGAAGAAACGGAACCACCCTACGAACCTATCCACACAGACAGGACACCGGAAATACTGGCGGCACTTGCAACAGCCAACAATGCACAAGATGTTAACAGCATTATAGGCTATTACAATTTTGCTTTTGCCTACCAAACACGAAGGCACACCACAGGCGAGCAGCTAAGGTTTTATACAACCAACGAGGGCAGCGGCGACATTTTAATTGGCATTGCAACCTATGAAAACGGCGACGGCTGGCGCATGAATTTCGAGCTTTATGCAGACGGCAACATACCAGATGTACTGGGTTTGCTTAATTTTGTGCAGGATTAAGCTTGTTTATTCTCTTGGCGGCATTAGCCGCTTTCGCGAAGCGAAAGTTCTGAAAGAAATAAAATCAAAAATGGAGGAAAAAATGAAAAAAACAAATTTGCATAAAAGATGCACATTAACCCACGCAGTAAAGTCTATGGTGGCATTAGGTATTGCACTTATTATGGTTGCCGGGCTTATATTAGATGCTGTACCCGTTAGCGCAGTAGCCGCAGATTTTAGCGCGGCGTACAGTCATATTGATTCTCTGGATGATGATTACAGCCAAAACGACAACTATGAATTTACCGTAACCTACACAATATTTGACCCAGCCCCTGCAAATGTTACCAACATGCCAACATCACCCCAGTCCCACAACGCAGGTACTATCGTAACCGTCGCGGGCGTACCCCAAACAACCAGCACAACAAATAACGGGGTATCCGGCACATGGGCTTTCTACGGCTGGAACACAACAGATGTAGTTGTAACCGGCACAACATTTACCATGCCATACAATAACGTGCACTTTACAGGCTCTTGGCGGTTTACACCGGATAACGGCGGCGACCCAGGAGACCCATACACTGTAACCTATACTGTAATAGGCCCAGCCCCTGCAAATGTTACCAACATGCCAACATCACCCCAGTCCCACAACGCAGGTACTATCGTAACCGTCGCGGGCATACCGCAAACAACCAGCACAACAAATAACGGGGTATCAGGCACATGGACTTTCTACGGCTGGAACACAACAGATGTGGTTGTAACCGGCACAACATTTACCATGCCACACAATAATGTGCACTTTACAGGCTCTTGGCGGTTTACACCGGATAACGGCCGTCCGCAAATGATTAAAAACCCTGATAGAACCGTTGTAGCGGTTGGCGAAACTTTAGACTGGACACTAAGGGGCTTCCACAACTATACAGGTGGCGAGGTTACAGGCTTTACTCTTATAGACATGCCAGGCAAGGGGCTTAACTTCCTATCCGGCAGCCTGCCCGCGTTTTACAATGGCCAAGGCATAACTTACGAAATAAGATACAGGGTTTACGGAAGCAGCCAATGGAGCACACATGCAACAGGTATAGACGCAAGCAGCCCGTTTAACTTTACCTTACCGCAACCAGGTAACTTGTTCTATACAGATATAGGGTTTTTCTTTGGGGATGTCCCTGCAAACTTTGCACTTAACAACACAATTGTACTAACCTTTATAGTTAGCGCAGATGCACCCAACAACGTGCTTGTAAATGACTTTATACTAATATACGGCGGCAGGGAAAGGCCGGGAGACAGCCCCGACCAGCCTCTTGTAGAGCCACCCCCTCTTTCTAACCCGCCGTTGACCTCACCATTAACGCCACCGCTGACCTCACCATTAACACCACCGCTAACCTCACCATTAACACAACCGGAAATGCGCGCAAACCCACAAACCGGCGATAATTCCCGCACCAGCCATACAGGGATGGGCTTGACAGCATTGATTGGTATAATTTTACTGGCAAATAAAATAAAAAGACAAACCGCAGCTTAATTGTACTAATAAAACAGCCCCCATCCAAGGTACACTGGATGAGGGCTGTTTTCATTTCCGCTATATATAGCAATTTGATTTTGCGTTGTCCGAAAACAAAACTGCTATATCGTATCCGTCAAATTTTTACGGCTTGGAGCAAACCCATTATTAAGGAAGAAGCTAACCGCCGCATTGGCTGTATACAAACGTTCTTCAATGCTCAAGTTTGCAAGGCAGCCAGCTATATATCCTCCGTTGAATGTATCACCCGCGCCGGTGGTTCTAACCGGTTTTTCGCAATAACGGTGCGGGATCATAACCGCGCCTTCTGCCGCAGATGCCGCAATAGCGTAACGCGGCGTATGAATGACCAGTTCGTCTAACCCAATTAACTCACGTACTACCCCGGTTTTTTCTGCAAGCGGCATACCCGCGTCGTCAAATGTGTGGCCGTACAGCTCGAAAATGACCAAAGCTTCATGCTCATTAACGCTTAGAGTCATTGGGATTTTTTCGTTCAATTTTTTCAGGTTTTTAAGTGAGTCAACAAGTGCGGAACTTTCCCTTTTGCGCACGTCGGCAAAGTCGAAGAAGAAGCGGCGTTTTTTGCCATCGTCTGGTATGGATGCGCAAAGCTCTGTAATCATTTCGTCAAATGCCGGTAGGAATGACCAGTATCCAAGCCCGATAATGTCGGATTTTGTCAACATGTCTACTATTTTTTCCTTGCCAAGCCCATCCAGCAAGAACTTCCAGTTCATGTCGAAAAAGGCTTGCATGTCGGTCATAAGTATTTTACCGTCGTCAAATTCCAATACATGTGTGGTTGCAGGTTCGCCCAAAGTGATAACGGTACTTATTTCTTCCAATGGCGCAAAAACCGGGTCAAGCTGCTTGCCATACAGGCCCGCCATTACTGTTTCTACACCCAGGCTGGCAGCGGCATACCCGATGTTGCAAGTAAACCCGCCAAACACGCGGCGTTTTTTAGTAATTTCGATACCCATACCGCCGGTACCTGCCAAGTCAATTCTGCCAGAAAATTGCTTCATGTGAAGTAATGGTGTAAAATCTGTCGTAGAGTTTCTTGTTTCCACCAATTGCCATACTTCGTCGATAAACCCATCGGCAAACATGGTAATTGTGCCTTTCAGCCCGTCTACCTGGCTGATGATTTTTTTTGTGTCCATCGCTTTCTTCTCCTCCTATTTTAATGGGGCTCTGCCCCAAACCCTCTCGTAAGCTGCGCTTACTGGCCGGGTGGCCCGATGCTTCGCATCGCCGACTTCGTCGGTGTATACCCCGCTGTTACGGTGGGAATCATCCCACCTACACTTCCTCCCCGGTATCTTCGACCCGATTCCGGGGAGCGGCGAAGTCGCTTTTATTTTAAATTCTATAGACATTAGTATATATTCCATATAAGATATAGTCAAACTAAAAGGAGGCTAATTATGAACATTTTTGGCAACCAAATCTCACAAGAAGATTTGTTAAGGCGTTGCAACCCTTCCGCCCTTTATGGCGCAAGGCGCGTTACAGTTGCAGATGGCAAGGGAAAAGGCCAAGGGCTTATCGAAATTAAGACCACAGCCGGGCTTCGCGTTACATTATTAGAAGACAAAGGCTTGGACATTTTGGACGTGGAGTACAAAGGCGTAAACCTGGGCTTTTTGTCTAAAAACGGCCTAACCAACCAGAACCACACAGAGGCTGACAGCTTCCTAAGATACTGGCAGGGTGGCTTTTTAGGAACCTGCGGGTTAAGAAACGTAGGCGAACCATGCACCGTAAACGGCGAATTTTTCCCGTTCCATGGGCGTATCGGGCTTGCCGCAGCAGATTTTGTTAAAATAGATGTAAACGAAAAACGCATTGCCATCACAGGAACAATGCGTGAAAGCGCGCTATTCGGCTACTGTTTGGAAATGGAGCGCACAATAGAAATTCCATCTGACGGGGCAGATATTTCGGTAAAAGACGTAGTCAAAAATCTGACACCCGAATCACAGCCTATTTTCATGTTGTATCATATTAATTTCGGGTTCCCGTTTTTAAGCGAAAACCTGTCTGTAAAATTCCCGGAAGGCGAAGTAAAGGGCCGCACACCCGAAGCACAAGCCGCTTTAGACAAGCACAATGTATTTACCACACCAGAAGACGGCATAAAAGAACATGTATACTTCCACCTGCCAAAAGCGGACAAACCCGTGGTAACACTTTCAAACAAGCAACTTGGCGTGACTGCCGAGGTTATTTACGACAAAAAACAATTGCCTGTTTTGGCAGAATGGCACTGCATGCGTTCCGGCGATTACGCGCTGGGCATAGAGCCAACCAGCAGCTTCATACGCGGCCGCGGGCAAGAGCTTGAAAATGGGTACAATGTTGCAGTTCCCGGGTTTGGTACGCTCGAATTTGGGTTTGACTTAAAAATATCAGCTATTTAAAAACCGCACAGTTTTTCAATAACCACGGGAACTTTATCTCCCGTGGTTGTTGTATTTGCTTTAGAAAAGTGCTCTGTACGAAACACGTGCGCAAGCGCACTTTATTTCTTGACAATATTATAGCATGTTCTATACTGTACGGGTGAGTTATCTCGTACTTGGAGGAAAAAAATGAATTTGTCTCAAAATATAATTTTAGCCATGGGGGGGCTGGGTTTACTTCTATTCGGCATTAAAATGGTTTCATCAGGATTAGAAGTAGTTGCGGGTGACCAGTTGCAAGTCATTTTAAAAAAAGCAACATCAAACCGGTTTTTTGCGGCGCTTGTTGGGGTAGTGGCAACAATTGCTATCAACAGCTCAACAGCCGTGTCCATTATCACAGTCGGTTTTGTTAACGCAGGGCTAATGAATTTAACGCAGGCAATAGGGGTACTGTTAGGTATAAATGTTGGCACTACTTTTAGTGCCCAGCTTATTGCCTTTAGAATCGATGCATATGCGCCCATATTTATGTTGCTTGGCGTTGTGTTGCATTTATTTTTCAAGAAAAAAATCATACGCAACATTGGTTATGTAATTCTTGGGTTTGGTATCTTATTTTTCAGTATCACGGTTATGGGCGACGCCCTTCGGGTATTCCGTACACACCCGGCATTTTTGGATATGATAACTGCCATTTCAAACCCGGTTTTGGCACTGCTTGCAGGTTTTATTTTTACGGTGGTTATCCAAAGCTCTTCTGCCACAATGGGGCTTTTGGTTACCATGCACCTCAGTGGTGTTCCCATTCCGTTCCAAACGTCGGCATTTATTATATTTGGCGCAAATATAGGGACAAGCGTTACCGCTGTAATTGCATCGTTACCTGCAAGCCGTGACAGTAAACGTACAGCGCTATTCCATATAACATACGACATCATCGGCAGTGTTATATTTGGCTCGCTGATATTACTTGTACCCGGTATTTTAATCTGGTTTCAAACAACATGGTCAGAAAGCGCACGTCAAGTTGCTATGTTCCATACATTGTACAATGTTGCCACACTGGCACTTCTTATAGGATTTGTTCCCCTGCTGGCTAAGCTAATGCAATTCGTTATCCCCGTAAAGCCGGAAGAAACTGTTGAGCAGCATGAGCGGAAATTAATTTATCTTGATGCTAAAACACCACCGCCCCCAACGCTTGCAGTCGTAAATGCACAACTGGAAATATGCCGCATGTGGAAGATGGCAAACGAAAACCTGGCCCTAGCACTAGAATCTTTTTTTGCACGTAGCGGCGATATGGCCGATAAGGCCATCGAAAATGAGAAAACAATAGATTTCCTATATCAAAATATTACAGCGAAGCTTGTAGATATCAACAACATGCGTTTATCAACTAACGATGCAAAAAAAACAGGCGATATGTTTATCATTCTGTCCCGCATAGCGCGGATTGGCAACCATGCAGAAAGCATAGCCGAATACGCGTTAAAGGTTAGCGACAGCAAAATTAAATTTTCTGAAATTGCGATTGAGGAACTACAAACGTTGGGCGGCGCAACAACGGAGCTTATGGCTAAAGCTTTAGAGGCGTATGAAAAACAAGATAAATCTCTGTTGCCGCAAATAAAAACACTTGAGGAAAATGTTGATGATATATCGGCGAAGTTTGCCAAAAACCACGTAAGACGGCTAAAAGCAAAAACCTGCAAACCCAAAAGCGGAGTCATATTTATTGACATCGTTAACGACTTGGAAAGCAGTGCCGACCATGCCGAAAGCATTGCGTTATTGACATTATAATCGTTTTAAAATCTCGTAATTTTTATTTGCAAGCCCGGTAGCCGCAAAAGCGCGTCCAAGATGATTAGCGTTATTGCGGCTTTTACCATGCCAATCCGAGCCGCCTGTAACATATAGTTTTTTATCTGCCGCCATCTGCAAATATTTAGCCACGTCTTCACTACTATGCGAAGGATGGTATACCTCCAAGCCCTGCACACCGTACCTGATTAAGTCAAGGACAGTATCGTCATCGCCAATGCTTTTTGGGTGAGCAACTACGGGAACGCCGCCAATAGCTTTAATTATATCTATCGCGTCGTACGCAGTATAAGCAGAACACCAGATATAATCTGTATTTTCGCAAAGAAAATATTTCCGGTACATATCGTCCAGCCCCATACCCGGTACCTCGTAACCGTCGATACGCATGGCTTTTACAACGCGTGAGCCCCCAATGCGCGGCTGGCCGGCATTTAATTCCAGTACGCGTTCCCACTCATACAAAAACGTACCATCTGCACGTGCTTTTTCAAAATTAAGCCTTGTGCTTTCGGTTACATCTGCAGATAAGTCTTCTAAAAAACGGTCAAGCGTTTTGGCATGTATATCAATGTAATATCCTAAGATATGGTGCATTCTATGGTTTTGCAGCATCGATATTTCTATGCCTGTAATGATTTCAATGTCTTGTGGGGTTTGCATATCCAGCAATGCTTTTTGCCCGCCAACCGTATCATGGTCGGTGATTGAAATGACCTTAACTTTGTGCTCTTGCGCCATTTGGCACAATTCAAGCGGCGTGTTTGTTCCATCCGAATAGGTTGAATGAAGATGTAAATCTGCAAACATATAATGCCTCCTGTGGTTTTACAGGCCTGAAGGAATAGTTTTCATGACTACCCATCTTCCTTATTAATCACCTTGTACAACAACCGGGAATGTGCCACGCAACCTTTCCGTTATAGCTGTAGTAAGCTTTTGTTCAAGGTCATACATTCTTATCATTGGTACGAAGTTTCCATCTGGAAAATCCGGAAAAAAACTTTGCATCTGCTCTGTCGCCAACAGTTCTTCAAATTCTTCTTGAGTGAACTGCTCGAAGTGCCATGAGCCGTCTTCATCCTCGACTGAAATGATAATTGTATCACCATCTTCACTTTGCCAATGAGCATTAATAGATGCAATGAATTCAAAGTCACCTTCATTGTTAATTGCGAAAAAAAGACCACCATCCGAAATCAAGTATGCGATTATATCACCCGATTCGTTTATGAATGGGCTTACACTCACAGCATCATATCCAGCACCAAAATGACGAGCGGGAATCATAGAGCCCAGGCGCAAAAACTCGTTACCATTACTGATTATTTCGTATAGAGCATAGTCACCGCCAGTAAAATCAAATGTTTCATACTGTATGCCGATTACCAGCGGCTCCGAACTGCCATAAATGGTAAAAAGACGAAAACGACGTGCAAGAGCAAGATAATAAGCCTCTTCAATGCCCCATATCCCAGTGCCATCTACAACTTGGATAAATGGAACATCTGAAATAACGTTACCATGACCATCTAAAAAATAATGAAACGACCCCCTGCGGTAATCCCATGCTTCTTCATTAACTAGGATTGCTGGCTCATCACTAAAAGGCCCAAAAAATATGCTGACAAACTGGGCCAAAAAATCTTCGGCAATTATTGTTGGGCTTGTTTCAAAAGATGGACGAGAGGGCTGTATTGGTGTTGTTAACGGCTCTGGATGGGAGGGCTTGGAAGCTGTACAACCACTCACCATTAGTGCTAGAACAAGCATCTGCATCAACAAGAATGCACGCATTATACGCATTGCGCCCAACATTAAGAGAATGCGCACGTTTTCATGTTGGTATTTTGACATTCTCTTCATGTAACATCAATCTCCTTATCAATATAATCAGTATTTCCCCAAATCGATAAATGAAATGACTGAATGAGTCTCGGCGGAGATACTGACCTATCCCAAAAGTCACCTAAATAATCTGCCAAAGCAAATGGTCTCAAGCTTCCTTTTTGTCTATAATGATCCCCGACATTCCGTTGTGTTAAAAAGTTCCTTTCATCTTCTAAATATTCCAAGATGTATTTGCGGTCTCCGACTCTAATATTGTTACTAACACTCAACCCCGGATGTGTAATAGATTGTAGAGTGTTGATTATTGAGAAATCAACTGCAAACCCTCGGAGATGCTCATCTCGAAGGCCTCCACTATGCTCTCCGCCAGCAATTGCATTTATTATAATTGTGCCAAACCCATCATTTATATAGAGTATAGCTCTAAGCATATCTGTTGAAAGAAACACATCGGGTACGGGTACGCGAGTTCCATTATCTATCGTGTAAGGTCGAGTAGCCGCCATTAAACCATTGGCTGTATCTGCAATATTTGCATATGCAGACCTCCTATTATCGTATGTCATATTAGATGCCCACTGTCTCAGATAAATATGAGGCCCAGGCAGACCATCAACTAAATTATAATGACGTCTAAGAATTTCTTCGGCCAATGCTATCCTAGCGTTACCAATTGGCGTCCCTTTCACAAACGTAAAAACAGTAACAAATGTATTAAACGAAGAGCGAGTCACGTCCGTTCTAAGGAATGTATACCCATGCTCCGCAGCATAAGCAAAAACTTCATAACCGCCGTCAAGGCTCCATGTACCATCTGCCACGTCGGTAAGTGGTCTTATAACTGGTGCTAATAAATATGCCTGAAATTGAGCATAGAAATGATGGGTAGTGCGAGGTAAAAATACAGCCCTTTCATGCAATATCCCTTCATAAGGTATAATGTCAAAATCCACAGGAGGCATGCGACTGCCAAAGCCAGTAATTTCGCCTATAAGCCTCTCTTCTGTCATACTTTCATACATATCCCGTGGCACAAACAAGTACCAGTTGCCAAACAAATAAACAAAAATGCTCGCTGTATCCTCGTCCCAATGGATAATCTGGCTGGAATCCACACCACCTTGGCTATAATACAGAGTCTCTATATATTTGCGCAAGTAAACCTGCCCTACGCCCAAGTCTAAGTTGTGAGCGTAAGCTATATCAGCAGGGGTTGCACCATTGCCACTTCTGCCCAATGCGCCTGCGTTACGCTCAAAGAAGTTGGACATTTCGTAGTTCAAGAAGCCGGTTTGCATGTCATACATATTAAAAAACAATGCGGGGTTTACCAGCCCAAAGTTATTGCCGTTAGCTTGCACGGGTTGGTATTCATATAGCGACATGCGCAATTCCAGTTCTAGTACGCCCCTATCCATGTGTAGGCCCGTGCTTCCCAAAACTTGGCCTTGTACCACGCGGCTACCCGCACGAAGCCCATTGACCGGCACAATATTGCCATACACGGCTTGCATGTACTGCCCATTAAATTTGAAGTTTACATAAACGCTGCTGTTACTGATATTTGCGATTATGCCGTTGGCTATGGCGTATACGGGGTCGCCTTGCATACCTTGTATATTAAGGCTATTACTGGTTACTTGCGAAATATGGTCTAACTGGCCAAACCATAGGCTTACTTCCATGGAATCTGTTGGCCACAATAAAGGGAATGTGTTGTCAAGCATAAGTGGCGGGTGTACTGTGTTGCGTGCGATATAAGAGTTGGTTGCAAAGCCGACTATGTCGTCTGTATCATCATAGCCTTGTACTGTACCCCATACTTCGTTATCGGTTACAGTGGCACCCCATGCCGCCCCGGCTATACCACCCGTAGAGCTTGGCGGCCAATCCCATACATGAATGATTACGGCTGTTACATCAGCGTGTGTTCGGCTATGCGTTACGCTTGAATCCCACAGATTACCTACTATACCACCGTGATTCCATCCACCTTCTCCGAGAATTGACGAACCCGGAAGTACTTCCACATCGGTGATGGTTGTTCCTTCCACTGCCCAGCCTGCTATGCCGCCAATGCTAACCCGGCCTGTTATATTACCTGAGGCGGAACTTGCCCGGATATATGAATTGAAAGCTTCCCCAACTATACCCCCGATATGCCCG
>Ga0131853_10002277_pt1 | contig 34457 bp, 36 predicted proteins | sample TergutLab28metaG_FD_92764 | JGI IMG/M metagenome (GOLD analysis project Ga0131853, IMG submission 92764) | Labiotermes labralis P1 segment gut microbial communities from Petit-Saut dam, French Guiana - Lab288 P1 (version 2) (version 2) | ecosystem: Host-associated > Arthropoda: Insects >... | reverse complement strand
TGATGAGAAAAAATGTGCTTTATCGGCGCCGAAGTATTGCAGGAAAACGTTCTCGTTTCCATAAGGATAAGCCGCAAGCTGCACGTTGGGCATGTTAACCGTACTGTTGACGGCTTCCGAAAGCGTTCCCGTGCCGCCCATCACATGTATGCGCAGCAATTCATCCGCGTTCATCGCATGATGGCGGATAACGCAAAGCGCGTCCCGCTCCCAGCGCGTGACGTGGGTATCGTAACGTATATGCGGGTATTCCTGGAAAAAGGCCTTAATACTGTCTGTATACGTGTTCAGTTTACCCTTTACCTTATGCGCCACTGGGTTTACAATGAACAGATGCCTAATCCTCGTTACCTCCTATAGCATTTACTGTTCCAAATACTTTTTAACTTTTGTCAGTAAGGTTTCATTATACGCGGGCTTTACGATAAAATCGCTTATGCCGAGCCTTGTGGCCTTTAGGATACGGTCCCTGGAGGAATTGCCCGTCAGGAAGATAATCGGTGTGTCCGCGTACTTTCTGTCGGAGCGGATACGCCGGGCTAATTCAAAGCCGTCCATTTCCGGCATATCAATATCAAGGATAAAGAGGTCAATATCCTGCTGGCCCATAATGTCAAGCGCAACCTTGCCGCCGGGCGCGCCGAGGGTCTTGAAATGGCTCCTCAGGGCGGTGTTTACACTGGTGAGGATTTCGGGCCGGTCGTCAACCGCAAGCACTGTCTTACTCCCTCTGCCCGCGCTGACTTGGTTGACTTTGCCGATATATTCCTTATGCATGGCGGTTGCTATATCCTTGGCCTGATTATAATCTTCTTTGATAAAAGCGTTTGACAGCAAGCCGGCGGCAAACCCTTTGTTGCTCATTTCGGAAACCATGCTTTTCGCCCTGTCATAATCCTGTGCCTCGATCAGCCTGATAACCGCAGACAAGTTGTTGGCGGCTTCCTCGTCCTTTTCAACGGCGCTGTACTTAAACGCGGGCGAAGTGTCGAGGAGGTTCTGCGCTTTCTGCATTTCGATAGAAAGGAGGAGGAAATCCGCGATAGCTTGTTGCAGAACTCTGGCGCTGAACTCGTTAACCCCATTTCTGGCGGAGCGGATAAGCGTTACCGTATAAGCCTCCTGCCGTTTTGCGCACACGGCTTGCAGAAGATCTTGAATCCTCTCTAAAACGCCTGTAAACTCATACATATTATTACTGTTATAACTGATCTCCAGCCGTTCCGTATAGTTCTCTATTTGGTCAATATAGCTGTTAATGCCGGCGTGAATGGTTTCGGCGTTCACTTGGAAAGGAAGGAACAAACTCGATACCCTCTTGATATAATTCGGGTCGCTAACGTTTTTCATTTTAGAATTTCCTCCTCGATTTTTATGATATTTATCAATGCGCCCTTGCAATCAAACTCCTCAAGAGCGAAGGTAACCTTTTCAAGCAGCCCGTCCGCCTCCCGGCTGTACGAACGGCCCGAGAGGACGGCAAGCGCCTCAAGCGCTCCCATTGCGTCATAGGCCTCGGCGGCGGTTTTTGCGTCCGTAAGCGCCGCGGACAGAGCTTCCTTACCGATTTGCTCCTTTGGAACGGTTATATCCGATTCCAGCGCCGCGTTAAGCTGTCCGGAGAAATCGTTAAGCGATTCTTTAAATGAAGGAAAACGCGTATAACAGTAATCCTCATCCCCCTCCAGCGCGGCGTTTTCAAGATTTGCCCCGTCGGTTCCAAGCTTGCCCGCCCCGATGCCTTGAAGCACACCCTTGATGCCATGAACTTCAATCGTGAAATCCTTCAGATTACGTTCTGTAATATATTTATCCATCTTCGCAATCGCGTCCGGCAGCAAACGGGCAAGAAGCTTTACCGTCTTTTCATACGCTTCGTCCAGCCCTCCCATACGCTCCAGGGCCAAATCCACGGCAATGCCGTCTATACCTTTAAGCCTTTCGATAATTGAAACCGGGTTGGTATACGGCGGCTTATCCGGCAGTTCACCGGGCAGGGCGTATAACTCCTCGGACGGTAAATCCGTATCATCCCATTCCTGTTGAGCCAGCCATTCGCTTAGGATTTCGGATATGTACATCATAATTGATTCAATCCCTTCAGACAGCGCGGTTTTTGAATCGTGCTCAAAGATTATGTAGCCGAAAAGCTCTCCGTTTTGCAACGGCCTTAACGGCATAAAGCAAACCGATTGCGTTATCTGTTCCAAAAAGTCTAAATCCTGGATTGAAATAGCCTGTGCATTCAAGAAAACAAGCTTTCGTCCATCCAACAAGGCTTCGGTCTGTTCGCGGGCAAAGAATTCATGGGGAGGCGACATATTGGAAAAAGCCGTGGCTTTACCCGAGTTTACGTGAATTATAGTGACCTTTAATACCCCGAAATACTCGCGGAGCATTGCGGCCAAGCCTTCAAATATCTCGCGAGCGCTGCCGGAAGCCGTTATAAACGTTTCGATTTGCAATTTAATGGAGTCTTTACGCCGGGTTTGATCCATCTTCATGGCATTTACGCGGAACTGCTCAACCATCGTATGAAGGGACTGTGACAGCAGTCCAATCTCGTTGCGGGCGTCCGGGGAATAATCTATAGCGATTTCTATATTACCCTGGGCAATCGCGTTGGCTGCTAATGTAAGCCTGTTAAGGGGCCTGGATACCTGACGTATGACATATACTACTAAAATTACCAGCATAGCAAAAACAATGGCGCTTGTTACGGCGATAATGAAAATTATAGGCAGCAGACTGTCATAAATAACCGAGCGCGGCAAAGATACATATAAGAACAGGATTTCATCATAATTTTTGATATATACAGGCTGGAAGATAGCAAGGGCCCGCGCGTTGGCAAATACGCAGTATTCGTCTGGAATGAACAGCGGTTCCCTGCTATCGAAGGCTTCCCAAATCATGTCCATATTTGAAAATCCCAGCGTGTTAATACATTCCTCGGCCAGATCAATTCTGGGTGAATAGAATATGCGTCCGCTGGAATAAAACACGGCAACATTGGAAACATGGGCATGGTCGCCGTCGATACTGATCGTCATTGTGTCAACTGATATGTCAGCCCCTACAACGCCGATTACCTGATCGTCCCGGAATATGGGAGCGGCGACTGTCAGTGTGTAAACCGGGTTTTCGCCAAGGCCGTAATCCCATAAATTAACGCTCTCGTTGTCTACGTCAATATACAGCTTTCCGGAATCTCTCGGTATGATATACCAGTACGCGTCCTCTATGTCGTCAAGCCATTCCTCTTCCATATCGGGCGCAACGACTATATCATCATCCTCAATAACATAAGAACGCATAAAACGCCCGCTGGGCGCGCCGGGATAATCCTGCCGGTAATCGTTGTCCCGCCCGTCAAAAGCCTGCGGTTCATAGATAAGCCACGCGTTATACACAACGTCATTCGTAAATAATGACTGCAGGAGCTGGTCAACCTGTTCCCTTGCGTTGTCCGCGGAGTTGTCCACGCCTTCCAAAATCGCGGCCATAGACAATACGGCAATTCTGACGCTCTCTATCTGCCCCGCCAAATCGGTGGCGTTAATCTCCGTAAGCCCTCTCATTTCCAGCTCAACCCAGTTGTTCACATATTGTGACACCGTGGTAAATATAAGCACAGAGAGAACCCCAAAGATTATAACAAGCGGAACAAGAAACATCAGAAACATCTGTTTTCCCAGCGTTGTTTTCAAAACGATTCACCTGTCTTTATGGGTTGTGCGGGCGACTGTAAGAGCCGCCCCTACACGCGGACGGGGTCGGTTACCGCCCCTTCATTTTAAAGACGCTGGCTAAGCTATGCATCATATCGGATTGGCTGGTAAGCTGCTGCGCCGCCGCCGCCGCTTCTTCGGACGCGGCAGTGGTGGTGCGCGCGACATCGGTGATTTGCGCCAATTCTTCTTTCACCTTGCCGATGGCTTCCGCCTGCTTGATCGAGGCGGCGGAGATACCCTTGATGATATCGGCGGTCTTGGCAACGTTACCGACAATGGCTTGGAGCGCTTCGGCTGTCTGCCCGGCGGTTCTGGTTCCTTCGTTGACGCGTTCGATGGACTCCTCAATAAGCACGGTGGTTTCACGCGCGGCGCTCTGGCTGCGGCTGGCAAGGGTGCGTACCTCTTCGGCGACAACGGCGAATCCCCTGCCGTGTTCGCCCGCGCGCGCGGCTTCAACGGCGGCGTTAAGAGCAAGCAGGTTGGTCTGGAACGCTATATCTTCAATAACCTTAATGATTTGGGTTACTTTGTTTGATGAATCCTTGATTCCGTCCATGGACGTTAACATATTCTTCATATCGTCGTCGCCTCTGGCGGCGTTTTCCATGGATTCGTCAGACAGTTCCTCAGCAAGCTTCGCGTTTTCGGCGTTGCGGCCCGTGCTATCGTTGATGGATATAACCATGTTGTTCAATTCCTCAACGGATGCAACCTGCTTTGTTGAGCCCATTGCCAGCGACATGCTGCTGTCGGAGATCATTCTCGCGCCGGCGGATACTTGCTCGGACGACGCCGTCATTTCACTTATCACTTTGTTGAGGGTACCGATTATATGTACCATCGCGTTTTTGATAGAGGCGAAGCTGCCGACGTATTCACGGGTAATATCCTGGTTAAGGTCGTTGTTGGCAAGGGCGTTCAGGACATCGGATATTTCGTTTATATATGAAACAACATTTGCTACCGTGCTGTTGACGGAGTTTTTAAGCGCGAGGAACTGGCCTTTGTAGTTTCCATTCATGCGGAGGTCAAACTGCCCCTGCGCGATTTTATCCATAACAGCGCTGGTTTCGGAGACGGGAGAGGAGATTTCAGCCATAAGCTGGTTCAACCCGTTTACAATAACCGCCCATTCGCCCGCGTATCCGCTGGAATCGGCCCTAACGGAAAGATCGCCGTCCAACGCGCCTTTAACCAGCATTTGTATCGCGTCGTTTACGGAACGGATTTCCTTGCGCATGGCATTCAGCGATTGGTTCATGACGGCTTTTTTACCGGGCATCTTCGGGATGTCGGCGGAGAAGTTTCCACGCCCGAACTCGCTTAGTACGCCCAACAGCCTCATGCTTTCATCGGTCATGCCGCTGTATAAGCTATTTACCTCTTTCGCTACGTCGTGGTACGCGCCTTGGAAATGCGACAAGTCCATTCTGGCATCGGTGTCGCCCAAGTCGTTTGCGTGAAGCAGCTCGCCCAGCTCCCGAACAAGGGTATTTACAGCTTCCACCACATGTGAAAACGCCACGGCAAGCATACCCACTTCGTCTTTAGCGGAAGTATCTATATTTACGTTTAAATTACCCTGAGCTACATTTTCGGCTATAGCGACCATTTTATTGATGGGCTTCGACACCACGGAAGCAACCAAAAGCGCCAGCAGTATGGATAATATTACAACGACTCCGGAAATAACGATAAGCATTATTACCGTATTGTTGGATATGGTCTTGGCGTTTGCCCGCTGTTCTTCCACCGTTTCCTGCTCAAGCTCCATCTTGTACATGGCGAATTCGGTCAATTCTTCGCGGATGACAGCGCCATCCCTTAAAATCGAAAGCGTTAATTCATATTCCCCTCGGTATGCCGCGTTTAAAACAGGCTCAAATACCGTATCTTTGTATTGAACGAATAACTTTCGCGCGGTGGCTGCTTGATCCAGCCTGTAATTTATGTCCTCACGGCTGTAGTTAGGGTCGTTTCTAACCAGCCGTTCGTATTCATCCAGCCATTTATGCCCCTCATTAAAAAAGTAATCCGCTTCAACCTTGACATTGTCAAGCATACGCGAATCCCCGGCACTCGCGTATGCCACGGCGGACATCACCGCGCTCCGGAGCCCGTACACATCGGCAAGGAAGCTGATCATGGAGGCTTCGGCTTCCATCGGATAATCCATGACGTAATCCTTAACTTCCTCGACGTTTCTAAGCTGGATGGTAGCAAACACCGAAAGGACGATAACCAAAACAATTACCACTAAGAAACTTACAATTAACTTTGTTCTGGTTTTTAAGTTATTAAACCAACCCATAATAATACCGCGTCCCGAATCAATTTTGCGACGGATCCGGCAACGCTCCTCCTCTCTTAATTAGGTAAATGGTTTAACGGCGAAAATACAGTTTTATATACACGTAATATAATATAACATACTTTTAAACGATAATCCAGCATTTTTCAAAAATACTTTTCTGATTATGGAAATAAGCTTAATTTCCCGGGAAATCAATGCGTATTTTTGGCTTGGAAAATAATAAGTGTACATTAACGCCAACGGGTGCGGTGCAGTTTTCAGCCGCGATAGGTTATAGCGGACTTGCATAAAATTCATAGTTGACAACATAAGATATGATAGTATACAATAACTGTCAAATTATAAAAGAGGTTCAAAAATGACGAGTTTAAACCTGTTTGTCCATATTATCGCCGGTGTGCATCATCATGCGCACTGGCATTTTGGTGCGGACAAGCGGGTTTTGCGAATCATATGATTATTTGAGCCAATCGGTAATTATTTGAGCCCTATGCAAAATTCACTTGCATAGGGCTTTTTAAATTGCGGGAGGAGAGTGCCTATGAGAAAAATTGTTGTGGCGCTGCCGAAGGGAAAGCGCTTGCTGGCGAAAGCGTATGAGGTGTTTAAGAAAGCCGGGTATGCCTCCGTTTCCTTAGAGCGGGAAATCCGGGAAGGGGAGTTCAAGCAGCTTGAATTCGCGTGTGATAGTGGGACTGCGGTATTCTTAGTAATACGCATCGCGGATATACCGCAATATGTGGACAAAAATTGGGCCGATATCGGGATTTCGGCATTTGACTGCTACCGGGAATATGAGCTGACGCATGCAACCCAGCGGCATTCACTGCGCGGCGATAACTTTGCGTCGGACATTCTTCCCGACCTGAAGCTCTGCGAGAAATCACGCTTTTGCATCGCGGGAAAGCAGGGGGGCAGGGCGTTTTATGAAAAGTGCAAAAGCAGTGATGAAAAGATTTTGGAAGTTGCGACGCAATATCCCAACATCGCGGCTAAGTATTTCACAAAACACGGCATTACAGCCGATATCATAACGGTTTCGGGGTCGGCTGAAATAATGCCGGCGCACGGCGGGGTCGATGTTATATTCGACATTGTTGAGTCCGGGCGCGCCTTGAAGGAAAACGGGCTGGTGATATACGATGAGGCTATGCCGATCCAGACAAAGGTATTGGTTAGCAGGGCGGCGTTAAAGTATGACGGAAACATAGGGGAAATGATAAGGAGGCTGGAAAATGCGGTTAAACAGGGTAATCAGGAAGCGCAGCCAGGAAACGTCAAGGGAAATTGAGAAAACGGTTAGGGAGATATTAGACGATGTAAGGAAAAACGGCGACGCGGCGGTACGGAAATACAGTGAAAGGTTTGACAAGCCCTTTGGCATGGGAGAGGAAGCCGGGCCGGATTTAATACGTTTGCTGGAACGGGCGAAAAACCAGATTGAGGAATTCCATAGAAGGCAGGTCAGCGGGCCATGGGAACTCCACGGCGAAAACGGCTCTGTTTTGGGACAGATTGTGCGCCCGCTGCAGCGTGTGGCGGTTTATGTCCCGGGGGGCAAAGCGGTTTATCCATCCACCGTTTTAATGAACATCGTTCCCGCTAAATTGGCCGGCGTGCCGGAAATCGCCATTTTTACGCCTCAGCCGAATAATATCGTTAAAGCGGCGGCGAAGGTATGCGGAGTGGATAAAATTTATCAGATAGGCGGCGCGCAAGCGGTTGCGGCGGCGGCTTACGGTACGGAAAGCATACCAAAATTCAATAAAATCGTCGGCCCGGGCAATGTTTATGTGGCCGCCGCAAAAAAAATGGTTTACGGGGAAGTAGATATCGACATGGTGGCGGGGCCGTCGGAGGTGCTGATTATTGCGGATGAAACCGCGAATCCAAGGTATATCGCCGCCGATATGATGAGCCAGGCCGAGCATGACGAGATGGCCAGTTCCGTTCTTGTTACTACCAGCGAGGCTTTGATAGAAGAAACCGAAAAAGAGATCGAAGCGCAAATCGGGTATCTAAGCCGTAAAGATATCATCCGTAAATCCCTTGAAAATTACGGCGCGGCTATTTTGGCAGAGAACCTTGACAAAGCGATGGAGATATCAAACGGTATTGCTCCGGAGCATTTGGAAATATTGACGCGTAATCCGTTTGAGCTGTTACCCAAGGTGCAGAACGCCGGTTCTATCTTCCTGGGCGAGCATACGCCGGAACCTTTGGGGGATTATATGAGCGGCACGAACCATGTCCTGCCAACGGACGGCACGGCAAGGTTTTACTCGCCCCTTGGCGTATACGATTTTGTGAAGTACAGCTCATACAGCTATTATCCGTGCGAAGCGCTGGCGGAGTTTCGGGATGATGTTATAAAATTCGCGGAGCTTGAGGGTTTTGACGCTCACGCTAACTCGGTGAAGGTGAGGTTTTGGGAATGAAACCCTATGTCGCGGGCATCCAGCCGCAGGGTGAAGGCTGGATTAAATTGAACACAAACGAGAACCCGCATCCAATTGATGTTAAGCTTGAAATTGATTTGAACAGACTGCGATTGTACCCCGACCCCGACAGCGGGGAGCTTTGCGAAACAATTGCGGGAATATTCGGATGCTCGCGTGAAAATGTCTTTGCGGGCAACGGCAGCGATGAAGTGCTGGCGCTGGCGTTTCAGGCGTTTTTCTCCGGAAAAGAGACGTCTATGCCTGAGGTGTCCTATGGGTTTTATCCTGTCTGGGCAGAGATGTATAACGTTAAGCCCAGGTTCATTCCGTTGAAAAATTGGGAGATAGATTGGGCCGAATACGGCGGCAATTGTATTATCGCCAATCCAAACGCCCCGACCGGGCTTGCGCTGGACATACGTGAAATCCCAAAAGGCGGCGTGGTGATTATTGACGAGGCGTATATTGATTTCGCGGATGTGCCTTCCACAGCCCCGCTGATAAAAAAATACGACAATTTGCTTGTTGTGCGCACTTTTTCAAAGTCTTATTCCCTTGCGGGGCTGCGGGTGGGGTTTGCTATCGGGCATGAAAAGCTTATCGGGCGGCTTAAAATGTTTAAGAACTGCTTCAATTCCTATCCGCTTGACGCTTTGGCGCAGCATATCGCGGCAAATGCGGTGCGGCAACAGCCTAAGACCGCGGAGGTAAAAAAAACGCGCGAATGGTTGAAAACACAAATTAAATGCCTGGATTCACAAGCTAATTTTGTGTTTTGGGAAATTGATAACTCGAAACGGATGTATGAACATCTTCTTGAGCATAAAATATTGGTGCGTTATTGGGATAAGTTTCCCGGCCGATTGCGCGTAAGCATCGGAACGGATAAAGAAATGGAGGCGTTTCTCGCATGTACAGAAAAACTAACGAAACCGAGGTAACGGTTGAAATCGGCAATCAAACGAAGATTGACACGGGAATCGGGTTTTATAACCATATGCTGGAGCTTTTCGCTTTTCGCAGCGGACTGAAGCTTGAAATCCGCGCGCGGGGCGATTTGGAAGTGGACACGCACCATACGGTTGAGGACATCGGCATAACCCTGGGGCTTGCCCTTGCGGAAAAATTGGGTGACAAAAAAGGCATAGCAAGGTACGGCACGGCGCGCATACCAATGGACGAAGCGCTGGCCCAGGTGGACATAGACATCTCAAACCGCCCGTTTTTAGTGTTTAACGCGGATATCGAAGATGAAATGGCCGAGGAATTCTTTCGCGCGCTGGCTTTCAACGCCGGATTGACGCTGCACATAAATCTGCTCTACGGAAAAAACGAGCACCACAAATGCGAGGCTGTATTTAAGGCTTTCGGACATGCCTACAAGCAAGCGGCGGCGGTGGTTGGCGACGGGGTTCAATCCACTAAGGGGGTTTTGTGATGAATATCTTTCCTGCAATTGATATATTAGGCGGCGAAGCGGTGCGGCTGTACAAGGGCGATTACGCGCAGAAGACGGTTTACGGGGACCCGGCGGAGATTGCCGGGCGGTTCAGGGACATGGGCGCTAAGCATCTGCATGTTGTGGACTTGGACGGCGCAAGGGACGGCAGCCCGCGAAACCTTGAAATTATTATGCGGCTAGGCGGGATTTTACCCGTTCAGGTCGGCGGCGGTATAAGGGATGCGGAAACTGTGGATAAATATTTGCAAATAGCCGGCAGGGTGATCCTTGGCACGGCAGCGGTGGAAAAACCGGAGTTTGCCGGAGAGATGGTTGGTAAACACGGCGCGGAGAGAATTGCCGTCGGAGTAGATGTTCGTGAAAGGAAGGTCATGGCCGCGGGATGGCTGGCGAACAGCGGCGTTGATTATTTAGAATTCATTGAATTGTTAAAGCAAATGGGCGTTAAGCTAATAATCGTTACTGATACCGTCAGGGACGGTACGCTGACATCGCCGAATTGGGAGATGTATGAGGGAATTAAAGGCATTAACGTAATAGTGTCGGGCGGGATCAGCTCGGAAACGGATATCGAAAAAGCCCGGAAATATTACGGGGTTATTGTGGGGAAAGCATATTATGAAGGGTTGGTGGATTTAGAATGCCTGTTAAAAAACGCATAATTCCATGTTTGGATATTAAGGACGGCAAGGTTGTTAAGGGCATTAATTTCGCCGATTTGGCGGATGTGGGCGACCCTTTGGAGATTGCGAAGCGGTATGAAGGGCAGGGCGCGGATGAGATAATTTTCCTGGATATAACCGCTGCCAATGAGAACCGGAGTACAACCTGCGAATTAATCGAACGGGCGGCTAAGGATTTATCTGTCCCGTTTACTGTTGGCGGAGGTATCCGCGCTGCCGATGATTTCCGAAAATTATTTAATTGCGGGGCGGGGAAGGTGTCTGTCAATTCTGCGGCGGTTTTGCGTCCTGAATTAATCCGCGAGGCCAGCCAAGAATTTGGCAGCCGGCGTGTAGTTGCTGCTATTGACGGTAAAAAAGTGAAGGGTGCTTATAATGTGTTTATAAAAGGCGGACGTGAGAATACAGGCCTTGACCTGATTGAGTGGGCAAAAAAGTGCGCGGAATTGGGAGCGGGGGAGATTTTGCTTACGTCTATGGATGCCGACGGGATGCAGTGCGGTTACGATATTGCCATGATCAAAGCTGTTTGCGACGCGGTTAATATACCGGTTATAGCAAGCGGCGGCTGCGGCGGGATTAGTGATATTATTGATGTTTTCAATCAAACCGGTTGTGACGCGGCGCTGGTTGCCAGCCTTTTCCATTATGGAAAGGCGTCGGTAAATGATGTGAAAAACGAAATGGAAAGGAATGGGATTCCATGTGTCAAATCGAGGGATTGATTCCGGCAATTGTGCAGGATTATTTTACCGGGCGCGTACTGATGCTTGCCTACGTGAACCAAGAAAGCTATGACTATATGCAAAAAAACGGTGAGACTTGCTTCTGGTCGCGTTCGCGGAACGAATTGTGGCATAAAGGCGCAGCTTCGGGTAATATTCAAAAAATCAAAAAAATGTTTTGGGATTGTGATAATGATACATTGTTGATTCTGGTTGAGCAAAGCGGCGGAGGAGCGTGCCATACAGGGGAATTTAGTTGTTTTGGCAAGAAATCCGGCGATTTTGATATATTTAACAGTGTTTTCGCGCAAATTGGGGATAGAAGCATAAACCCCAAGGAAAAGTCTTATACGAATTACCTGCTCTCCGAGGGTATTGATAAAATCTGTAAAAAAATTGGCGAAGAAGCGGCCGAAACGATTATCGCGGCCAAAAACAATGACAAAGACGGGTTGGTCAACGAAATTTCAGACCTTGCGTATCATACACTGGTTTTAATGTTCAGCCAAGGCGTAACTCCTAATGATATAAGAGCGAAACTAGTGGAAAGGCACTCGTAGAGAGAGCATTTGCTCCATTGTTATCCACCCTTAATGGAATAACCCTCCAACCACCGTCAAATACCGATACAGCGCGGGTAAGCTGTTCCGTTATATCCTTGCCGCAGCTGAGGCACATACATGTGCTGCCCGAACCGCTGATGATAAAACCGTCCGCTCCGCTCCCGAGCGCGGCATCGCGGATAAGCTCATATTGCGGAATCAACTGTTTCCTGTAAGGCTGATGCAGCCTGTCCTCGCACGCGTCCCCCAATAAAATGGGATCACAGGTTTCCATTGCCCGCAGAAGCATAACCACGCGAGACAGATTAAACACGGCATCGCGCAGGGACACATTTTCCGGCAAGGCCTTGCGCGCGTCCTGGGTTGATGTTTTAAAATCCGGCGTAAGAGCGTAAAACCGCAGGTTTTCACTAACAGGGAACCGCATGATTAACGGTTCAGAGCCCTTCATGCATACCGCAGTCAAACCTCCATAAAATATCGGGGCCAGATTATCGGGATGGCCTTCAATGCGGCAGCATATATCCAAAAGTCTACTGCGGTCAAATCCGATATTATAAAGCTTATCGGCACCGATTGCGCCGGCGGCCAGAAGCGCGGCGCTGGAGCCAAGGCCCTTGGATACGGGGATATTGGCGTCTATATGGATATGAAGGCCGTTGATTTCGAGTGCAGGCGAACACTTATGTTCTGCAAGGACTGCTTTGAAAGCCAGATATGCCAGATTGTTTTCGTTGGCGAACTCTGGTGGGCATCCTGTTATCTGAAGGCCGCTTTCACGTTTTTCAAATGTAATTGTATTATACAGATTCAAGGCAATGCCAAGGGTATCCAGCCCGGGGCCCAGGTTTGCGCTTGTAGCCGGGACCCTTACCTTAACCATTTATCTCACCCGCAAAACGTTGCGCATAGGATGACATTTCCCCGATGCTTATGGTATCCTCATGCCGTATGCGCATTGATCTTAGTTCGTCAAAAGGGTGGGGGACGGGGATTCGCGTCACCCTGCTCAGCATATCAAGGCAATTGAATGTTCCGTCCGGCGGTGTTATTCCGAGCGCTTTAAGCACAGAGCCGGCGAATTTAAACGGTGAGGCGGTTGCAAGCACGACACAGGGGTTTTCGCTCTTTGCCGCGTATTCCTCATAGGCGTTCCAAGCTACGGCTGTATGAGGGTCCAGCAGATAGCCGTATTTTTCCCACACCCGGCGGATATGTTTAAAAGCGCTTGCGTCATCGCATTTAACCGCATAAAAATCCGATTTAACGGACTCCAGCATATAATCCGGTATGTTATAATACCCGTTACGGGCCAGGGCTTCCATAAAACCCGCCGTTGCGCCGCTGTCACGCCCTGAAAGCCAGTACAGCAGGCGCTCTAGGTTGCTTGACATAATTATATCCATTGAAGGCGACGCCGTCGTCTTAAAATCCCTGCGGTGGTCATATTTCCCGGTGTTAATAAATTCGGTGAGAACGTCATTTTCATTCGATGCGCAAACCAGCCGTCCGACGGGAAGCCCCATTTGCTTGGCTATCCATCCCGAAAGGATGTTACCGAAATTTCCCGTGGGAATAATAAAATCGAGCTTATCACCGCGCTTTAGCGTCCCGTTCTTAATCAAAGAGGCATAAGAGGTAAAATAATAAGCAATCTGGGGTACCAGCCTGCCAATGTTAATTGAATTTGCGCTGGAAAGCTTAACCCCGCCAAAGCTCAGTTCTCCAGAGGAATACGCGTTAAAAATCTGTTTCACGCCGCGCTGCGTATCGTCGAAATTGCCGCGTACCGCACACACGGCGTTTGCCCCCGGCTGTGTCCGCATTTGAAGCTCTTGGAGCGGGCTTACGCCGTTATACGGAAAAAACACCAGCACTGCGCACCCGGGTATGCCGCAAAAGCCCTCAAGCGCGGCCTTCCCGGTATCACCTGAGGTTGCCACAAGGACAAGAGTATCGGAATCATCACCCATCTGCTTTTTCGCCGCGTGAACCAATCTTGGAAGAACGCAGAGCGCCATGTCTTTAAAAGCGAGGCTTGGCCCATGGAAAAGTTCTAGAGCCCAGGCCGGGCCAACCTTAACGACGGGTGTAAGCTCCGGTACGCTAAACCTGCCGGAATAGCCATTCCCCACCGCAAAACCGATTTCTTCCTTTGAAAAACCGGGCAGCAGTACGGCAGCAATGTTAACAGTAATAGAAATATTATCTTTTTCCAGCAACCCTGCCAAATCATGCATAACCGGAAATTTATCCCAAACATACAAGCCGCCATCGGGGGCCAATCCTTTAAGGATTGCCTCCGGAACGGTTGCTTCGTTTATACCCGCGCCCGAACGGGTGCTTTCGCACTTCATTTTATCTAATCCCTCCGGCAAATCAATGTCATGTTTGGGTAAATTATACGTAAAATAAGCCGTTGCGTCAATTCTTAATTTATAGTTCCTCCCATTCGTTTGATTTAGTTCGGTCTTCCTTATATCCCACCAAAAGAAACCGTTATCAAAACTGTATGACCGTTTCTAATATCGGTCTCGCAAGCGTTCTTTCCGATTCCTTCGGTAAAACGGCTACAGGTATCATGCAACATGCTCTCACATCGGCTGTATTTAATGATGAAAATTGAATAACCTTAATTCACAGATCAGCTAAGAAAAAAACAGAGATTGAAGCAAAGTCGCATATGGACTATCTTGATAATGCCATCTTTAAAACAGAGGTCGAACTCTACGCCCGCATTAAACCGTACTTGCCTACTGTACAATTTCTTTCTGATCAGTTGCCCGGCGTTACGCAACTCTCCGCCGCTCTGATAATTGCAAAAATTGGTGCGGACATGTCCGTATTTGTAACCGCAAAGCACTTGTCTTCTTGGGCGTGTCTTGCGCCTGCCAATAACGAGAGCGCCGGCAAAAAGAAATCTGTGCGAGTTTCTAAAGCCGGTCAATGCCTCAGCCTTTCGTATGGCTTTTTTCTCGTGCCTTGAATTTGTCTAATGCTTTCACACTTTTTCTCTTTATTAATATTCCTCTTGCTTTTATACCCGGCTTCTGTTATAATCCATGAGGTAGCAAGCCAAGGGATGAATGTCCAAGTGACGGAAGAGGACAGACTCGAAAATCTATTTAACGATTGACCTTCTATGTACGTAAAGTTTTGATTTTATGAGGTTTTTGGGTTATGCTACAACTTGCTTTTTGCCATGGTTGCTCAATTTCCAAGGGTGAAAAAACGGTTATTTGAGGCTGAATCATAAATGGTGGGGTGTCCGAGTGGTTTAAGGTGATTGACTCGAAATGTGCCCGTCCTAAAAACCGAGGATGCCCTGAAAACTCTGATTTTACGCTGTTTTCGCAGCGAAGGAACAACTAAGTATTTACTATATCTGCCCTCAATGTTTGCCCATTTTCCGAATGGAAGATAAAATATTAAGGGAGGATATACACGGAGAGGTATCGAAGTGGCTGTAACGGCTCTGACTTGAAATTAACTAGGGTAACAGGCCGCAAATCTTGATTTTATCGGGTTTTTGAAGTGTTTAGGTTTTTTGTTTTTCTGTTAAATCTCCCCAAATGTTTCCCCTGAGCGCAGGTGACATTTTGAAGATTTAAATAATACTTGAAGCATGGAAGCGTAGCATAGTCCGGCCGAATGTACCTGACTCGAAATCAGGCGAACCGCAAGGTTCCGTGGGTTCAAATCCCACCGCTTCCGTAAAAATTAAATCATGCAAATGCTGATTTTCCGCCATTATTTCGATATCATTTTCTTGGGGAAACTGCATTTTCTATCAATTGTTCTTTTCAAAACACGCCGTTTTTCCTTTTTTCTCCCCTAATTCATGGTTGTCGGGGAGATATTCTGTAAGTCCACACGGAGGCGTACCGAAGTGGTCATAACGCGGCGGTCTTGAAAGACTGTGGGCTACTTCTACCCGAGCAAGGAAAAAGTCTTGATTTCATGGGCTTTTTGTGGTATAGTTACAACTAAATATTTTCGAGTGTTGCCATGAAGTGTTGCCAAATATACAACGGTTCTAATTATCGAAATCATGGCAAAATCATCAGGAGGATTACCGAAGCGGTCATAACGGGGCGGTCTTGAAAACCGTTTGGGGGCAACCCCACGGGGGTTCGAATCCCTCATCCTCCGCCACCAACAATGCCAGTAAACTCAAGGGTTTGCTGGCTTTTATAATTTTAACGGCGACCACTTCGGCGTGGTGTTTTTTCTCAGTGTTGCCAACCATTTTGGCAACACTTTTCGGACTACTCCTCCAGGGTCATGCCTTGTGCTAGCGTCGTGTTTTCAATCCAGGACATAGCTGCGGCTGTTGCGCGTTTAGAATCGGCATCCAAATGCGCGTAGATGTCGGCGGTTGTTTTGAAGGTGCTATGACCCAGCCAGTCCTGTATCTCTTTGATGGATACGCCGTTAGCAAGAAGCAACGATGCACAGCTATGTCTGAGGTCGTGAAACCGTATCCGCCTGAAGCCGTGCTTCTCCAAAAATTTCGGAAACTCACTGGAGAGGTAGTCGGGTTTTATTCTGTTACCCAGTACATCAGTATAGATGTATTGCCCTTCGGTTTTGTTGTACGCTTTCCCACAGAGCTTACGGTTTTGTTCCTGCTCTGCCCGTACTTCCAACAGCTTCGCCCGGATAACGGGAATAAGCGGTAGCGTCCGGTAGCTGGATTTGGTTTTGGTGGTGTCATCGGCAATAATTACATTCTTGCCGCCGATACTTGCCACGGTTACGGTATGTTCGATGGTGATGGTGTTGGCCTCGAAGTTGATTGATTCCCAGCGAAGCCCCACCAGTTCAGACCTGCGGAGTCCGTAGAAAGCTCCGAACAAAACGCCCAGCTCCAGTTTGTGTCCCTTGACCGCATTTACTAACTCCACGGTCTCGGATTCTTTCAGGAACTTGCCCGTAAAACGGTCAGGCGTTGGGCGTGTTACCTTCTTCATGATAGCTTCGTAACTGGGGATGTAGCCTTTGAGGAAAGCGTATTTCAGAGCCAGACTGATGTTTGCATGAAACTTCGTCACCGTCATCGCCTTTACACGTTCAAGCTGGTCATCGTAAAAGCTATCAATGTCCTTGTAAGTCAACTCCGAAAGTAGCGTACCCTTCTTCTTGAAATATGGCACGATAGCCTTCTGCACATTCATCTCGTACCCGCCGAACGTAGTCAGCTTGACCGGCTTCTTGTTCTTGGGATTCTTCATAGGGTTGATTGATTCGAGCCATTCTTCTATGAGGTCTGCGAATTGCATCTCATCGCCGGTAATGGCTGAAGCAAAGGGATTGTTTAGCGAAGACCCTGATGCTGCCCGTGCAATTTTTTCTTTGAGAGCCGCATTCAACTTCTCCTCCAGTTTTAAAGCAAATTCTTTTGCCATTGTTTCGGCACGTTTCTTGTTTCCTCTTTCCGGCAAGCCTGTTGACTTAGAGGGACGTTTCCGCGCTCCGTCCACATCGTAATATTCCAATATCGCTTGCCAAATGCGTGTTGTAGAGTGAACCTGCACACGATGAGTTACTTTAATTTTTGGGGTAGGTGTTGTCGCCATATTAATCTCCTTTCGATGGCGGCGCAGATTTTCACCCACTACTGACAACATTATTATAGCACACGAAGCCTGTTGCCGCCTATTTAATTGTCTGATAAGCATAAAAAAATACTGTTGTCTGCCGCTCAGCTAGTGTTCTAATTATTAAACGGCGCAGATAATTCGGGAATCGACTTCCGCGACGCCCCATACAGGGCGTTTCGCCGCGTGTCAGGCGGCTCATCAGGCGGATATTGATAAGAGCATATCGGGGAGGTTGCGCCTCCCCGATATCAGGCAGAGTGATGTATCAGCCTTGTTGTTGCGTGTAGCCCATGACCTTGATGTACTGAAGCAAATAGAGCTTCGGGATTTTGAAAGCCCTGCCGACTTTGAGCGAATCCAGTGTGCCTTCGTTAAGCAAGCGGTAAACAGTCTTACTGCTTACGCCCAACAGTTCACTGACATGCTTGACATCAAGGATGTCGGGGTAGCCGTGGAATACAGTGTCGTAGGCTTTGTAAGTGCTTCTTGGCAATGTGTCTGGTGCCGCATTGTCGGATGCTGCTTTAATACGGCAAGCAACCATCTCGGCGTGATTCTTGGTGGGTGTTCTGAGGATTTTATTGTTGGGGGGCATGGTTTGTACGGCTATTTCTATACTTTGAGTCATAAGTCATCCCCCTCACTTTGATAGTCAGTATTAAAGAACGAATCGAATTTGCATATCAAATCCTGTATCGTATTCGAGACATATTCGGTCGCTTTCTGACACTTTGCGTTAAGGTCACGGATTTCATCTGCGACAATACTAAATCCTATGCACTCCTCGGCCTTGGCTGCTTCAGCAGAGGCGTTATGTGTCAGCGAATTTGATTGAAGCGCAATATCCTGCACCATCTTAGAGATACGACTTGTTTCGTTGACAGAGGATTTGATTTCCGCTATGGATACCACGTATCCGGGCTGCGGCAATTCCATAAGTACATCTCCATCCGTTGCGGTATATCCCAGGCTATCCAAAAATCCAACAACATTCTCCGGCAGGTCTTCGACACAGGAGAAAAGCACATTACGCGGCAATTTCCCGTGTTGAGCGCTAACAATACATATTTCATGCAGCCTGTCTATGAATTCATTAGCCCGAGGCCACCCCATGCCGAAAGCATTTTTAAGTTGTAGAGCTGATACGTCCTTGCGCTTCAATGTCCACATGATGATTTCCGCAAAAAGCCTATCTTCGATTTCCTGTTCCGTTAGTACAGGAGTGCTGTCCGAAGCATTAAGCAGTACGTCAAAACCCTCATCATCTAGCTTAAACTTGCGACTGTCATCCCACTCGACACCTTCGTACTTGGCGCGGACATGTTCACACACCGTCGTAATCTCGTCCGGCGATATATATGCACCCTTGATATATACAAGCCCGGTGTGCTTGTTGGATTTGAAGTACATTTCACCGTCACCCGATAGATTTTGGGCACCGCTTTCCCCCAGCATCGTCATTGAGTAATTTAACTTGGTGCATGTATACGCCAACCGTGAAGAGGCGTTGCCTATATCGCATTTCATGTCCTTAATAAGCGGGTCTTGAGCGGCCAATATCATATGAATCTTCGCGTGTCTGCCACGGCGTAAAAGTTGAGACATCTTATCGGTTAGCTGCTTCGCCATATTCCTATCACTGATGCTTGCGATAAGTGAGATAAACTCATCATATACGCTTACAATGAATGGTTGCCGGTTAAATTCCTCGATGTCTTCCCTCTTTAGCTTAATACGCCACTCCATCTTATCATGTAACTTCATAACTGCATTGAACCCACTTTCGGGTTCCTGCATAACAGCACCGGAGAGATGAGGCATACCTTCAAATTGCGTCAGATTGGAAGCTCCATCGTAGATAGTTATATCCACATCTTCAGGAGAACAACTTAATATGATGCTAGTTAAAAGGCATTTAACGCCGCTTGTTTTACCGGAGTTGCTGGAGCCGCCTAACAGCCAATGGATGTACTCGGGCAAATCAACTATGACAGGCCGCCCCATTACATCAAACCCTATCGGATAAGGAATCCGCATATCCTTTGTATGTTCGGCGTACTTTGGATTTGCCAGAATTCGCAGCAGACGGTTGTCAATCATTTTATCCTTGGAAATAACAAGAAATAAATCTCTACCTACCCGGTGTAGTTGGAATAATTGCACTTTGAGCATTTGGGCTACATCTTTTAGGTATCGTCGGATTCTATCCTCGGTTGTGCCTGCCACAAATTTTATACGATAAATGAGCAAACTACCCTTTTGCCGGACAAAATCAAGCTCAAGCGGTACGCAAACCTTGGTGTAAAACTCAAGGCTCTTGCGCTTGTATTTTTTAATCTGATTATTTGTATACATAAATTATCATCCTTTCATTTTTAGGTGTTGTCGATATGTGGTGTTAGGCCGTTTTTGCTAGCGGCTCTCATTGGGTCGATCTAATGGTGGGTGGACAGGGAGCGGCGGTTAGCCGCTTCCCTGTCCGACAAGTCAAAGCTATGATGCAGTCCGTGAATGCGACTTACGTTTTGGCGTCTGAGATTCCATGATCAACTTCATCCGTGCCGGTATAACCACCGCACGATTACAGTAATCACAACAACGATCGTCTTCGTCCGTGAACACAGGAGCGGGGTTGTTACCATACAAGACGTAATGCCCCCCGCAGATACAGCAGACACCACATTCACCAAGGCTTCTGTTCTCAATAGTTGTGAGAAACTCGTCGAGGTCGTGTTCACCGACCATCGAGATGATCTTCGAGTTCTGCGTCAGGCGGAAAGTAAGGTGACAAGCTAACGCTTCGATACAAGCCGCATTGCACTCTTCACTCGATTCTTCGCAAGAACACTCAACGTCAGGCCAATTCATGTTACCGATAGCCGGCATAACAATGTTCTTCACGCATTCAGCGTAGGTTTCGGGGCTGACAGCCGCCATTTTGATTTCTTTCATTTGGAATTCCTCCTGTATTTATCATTCTCCACATACAGACTGTGATTTTTGTGGCTGATATGGCATAATGAAGGTTGACTCGTTCTTCTTCTTCATTCGTGGTTTGTGCGCTGATTACAGTTATAAAATCCCTGTTACGAGGGCATTTTTGTGAGGGAAAGAAGAAGAACGCTTAATTTGCAATAGGGGCGTGGCGGATACCGCGCCCCTATTGGACGCCATTATTTTTCTGCCCGGTTCTTCATACTGATTTCAATCAAGTCAAAGGTGCGGCTTACAGCTACAGGGGCTGTCGTCGTTAAAACCTGCTCCCATACACTAAGGGTGGGCTTACGTTTAGACGCAGCTTCTATCGCCTTGGTAGCTTTCTTCAGCTTCTTGTGCTTTTTACTAAGCTTGGCAATTTTCTTGTCAAGCTTCTTAGTTTTTTTGCCTTTTTTCCTCTTGCGTTTACGTTGTTTTTGCGTCTTGTACAATGATTTTTCAGTGTCCTCAAGCTTTTCAAAAAGTTCGCGGTCATCGTTGAATAAATCTGACATTCTTAATACATCCCTTCATATAGTTGATTTAGGTTTCTTCTATCTGATTGACATTTTTCGATAGTACCCATCGCAAACACTTAACTCCTTTCTTTGCCGGCGTGGTTGATGTCGGCCAGCTTAACTTTTACAATGGCTTTACCTCGTGCCGAGCCAGGTGTTTTGAAACCTATCTTATTTCACCATGAACAAGTGTTGCGTGAAAATTGTTTACACGAAATTTATTTTTAAAATAGTGCAAGACAAACAAGCCCTCTCAAACCCCCTATTTATCAGCCTTAAACGAAAATATGCCGCCGCCGGACAATCCGGCAGGCAGCATAAAATTTTTCAAAAATGTTGCTTGCATGTTGCTTACACATGTTGCTTGTAAAGTTTGTGGGTTGATTTTCACCATGTTTTGGTGTAGAATTAACATGGCAGGAGTGGGTCATTGCCATGAGTCGACGGGGAGGTATTCTAATGACTAGGCTGTGTTTCGGATCCTTTGGGACAATTATTAAATTGCATAGCAGGAATAAGTCTAATGCTAAAATCGTTAGTGCGCTTGTTGGCACGATTGACCCTACAAATAGATATGCAGAGGATAATGGTGCTTCTCTTAGAGTGTTAAATTGCGAGAGAGATTTTTCTATAGGCATAGACGAAAAATTAAGTAAGGAGCCAATGAGCAGAATTTTAGAGTTGGTAAATGATGTAGATGAAAAATCAGTTATTGAAAATTTCAAGTCTGATGTGATACCTCTACTAAAGAAGGAAAAGATGGAAAGTCTTATTCTTTCACTGCTTTTCATTATAGAATACGATGCGACCATAGACGTTGACAGTAATCCGGTAGTTTTACAAAAACATTTTGGGATTAAAGTCAATCCTTTGGATTTAGAAAATAGAGTTTTTTCCAAAGTAATTACATTATCTGACTTTCTGGCTCACACGCTTCGTTATATTATTAAAGAAACCAAAAATAATACTGCTGATAACCAAAAGTTCGTAAAGTTGATAAGGGAAGGCGACTATATCAAGACTATTTCCGGTAAGCATCATGTATTAAAACTGAGCTGTACTCAGGATAGTTCTCCCGAGTATCATGTAATGAAAATTAACTGGGACGAAGATACGCAAACACTTACGTTGGTCAGTAGCAAAACAGAAAGCGTTGTGATGAATGGCGCTATAATTGAGCAAGGTGCATCTAATGGAATGCTGACAGAGACAAGATTACTAACTGCCAGTGAAGAAGTTGAAATGCCCGGAAGCACTTTCGTTTCTGTTCATCAATATTCTGCTTCTAACAACACGGAAGCATTGGAAAAGGAAAAAGTTGAAGAAAAAAAGTCGCCACTTGAAGAGTTTAATTTAGCTATCTCAGAATATAAATTCGAGGAGTTTATCGAAAGTGAGCCTCTCAAAATGTTTACTACGAATCCTGAAATAAGTGCTGAGGAACTAGAGTCCCAGTATGCTGAATATACAAATGTTCTTAAAAAGAGTAGGCGTGAACTAAACAAATCACTATATGATGATCCTTGCGACAACAGCAAATTTCTATTTAATGATTATCCTGGGTACGACGTTGATGATGAGCCGGATGATAATTTTTCATACACGGATAAATTTTTAACACCAACGCTACTGGAGATGAGCCAGGGATTAGCAAATGCGATTGCAAGGCTGCTTCCTGATATTAAAGATTCAGGCCATCCGGTATACGACACTGTTAAGGATTTTAAGGATAAGCTAGAAGCTTATAACGATTTCTTGAAAAAACATTTGAAAGAAGAGGACGATCATTTTATTTATGACATTGAGTCTGTAGTTAGTGAGGAAGAGGCTCTTGAGATGCAAGGCGCAAAAAAGATCATGGCAATATGTGTGGATATTATAGACAAGCATAAAAATATAGACGGAAAACGCATCTCTCTTGAGTATATTAAAAATACAAATCTTGATGAAGAAAATAGAATAGCGGGGTTCCATAGAAAAACAAGGCAAGACCGAGGTGCAATATGTTCACTATATGAAAAAACTCTAAAACAATTATTTCGGTCAGGGATCTGATTTCTAGTGTCTTTTCGAGATGTCTACTGGGCAGAACGACATCCTCAATATCATTTATTGGAAACACACAACAACAGGGAGCCTAATTGCTTCCTGTTTTCTATTGGTATCGCTCATACATACACCTTGTTGTTTTTTGTGCTCCTGTGGTTCCACCTAAATAGCATTCAATATCATTATCAATATTTAATTATTTTTATTTAAGATATATAACATATATGTAAAAAAATGAATCAGTAGGAAGGTAGTGAGCAGTAATAATATCAATAATATAGATTTAATACGAAGTAATGAAATAAGTTACTGGGAATGGATAATAGAACATGTGAGTCGGATAGGACTGGTATAGATGATTGGATTGGGGTCAAAACCTACAAGAAATCCTTCTCTTATGTAGTATATACTTATAGAACTCACAGACACAAGGAGGCAAAAAAATTATGATTTCATGCCATACATTTGAACTCAGAAAGGAAGTCAAGTCAAGCGAATTCGACCATTGGCGCAACAAGGTTAAAGACGGTAAGAAATTCGATAAAAAAGATAATAAAGATTTTTCGCTTGTGAAAAATGGAATAACTGTCTGGTTTCACGAAACTACGCACAGACGGTGGATCAAGCTTATTGTTAATCCTAGCAGAGTCCTTGGAATGGATGATGTGGTTAAGCTGTGGAAACCAGACGGCAAAAACAGGAAGCAACTTTTTGATGAACTTGATTACTTCTATAAAAATTATTTTAACTCGTACTATAAGTTAAATGATTTTATATTGACACGATACGACCTAACCAAAAATCTAAAGTTAGGAAGCCATGATTTGGTGACCGCTTATATCAAGTTCCTGCACAACATCAAGAAAGTAAAGGGGTTTGCTCCGAAGTACAGTAAAAACGATACTCCTGACAATTACGATTCCGATTTAAGCTTTGATCTAAAAGGGAAAACAAAAGGTGTTGACGTTACTGCTTACGACAAAGCTGCTGCAATTAAGGCAAACATGGAGAACATGGAGTTCAAACAAAAGGAAATGGCGAAGCGAATGAAACTGGCAGAGGGTATGCTGCGTATTGAAGTTAAGTTGGTATCACAGGAATCAATCCGCAAAAATACTGGTACTGACGATACCAAAAAGCGAATAACAAAACTATGCAAAGACGGTGAATGGATTTTTTTAGCATACCTTAATGATGTGCTTCCATTCGGTGATGTTTACAAAAAGGATAAAGCTGTAGAAATCATCGAAGAAAAGGTAGCAGACAAAAACTTGAAGAAAAAGATGTTATTGCTGATAGAACTTATCCCCAAGAAAAAATCTCTTTACCTGGCGAAAAAGGTAATGAACGATAGAAATATAGAATGTATAATGGATGAATTTGAAAGAATACAACTATGCCCTGTCACCATTAGCAAAAGGCAAGAGATTAAAAACCTTAAAGGTCTACGCACCTTCTTTTGAACATAGCAGGGGTGCGCCGGCGTCGGCGTGCCTCTGTTTCTGTTTATGATTCCTGTTTTCATAGCGCCACTTCCGCCGTCAATGGCGGCGGTGGTTTTTTTGTTCTCCAATCGCATATGCGAACAGTTCCATGGTATATTTTTTACATAAGCAATCTCCCGGGCCACCATTTGCTCGGGGGATATTTTAATGTTTGGGAGGTTGAAAGCGCATGAAAAAATGTAAGGTTATTGCGGTGTGTAACCAAAAGGGCGGAGTCTGCAAGACCTCTGTTTCGGTCAATTTAGGTGTTGGGTTGGCTCTACAGGGAAAAAAGGTGTTGATTCTTGACGGAGACCCCCAGGGTGACTGTACCACTTCCCTCGGCTGGCCCGATAACGACAGCCTTTCCGTCACGCTGGCGACACTTATGGAAAAGGTAATTAACGATGAGCCGTTAGACCTACATGAAGGCATCCTGCACCATGCCGAAGGCGTCGATTTAATTCCGGCAAATATGGAACTTTCCGGCATGGAAATGGCGCTTATTGGTGCTATGAGCCGTGAAACCGTCTTACGGCGGTACTTGGAAAAGGTTAAACAGGCATACGACTACGTTATTCTGGATTGTATGCCCAGCTTGGGGATGCTCACGATTAACGCTTTGGCGGCTGCCGATTGCGTTATCGTGCCGGTGCAGGCGCAATATTTACCGGCTAAGGGTATGACGCAATTGATGAAAACAATCGCCAAAGTCAAAAAGCAGATAAACCCCAGTCTGACAATTTCCGGCATACTGATGACGCTGGTTAATTCTCGCACAACCTTAGCGCGGGCGACAGAAGATACATTGCGGCAACAGTACGGGAGTCACTTGCGGATTTACGACACCAAAATCCCCCTATCTGTCAAGGCCGCAGAAGCAAGCGCCGCCGGGCAGAGTATATTCGTGTATGATCCCGGTAGTCGGACTGCAGAAGCCTACGTTGAACTGGCAAGGACGGTGATTAACGATGCCTAAGAAACTGCCGACGTTGAACCTACCGCCAGCGGGCGACTTATTCTCAACTCAGGCAGAACGCGACGATGCAAACCGAGAAAAGGTGCTGGACATACCGCTTGACAGCATTGACGCCTTCCCCGACCACCCGTTTCTGGTAAAAATGGACGAGTCGATGCAGGCGATGGCGGACAGCGTTAGAGCAGTTGGTATCCAAACTCCCGCTGTTGTGCGCCTAAAAGAAGATGGGCGGTATGAGCTTGTCAGCGGTCACAGGCGTAAGATGGCCTGTGAACTGGCCGGGTTGGAGAATATACCCTGTATCGTCCGTGAGTTGGACGATGACAACGCAGTTATCGCAATGGTGGACGCGAACTTGCAAAGAGAGGTCATTCTGCCGAGCGAGAAAGCACGGTCGTATAAAATGCGGTATGAAGCCATGAAGCGGCAAGCAGGAAGACCAAGCCAAAACAATGTGTCCCCAGTGGGGACGAATTTACGCTCAGATGAAGAACTTGCTCAAATGACTGGTGACAGCCGAAACCAAGTACACCGCTATATCCGCCTAACGGAGCTTACACCGCAAATGCTTGATATGGTGGACGGCGGCCAAATAGCCATGCGCCCAGCGGTTGAATTATCGTATCTGCCACAAGAGCAGCAACAACTCCTACATGATGTTATCGAAGTCGAAGAACGCACCCCGTCGCACACACAGGCCGTTAAGATGCGGATACTTGCCAAAGAGGGGCGGTTGGATAGTGATGCCATAATGTCAATTATGCAGGATGACAAACCGGGGCAGATTGAGCATTTCAAGCTGCCCAGGGAGCGATTACACCGTTTCTTCCCAGCGGATACGCCGGCGCAGACGATAGAGGAAACCATCGTCGAAGCCCTGGAGCTATGGCACAGTAAGCAGTCGCGGAAGCCTCGTCCCGGTTGAACGGGACGAGGCTTTTTTAATGTTGTAATCACTAAAATCTTTTCTGCGGAAAATATGTATCCGTTTTTGCGGGAGAAATGTACTCGTTTCTACGAGAAAAATATATCCGTTTTAGTTTCTATTTTGGGGGCAGAAAGTTTCCTGTTTTGCGTTTGAAATGGGACATTCATATCTATTATTCTTTATATGAAGGGAGGGACGATATCGTGAAAGAGATTAATTTTAATAATATCAGCGATGAAATTGTCTATGAAATATTTGGTGTTGAAGGCAACGAGTCAGAAGCGCTCCAAGACGTTTATCTTGAATTATTTGAACTTCTTGGTCGTGAGAGTATGATGAAGATTTATAAACACTTCCGAGGCGATAAGATGGACTTTCCGATGCGGCTTTACCGGCCTGAGTTCGTCGCCGACCTTGCCAAGCCCTTCAAAGATAGGCGGGAACGTGCCAAGATTGCAAGGGCTGGGGGATATTCCGCTAAGATGATCGAAACCTTGCTCAATAAAAGAAGGAAAGAGAATGAAGAAGAATAAGCAGTTACACGGCGAAAACAATCTAACCCGCCATTCACGGCGGGCTAGGTTGTGGGTGCAGGAGATTATTCTTATGCGTGGGCATAATAAATTTATACTGGAATAATTATACAGCCATATAGGTTTTCATATAATCAATCAGTGAGGGGGATTATCATTGTTACACTATCCAACTGTAAAAGATAATTTGGAGCGTTATATAGATGCCGGATTTCCGATACTGTATATCCGCACTTTTGAAGAATCCAAGACTGATGCCTTTATAGAATCCGCCGCATCAGCCAGAAGAACCAAGGTGGTTGAATGGAACGGAGCTGACGGCTTCGTTGATTTCAAAACGAAGTCACCGCTCATACCGAACCAGACCCTTGAATCCACGTTATTTTACTTGAAACGTGGGAACGAGTTACACCGCCATTGGCTGATTATTAAAGATGCAAATGAATTTCTTAAAGACGGGCAGGCAAAAATGCCCGTTATTTCGCTGTTAAAAGAAGTGGCAAGAAAAATCCGCAAGGGCGTTGACGCAACTGTAATCATAATTTCATCAGAGGTACATATACCACCTGATTTGGAAAAATTGATTACTGTACTGGAGTTGGATTTACCTGATGAAAAAGAAATTAGCGGCGTTGTAAACAAGTTTCTGGAAGTGAACGACATTCCTACGGTTCATGCAGGGCTTTTGGAAGATATGTCGCTTGCCTTCAAGGGTTTATCTGAATCTGAAATTGAGGATTTACTAAGGCTTGCAGTAGCAGAGGATGGAGAGCTGACCGCCAAAGCACTTAAACTGATATTCGACCAGAAGCAGCAAATGATTATGAAAGCCGGCGTTCTGGAAATGGTCTTGCCCAAAGAACGTATTGAGGATATTGGCGGACTGGAGAACTTGAAAGAATGGTTAAAATACAAAGAGAAAGTTTTTAAGAACATCAAGAAAGCCGAAAAATTCGGGGTTTCGATTCCTAAAGGTGTCCTTATAGCCGGTCTGCCCGGATGCGGAAAATCCCTTACCGCAAAAGCCGCAGGCGTACTATTTGATGTACCCCTGCTCCGTTTGGACATGGGTAGACTGATGGGGAGATATGTAGGTGAATCCGAGGAAAATATGCGTAAGGCTATTCGGTTGGCTGATGCCATATCCCCTTGTGTACTGTGGGTGGATGAACTGGAAAAAGCCTTTGCCGGGATTGGCGGAGGCGGCAGCGAAGTAACAACCCGGTTATTTGGTACGTTCCTTACATGGATGCAGGAAAAGACAAGCCCTGTGTTTGTCGTAGCGACAGCCAACAAGATAAACGATTTGCCTCCCGAGTTGTTACGCAAAGGGCGTTTTGATGAAATATTTTATGTAGACTTCCCCAATGAAGATGAACGCAAAAAAATCTTTGAAATCCATATAAGAAAACGCAGGAAGCAAGACCTCGCTAAAATTGATGTAGGCGCGCTGGCGGCTAAGAGTGAAGATTACGCCGGGGCCGACATTGAAGGGGTAATTAGTGAAAGCGTTGAAGCTGTGTTCGTGCAAGGCCGGGATTCTCTGACAACTGAAGATGTGCTGGCACGAATTGAAGCAACGCACTCTTTATCAGAAACACAACCGGAAAAGATTAACGAAATGAGAGAAGCGTACCAAGCCGCAAAATTTAAGAAAGCTTCGAGGTAGGTCTTATGGAAAAATATGATTATAGCCAACGGGATAGCATCGTTGGAAACTTTGTAACTTCATATACCGAGCGTGATAAAAGCATAGATTTTTCCGTTTGGCTGGCTGAAAAGCTACAGCATGAAATGCCCGATATGGCAGCCGATGCAAGCCAAAGGCTTAGTCAAGAAATTATCGGAGCTGTTGACGGTTATGACCGGACTCTTAACGACCTCAATAAAGCAGTTGATGCAGGGCAGTCTAAAGATGAATGGCTGGCTTCCAATTTACAGGAAGCCTATGCAGATATGCCGATTAATGAAGCCGGTAACATTCTTCAGCAGCTTGATCATAAATTGATTGTATCAAACAGTCAGCTTATGAACGATGATGTTGTTGATATTGTTGAGGTCGAGGCTGCTGATTGGAACGAATACAGTATCAAAAATACAGCGGTTAATATCGGGCAGCAAGCCCTCATGTCCGGTTTGGGTGTAGCTTCAAATATCATTAAAGCCAACATGGAGAGCGGCGAGAGTACCGATATTGGAGGCGTAGTCGGACAGGTCTTGCAAGCAGGCATGGATACGGCAGTTTGTGAAGTTAAGGCCGTGGTTGCCGGAGCTGTTAAAACCGCAGTAGAAAAAGGTTTGACGAGCATATTGCCCGCCGGCACATCTGTAGGTTCTATATGTGATATGGCATGTACAGCGGTTGAAAGTGCCGCAGCATTAGCCGATGCAGCTATCGGTAAAATTACGCTAACGGAAGCATTGGACAGAGCCGGCAGGGCATGTGTTGCGGCGGTCTGCCGCTTCGGAGCAGGCGCGCTTAAAATGAAAGCGGCTGTTATCCCATTTGTTGGGCCCGCAATAGCTTGGCTTGGTGAAGGGCTGTTCAAACATATGGAAAGCCCCCAATTTGCCGATGATGTACACAATGTTGTCAGAAATACGGCAAAGGCAACGTGGGAAGGAATTAAACAGAAAGTCGAAAGTCTTTTGAACAAGCAGGCGCATTCTGTCAAAGAAAAGTTGCTTACTTAATGATTTTATACGGAGGGATAGACAATGGCAGCAAAAGTGAAAATTCCTTTGAAGATGGTTGACGGGTCAACGGTTAGAACACTGGAAGATTTAATAGAACATTTTGACCTCATCAGTGTTCTTGGTCATTACGATAGTGGGCGATTGTACAGTTGGTTGACAGATTATTATTTTAATGAAGAAGCTGAAAAGATAAATGCCTTGGATTCGTCTGCGGATGATTTCAAAAAATCTCTTTGTGATATTCTTGGTGTCCCATACGTTGAGGATGACTCTGTTAGTGTTGATTTATCAGATATATCGGAAAGAAACAAACGTCTGGCAAAGCTGAGAACTTTTACCGCTGATGATACAATACTGGCGGCGGTAGATAAAGTTGTATTTACGCAAGAAGAATTGGATAGTTTGTTTGATAAAGATATTGATGTAATTTATCTTTGCGGGGAACAGTTTAATATTTCAGCCGATAAAAGAGGTATACGCTATATAGGGGTGAATACGCCTAAAGTTAGTATTCCTGATAATATTGGCGAAATAAACATAAATTTACATAGCGTTAAATTTGATTTAGACGGTATTTTAACTCAAGCTAAAGCGGCATCCGACCAAGTAAAAACTGTTGAATTATGGCGTATGGCAGCCGAACAAGGTCATGCCGAGGCGCAATATAGACTTGGAAAGTGCTACTCAGATGGGCTGGGCGTTGACTATAACGAAGAAGAAGCTGTTAAATGGTATCTTAAAGCGGCGGAACAAGGTTATGTCGAGGCACAATATAGACTTGGAGAGTGCTACGACATTGGGGATGGCGTTGAAGAGAACAAAAAAGAAGCTGCTAAATGGTATCTTAAAGCGATGGAACAAGGTTATGATGAAGCAATTGATAGTCTTTTTTACATGGACTTTGACTGCGAAGTTGTTGAATCAATGTGCAAGGTAGCAGAAAAAGGCAATGTTAATTTACAATGTGAGCTTGGATACCGCTACAGATGCGGGTGGGATGCTCTTGACTTAAACGTAAACGAAGAAGAATCTGTTAAATGGTATCGTAAAGCAGCGGAACAAGGTCATGACAAAGCAATTGATGAGCTTTTTAGCATGAGCTATGACTGCGATGAAGCCCTTGAAGCGTTGTGCAAGGTAGCAGAAAAAGGCAATGTCAATGTACAATATAGACTTGGAGAGTGCTACTTTAATGGGCATGATGGTTTTGACGAGAACGAAGAAGAAGCTGTTAAGTGGTTTCGTAAAGCGGCGAAGCAAGGTCATATTGAGGCAATAGATGCGCTTGATGAACTTGGAATCAAATAGCAATTAGGGGTGAAGCTTATGTTCGGCAGACCGAAAAAATTAAAAAAGATTCCATCCAACTTGTTATCTTATATCCAAATAGAGGGCGAAGCCATCAAGGACGCTAACGACAAACAGATGATTTCATCTTATGCACATGGCAAACTTGATACAATCGACTGGTATATTGATCTTCTGAAAAGCAGTTCTACCAAGTACGTTGTACCCCATTCTTTGGAACATCTACAGGATGTACGAGAACGGTTGCTAACCATAATCAAGGGGGTACTGGCTACGCCTTTACCGAAGGGCGGTAAGCCATTGATGGATATTGAATATCCAAAAGGATACGAAGGCTGATTTATATATCACCTGAGCAAATCTAAGTATAGGGAGGGAAATTGTATGGCAGCTAAGATAACTGACAAGAGATGTGCGTTTTGCGTAAAATGGGATGGTGATGCCCAGCTAACCGGAGGACCAACCATAACCAAAGGTATGGTTAAATTTAATACCGGCGCAAAAGGGATGTGTATTAAACGCAACATGCGTATAGAAGCGTCGCAAGGAGCTGGTTGTAAAGATTTTGAACCGCTCCCTAACCTCAGTAAATACAGTTAGGAAAAGATGAGGTAACAACGTGCCACTCATTAAAAAATAACCCCTCGGTAAAATCGCACGAGGGGTTGCTGATTTTGGTGAAAGTATCAACATAGGGAGATGATAAAGTGAAAAAATATAATGATTCTGTTGAAATATCCAACCTTGCCAATGAAATACGGAAACACAAAAAACATAAAAGAAATCTAATACTTGGTGCTTTGGCATTATTGGCTGTAGGGTGTGTATATGGTGTTGCAAAATACCATGAAAAAAATAAAAATATACTTATTGTAGATGATGCAGATGCCTGGGATATTTTATTCATGCAGCAGGCTAGCAAAGGATAGAATTGTTTGTGAAGATGCGAAGGTAGGCGGCGATGAAAACGAAACAAGAAATCCTTGATATATTAAATAGTACCCCCAATCCAGAGGGGTATCATGCCATATCTCCAATTCCCGGTTATCCAGTAGCGACAGACGGGGTGATCGTATTAGCAGAAGCGGCTGGGTGTCATTGGCTCCTCGATGTGATTGGTAGCCATCAGCGAGATAAAAGGCTCGATCCATCGTTCCAAGTGTGGAGGCTGGAAGTCAGCAAAGATAAAAGCGCAACAGTCCGTGGCTACAACGATACGGAGTTGATTGTCACGCAGTCGATTGCCGTTACGGACTTCCCGTTGGATGAATTGAAGCTCTTTGTAATAGATGGGGTGATAATGCTTCCGTCTGAATATTGAACATTATCGACGAGGAGATAATATAAATCAACGCAGTTTCGTTAGTAAAACAAACAAAAGCAGGTGCACGGTTCATTCCGTGTCCTGTTATTTTTTGTCCCAAAAATATCCATGCTCGCAATGCAAAGGCGACGGCTACAGAATTTACGAACTATTCAAAGATTCATTTAATTGGGAAAGAAGCGGAAAATCAACGAAAGCATGAGGGGATTTTACGCCATCGAATATATTTTGTGATGGATTGATGGCGTTCTATAAAGCAGTAAAATTATGTTATTCCCGAATATTATCACAACTTGAATATTTCCTGAACGGTCGGCCAGCGGCGACGCCCGCCGATGTATATTTTTTTACGCAGCGGTTAAATAGAACAGCCAGCCCATCAGCGGCCGGCTGCGTTTTTACGGTTATTTGCTTTAATGATTAAGCCGTCTCTTTTTCAATTAGCACGTTTAACTCGCTTTCGGTTAAAATGTCTCCAACGAGGTGTAGGCTTGCCGGGTATCCATTCCCCCTCAGTGAATGTTACAAGCGAATAGTTTGGAAACTTCCCGTCAGCGGTTTTATGCCGCCCCCATAGCTTCGATGGTCGTATCGCTCCACAAAAATCATTCTGTCGAGCTGCATACCGTGTTCCCGGGCGTATTGAATGGCGATGTGTTCGCAGGCGTTGGTTACGCTCATGCCAGGGTTTTCATTCAACTCCGTGGCGATAATCAGGTTGCCGTACCGTTCTATGTCGGTCAATGCACCTCTATTGTTCGCGTCTATATACTGGAATACTACGACTATTTCCCCCTTTATCTAATTCTTGGCTTTTTTCTTCATGTTCCCGAACCAGGCGATAGAATACATCGCGCTTGACGCCCAGCAGCTCCATGCCTTTAACGGCGGTAATTTCTTTGTTTTTCCATTTTGTATATACGCGCTCGAACTCGTCGGCGGGAACGCTGACGGGTTTCCTGCCCCGGTATTTCCCCGCGGCGCGCGCTATGGCTATACCTTCGGCTTGCCGGCTCCGGAGTTTCTGCCTTTCCTTCTCGCTGACATAGGAAAGCAGGGAGAAAACAATATCGCTGATGAGCTTCCTTTCGAGATCCGTCTTGCCCTTGGTACTCAACAGGTCGTTTTCCAAAACAACTACATCGACGCCCAGCTTCTCGACCTCGCGGTATTCATCCTTTATCTGATCGTAGTTGCGGCCGAGCCGGTCTATTTCTGTAATGATTAACAGATCCCCGGCGCGCATGTTAGTGAGCTTCATGCTCTGCCAGATGGGGCGGTCATCGAAGTTTTTGCCGCTTGCCTTTTCCTCGAAGATCCTGTCCATTTTCAGATTGTTTTCGGCGGCGTACCCCTCGATCTCGTTTATCTGCCTTACGCATGACTGACCCAGAGTGCTGACGCGGACATAACCCCAATTTTTATTCTCGGCCATCGTTCCGGCCCCCCATCGTGCGTTATATATCTATCGTATATTATACCAAGGCTGACGGTCTAAAGTCAATATAATAAACGATATATCGTATAATAATTTTTTCGACTTATAACCGACACTATTGAGGGTTATTTTGGCAACGGTCAGAAGTGTACTCTATTTCGACGCATCGATCCTGTTTTAGAATTTGCTCCGGCGAAGCACAATATCTGCCCAAAAAATCCGCGCCGTTATTCAAAGCTATGTGGTGTTCATCCTCTATATAGTTGGATGTGGCAATTAAAATGAGGGTATGCTCTATCAGAAAAATTTTTCTTTTGTATTATTCGCTCAATCGTAGTATAATAGGGAAAACTGTATAAGTCAGACGAGGTGTTAATGATGAAATTAAATTGGATAACTCCTAAGCAAGCTGCCGATAAATGGCAAATTACCGAGCGACGCGTTGAAGCCTTATGCTCTAACGGACAAGTGGAAGGTGCTACAAAATTGAGCAGGGTTTGGCTTATTCCTAAAAATGCTACAAAACCGATTGACGGCAGAACAAAAGAAGCTCGAAAAAGAAAGTCGATAAATAAGAAGCAAAAGTTAGATTAGAGTTAGATTGTGGCGCTACAATGTTATTCAGGTGGTGATGTTAATGAACATAAACATTCTGGTCGTTGAAGACGACGTGAGAATACAGGATATGGTTTGTA
>Ga0131853_10002273_pt1 | contig 34484 bp, 30 predicted proteins | sample TergutLab28metaG_FD_92764 | JGI IMG/M metagenome (GOLD analysis project Ga0131853, IMG submission 92764) | Labiotermes labralis P1 segment gut microbial communities from Petit-Saut dam, French Guiana - Lab288 P1 (version 2) (version 2) | ecosystem: Host-associated > Arthropoda: Insects >... | reverse complement strand
TTACATAAAGGTACGCTTATTTATAAACTTGGAAAAATGAAAAGCAGGACAAACGCAATTTGAGTCTATGGTTAACAATCAGCTAAGGATAAAAAGGACAGGAGAGATTACAGTGAAATGGTTTAACGACATGAAAATCAGGACAAAGCTGTTGGTTAGTTTTAGCGCTGTGCTGGCGCTGGTGATGGTCTTGGCAATGTATGCCATTATTCAGGTGCGTAACATCAATGCGGAGTACTATAATGTTATCAATCACCCTGTCGCAACTAGGGAGGCTATCTTGCAGGCGCAATCAAACATCCGCGGTTTTCGCCGGACAGTGGCCAGCCTGGTTATGTACGCCCCTACCGACAGCACCGCGGCTAAAAATTCTTTAAGCCGGGAAGGCCTTGGGCTTTTTGAAGCCTCTATGGGGGCGCTTGACAATTATGAGCACGCTGTAAGAACAGACGCAACTTTACCACAGGCTTATATTGACATCCGCATGAACGACTCATCTGAATTGCGCCATCTGCTTCAAACGTATCATGATACCATTTTCTTGCCGGTTCTGGCGTATTCATTGGCCGGTAATCACTCTGCCGCTATTTCGCTGGTCGAATCGGGATCCGGTATCATTAACCAGCTTGTAGACATAACTTTCAGCATGGAGGGAGCGGCCGGCATATTATTGAATGTACAAACATATGCTACCGTCAACATGGCCGATACAAGCTTGCTTGTGCTGATTGCCGTGAGCGTTGTGATATTTTTGGTGGCGCTGGTTCTGGCGCTGTCGGTGGCCGAGGGTATTTCCCGGCCTATAAGGAAGCTGGTCTCTGCAGCAAGTGATGTTTCCATGGGAAAAATGAATGTCAATATCGACCGCTCTACCGCCTCGAAAGACGAGATCGGCGAATTGACCCGGGATGTCTGCGAGCTTGTAGACGTTGTACGAGCCATAGTCCATGACCTGACGGTCATTGACCATGAATTTAACGTATCGGGCGATGTGGAATACAGGGCGGATTCAAGCAAATATCAGAACTCGTTCAGAGAAATGATGGAAAGTATAAATAATATACTGGCAAACCAGGTTAAGGATATATTTATGGCTATAAGCGTTCTCAATCAAGTTACTGATGGGGATTTCAACGTAAAAATAAACGATCTGCCCGGCAAGAAAATGATTCTGCCGCAGACTCTTCGCGCAGTTATCACAAACTTGCAGGAAATTTACGAATCAGCCGTCTACTTGGCCGGAAGCGCTGCCAACGGCAAGCTTGACGTAATGACGGACTCGACTAAATTTAAAGGAAGCTGGGCCGAACTTGCCCACACATTGAATAATTTGATGAAGGTTGTAAAGGAGCCTTTGGACGAGATCGAGAAAAATGTGGTTCTTATGTCTAAGGGAGATTTCTCCATGATGGAGGGCGACTTCAAGGGGCAATTCAAAGTAGTTAAGGATGCCTGCAACCTCAACAACAACACGACTTTCGCAATTGTGGAAGAAATTGCCGATGTGCTGACCGTCATCTCAAAGGGAGACTTGACCGCTTCGGTCAAACGTGATTACATAGGCTCCTACGCACCTATAAAGACTGCGCTGACCACTATTTTGGACTCTCTTAACAACACAATGTCGGATATTCAGGCGGCGGTGGGTCAGGTGGCGCTGGGAGCGAATCAAATATCAACCAGCGCGATGCACCTTGCGGACGGCGCGGTAAGACAGACCGCTTCAATAGAAGAATTAAGCACTTCTCTCGCGGTCATTCATGAAAATGCTATGCAGGCGAGCAGCGACGCAACCAGCGCGAAGCAAAGCACCGTACATTCTCAGGAATTTACCGTGCAGGGCAGGGGAGCCGTCCACTCCATGAAGGAAACCATGCACAAGATAAAAGAGTCTAACGAAGGTATTGTGAAAATTATTGACGTTATTACCAATATCGCTTTCCAAACCAATCTACTTGCTCTTAATGCCTCGGTTGAAGCCGCCCGCGCAGGCGAACACGGGAAAGGCTTTTCAGTCGTGGCCGATGAAGTGCGTACATTGGCCGGAAGAAGCCAGCGGTCAACTTCCGACACAACAACAATAATCGCAGAGGATACCAAGAACGTAGAAGATGGTATAAAAGCCGCGGAAGAGGTCGTAGCTTCGTTTGAAACCATCGCAAATAATATTGACGAAATATCAAAGCTTGTATCTCATATCGCCGGTATTTCCGGCGAACAGTTGGAATCAATCTCCAATATAAATGACAGCGTAACGGAGATAACAAGGGTTGTTACCGATACTTCGGCAACAGCGGAGCAGTCGGCGGCGTCTTCACAGGAACTGAATTCCCAGGCCGAGGTACTGCGGCAGAAAATTGCGTTTTTTAAGATTAGATAGGGTTGCGGAAAAGTCCGTTAATCATTCAATAATTCAAATCGTCAGCGGCATTGTCTGATGGCGATTTTTATATGCTATAGCAATATGACCTCGAAACAGTAACAAAGGAGGGGTGCGGGAAATCGGGAGATTTCCCGCTGTTTAACCCGGCGCATGTTACTGATTGAGAGGCATATTACTATAAACTGTTGCAGATGTACAAGCTCTTAGAACCTGTTTACTATCTTTTCCCTGTCGGATTTGCGAGTTGATTTTTCGCCATTCTAGGAACCGACGCCGCCGGGGGCGGGGTTTAGCATCCGAAGCGCCAGCGTAGGCGTAGGAGATGACGAAGAAATGCGGAAAATCAGCCGCAAAGACGATGGGAAAAAGATAGTAAACAGGTTCTTAAAGCGGAACTACGGTAGGGGTGAGAGCATATCATTATAAAAGACTGTGCTGACAGGTGAAGAGTTATGGATTCAGCATTTGAAGCACCTCGGTTTCGGCCGCCAAGTTTCGATCTTGATTTGCAAAAAAAGAACCCGCTTGACGACACTGATTTCATACGGGTCGGAACGCTTACCTACATATGGCTGTACGGCGGCGACAACTTTTGGTTCTTGCCCACGCGAATCGACGGGCAGCTTTTTAGCGGGTTCCGCGAAATGTATTCGGAATGGGTGTTTGTGTCGTTTCTCGCGTGTGAAGTGGAGGGGTTTTTCTGATGCCTGAAAGTAATGACAAAATCGGCCTGGACGAAACCACGGGCAAGTGGGAAGTCATCGTAAGATATACGGGCGACATAATGCGACTGGAGGGGCTGCTTAACACCGGTGTGGAGCTGCTGGGCGAAGGCTTTGCGATACTTACGGTAAGACCGGAGGACATTGACAAGCTGTCCACGTATCCCGAAATCATCAGCGTGGAACGTCCTAAGGTAATTACTCAGTCACTGTATGAGAGTCTGCGCGAAGCGTGCGTTTTTCCCGTACAGGACACCGGGGGATACGGATTGAGCGGTAAGGGCGTACTGATCGCGATCCTGGATTCCGGCGTGGATTTTCGTCATACCGACTTTCGTAACGCGGATGGAAGCAGCCGTATTCTTTACATATGGGATCAACTGGACGAAGGTACGCCTCCAAGCGGATTCCATCACGGGCGCGAGTACACCAACGAGCAGTTGACTGACGCGCTGAAGAACAATACTCCGCTTACAACAAACCCTCAGTTGAACACACTGAGCCACGGAACCGCCGTAGCCGGGGCAGCCGCCGGGAACGGGAGCGCAAGCGACGGACGCAACAAGGGCGTCGCGACGGAGGCGGGATTGATCGTCGTGCGCCTGGGTGAGACAGGCCGCAAGTCCTTCGCGCGTACTACGGAACTTATGCGCGCGATTAAGTACTCAATCGACAAGGCCGTCGGGCTGAACATGCCCTTGTGCATTAATATATCCTACGGGACAAACGACGGCCCCCACGACGGGCGATCACTGTTCGCGTCATATATTGACGCCATGTCACAGGTTTGGAAGGTTGTGTTCGTCGTAGCCGCGGGAAACGAAGGCGCGGCGGGGCACCACTACATGGGGAGCCTTCGCCCGGGCGAAACCAAAGATGTCGAATTCTTCTTCTCCGGGGCGCAGCCCAGCGCGTATCTGACGGTATGGAAGAACTTCACCGACACAATGACATTCGAGCTGGTAGCGCCGGATGGGGGCTCCACCGGCAAATTGAGCGCCACTGTTCAAGAGCTGAGCGTGCGGCTTGGCGCTACGAATGTAGTGGCGCAGTACGGGCAGCCCAGCCACTACAGCCCCGACCAAAATATATATTTCCGGCTGGAAGCCGCTCAGAGCGGAGGACGCATAGCCGAAGGACTTTGGGTGCTGCGCGTCGTTGCGGGCGAAATAACCGACGGGCGTATAGACGTGTGGCTTCCCACAAATCAGGAAGTGACGGATAAGACAGCCTTTGTGAATCCTACGCCCGATATCACGCTGACCATTCCGTCGACAGCGGACGGCGTAATTACCGTGGGAGCTTATGACGCCGCGCTGGGAAGCATCGCCAACTTTTCGGGAAGAGGTCTTGAGCGCGACGGAGCCGTGAAGCCGGATATCGTGGCGCCGGGTGTCGACGTGCTTGCCCCGATGGCCGGCGGCGGATACGACAGCTTTACGGGAACGAGCATCGCGGCGCCGATTGTCACCGGCTGCGCGGCGCTCATGATGCAGTGGGGTATTGTGCAGGGCAATGACCCTTTCCTGTACGGCCAGCGCGCGAAGGCGTTCTTGCGGCTCGGAGCTCAGCGCACGCCGGGCGAGACATACCCCAATGGGACATGGGGATACGGCAGGGTTTGCCTAGAGGCGACAATGGGCTATCTGCGCGACTACGCCGGCAAGGGGCTCAAGATAATGGAGGCTTCGGACAGTCAGGCTAAGCGCTATGAAGATATGACCCTGGAAGAATTCGTGAACCTGCCCAACATAGTCGATTTTAATACGCTTGATGACAAGGTGTTTCGCCAGTACGTCAATGGCAGGGCTTATATAAAGATCGGAGCCAAACTGCAAGGGGGGTACGTAATCGCCTATGCTCCTATGGATCGAATAGCGCGGATATTCCTTGACTTAGGTCAGTATTTTAACAATATATACCCCTACCCGCTGGGTCTTATGGATCGTGTGAGCCTCGGCGACGCGGGCATAACCAACGTCCACAACACGCCAAATGTGAACCTGCGCGGAAGCGGTGTACTTGTCGCGATTGTAGATACAGGAATCGACTATACAAAGGCCGCCTTCCGCTACGAGGACGGAAGCTCTAAGATACAGTATATCTGGGATCAGACAATCTCCGGCAAGCCGCCAAGGGGCCAGTATATGGGAACAGAATACTCTAAGGAGGATATAGACCGTGCCCTTGTTAGCGAAAATCCATTCACGGTCGTGCCTCATAGGGACGAATCGGGGCATGGAACATTCTTGGCGTCCGTGGCTGCCGGGCGGGAGGACAACGATTACCTCGGGGCGGCCCCCGATTCCGACATAATTATGGTGAAGGTTCGCAAGGCCAGGGACTTCTACATCGACTATTTCGCCCTCAGCAAGAAAAACCAGGATATCTACCAGAGTACGGACGTAATGCTGGGCATTGATTATATTTTGCAAAAGGCGTTGAAAATGAATCGCCCCGTGGCAATTTGCATAGGTATGGGGACAAGTGCCAGCAGTCATGACGGCTCATCAATATTTGAGCAGTACCTCTACGGGCTTAGCGGCGAAACAGGCTTAGCCCTATGCGTTCCCGCGGGAAACGAGGCAAACGCGAGGCATCACTTCAAGGGCTCTATCGCCAAGGAAGGCGATTCATCGGAATTCCAACTGAACGTCGGCGACAACACGGCCGGGTTCCTGGCGAATGTCGTCACATCGCCGCACGACCGTATGCATATTTCGATTACGTCCCCCACGGGCGACAGCATATCCCGTATACCTATGAACATAGGCGAGGTCTTCGAGAAGAAGCTTACGCTCGAAAACTCTGTGGTGAGGGTGATTTATTTCCTGGGCGAAAACAACATCATAGTCGTAACCGTTACCGCACCCACAAAAGGAGTCTGGACAATAAACCTGTACGGCGAGATCATTTTGGACGGAGTTTTCCATTCATGGCTCTCGTTGCCGCAATTCATAGACGGCTCTGTCGAGTTCCTCACACCCGACCCAAACTTCACCGTCGTGTGTCCGGCCACCGCCGTCGGCCCCGTCACCTGCGGAGCCTACAACTCCCGCGACGGCTCGCTCTATATATCGTCGTCGTGGGGCCCTTCGCGCAACAACATGATGGTTCCCGACCTTGTCGCCCCAGGCGTAAACGTGGGGGGCGTCACCCCCACCGGCTACGGCGTTATGAGCGGCACAAGCGTAGCCGCGGCAATAACCTGCGGAGCCAGCGCGATAGTCCTGCAGTGGTCTATCATCCAAGGAAACTACCCAAACATGAATACCCTTCGTATGCGTACATTTCTAGTCAGAGGCTGCGAACGCAACCCGGCCCTGACATTCCCCAACACAAAATGGGGCTATGGTAAACTCAACCTCATGAATGCCTTCAATGTCAGAAAGCGGCTCTAATGCTGCTTTCTTTTTAATTTTGCGGTGGTACTATTTTATTGCTCTGTACAATACTATTACAGATCGAGCTGTGAAGTCATTGACACGTAGCCGTCTGTAAATGTAACAGTAATGGAGCTGAGCCCGTCACCCATCCACATAATCATAGTAGTTGTGATACCTAGCATTTCTGTAGATGTTTCGGATGTGGGAGGTACTCCGATAGCGTCTTGCACTTCGCTAATACTCATACCGTTTCGCAAAGATACAAAAGTGTCCATATTAACCCCGCCGGCAGTGACGACTTCAACTTGCGGTTCACCCCGCAAACTCATTTGAGTTGTCGAAGTCACGTTACCATTCGTAAATAGCACGGTTATTGACTCAAGGCCGCTTCCCATCCACATTATCACTGTAGATGTTATGCCTAGAGTCTCCGTAGTGGTTTCTGAACTAGGCGCGACTCCTATAAGCTCCTGAACTTCGTCAACACTCATGCCGTTGCGTATCAGCGCGAAGGATTGGGCGTTAATGCCGCCTGCATCCGTAACAAGTTCCAGTTCAACATCGGGTTCTGCGTCGGGTTCTGTTTCAAGTTCTAATGCAGCGGTTTCAACGGACGGAGCCGGTTCAGGCGTTGGCTGTGGGGTTTGGGGTGTTCCCCCACAAGCCGCCAACGCGACGGCTACAACAGCCGTTGCTATTAGTAATTTCTTTTTCATGTGTTACCTCCTTTGTTATCTTATGTAAAAACATGCTTGCCAATTATTAGTATAGTAACTATATGTTGCCTTATCAACAACTTTTTGTTTCGTGCGTTGAAGAATATCCTGTCATAAGTTACCCTAAAGTGAAGGGGTGAGCCTATGTTATCTCAAACTCTTGTAGACTTGCGTAAAAAAAGAGGGTTTACTCATGATTATGTCGCGGAATATCTCAAAATAACGCGGCAGGCCTATTCGTTTTACGAATCCGGCAAGCGAGAAATGAACTTTGAATCTCTTTGCATGTTGGCTGACCTATACAATGTAACTACCGACTATTTGCTTGGGCGTTCCGATGTGACGAACAGCCCTTTTGATGATGAAGAAATCGGAATAATACGAACTTATAGAAATCTTGACCAGCGAGCGAAGGAAACAGTAAAAAATATTCTGTCTTTTGAAGCTTCACTCGCTCCCAAGGTCAAGGATACAAAAAAATCTGTAATGTGATTTATATGGACTTTTAAAGAACTAAAAACTCCGCCAATAAGGCAGAATTTTGTTTAGCATAATCTTGCATATAATTACCACACGATATTCATATATGATACAATCATACAAAATCAACGCATCCGTACAACCGGCTTGTGTTTTTCCTGTCTATAATATTAAGGGATACTTAGTGTATGCATAGAGGTGGTAAATGTGGACGACCACATGATTTTAGAATTATTTTTCAAACGCCAGGAATCGGCTATTGCGGAAACAAGGCGAAAGTATGGCCAACGTCTCTATAGGACGGCAATGAACATTCTGCACAGTAATGAAGACGCGGAAGAGTGCGTCAACGACACGCTGCTTAAAGCATGGGAGGCGATTCCGCCTAATCGCCCTATGAAATTCGGAGCGTTTTTAGCAAGGATCGCACGGAATCTTTCTATCAACAAATGGGAGGCCAGGGGCGCGGCCAAGCGCGGCGGGGGCGAGGTCAACATGCTCCTTAGCGAGCTTGAGGAATGTGTGCCCTCTAAAGGCGGGCCGGAGGATGAGTACGAGGCATCCCTTGTTACGGAAGCCATAAACTCTTTTTTGAATACTATGGAGCAAACGGCGAGGATCGTCTTTGTGCTGCGGTACTTTCATGGGGAGAGCATCCGCGCTATTTGCGAACGGTTTCAGATGAACGAAAGCAAGATCAAGTCCATACTATTCAGGTCGCGCAAGAAACTGGGCATATACTTAGAAAAGGAAGGAGTTATAATATGAACATGGATAGAAGAGGCACAGCCGCAAGGTTATTGGCTTGCATAGGCGAAATTAACGATTCCTTTCTGGAAGAGGCCGAGTCGGCGGACATTGCGTCAGATATAGCGGCGCACAGCCGCTTCGTTCGCTATGGAAAACTTGCCGCGGCGGCTTCCCTGGGGTTAGCGGTGACGTACTGGCTGCTTAGATCACGGCGCCCGGCAGTGAGCATAAAAAACATACCAAGAAAGAAGAGCGCTTAAAAGCATCATTTTTCGCCATGCGCTTTGAAATGTCCCCACATTAATTTTTGTGTTGACACAACGCGATAAATGTACTATAATTAGGCAGTTTAATCCACTTCTAATTCGTTAGCCCCGGATTGAGAATGTTTACGGATAAATGTTATAACGCAGGAGGAAGAGCATGAGAACCACCTTCATTGCCAAGCCAACGCAGGTCGAGCGCAAGTGGTACGTAATTGACGCGGAAGGCCACACTCTTGGACGTTTGTCGTCCGAGATCGCAAAGATTCTTCGTGGCAAGCACAAGCCTATATTTACCCCTAACGTGGACACAGGCGACCACGTTATCGTAATAAACGCCGAAAAGATCAAGGTTACAGGAAATAAAATGAACGACAAGCTGTACCGCCGGCACACAGGCCACCCCGGAGGGCTAAAGACTACCACGCTCCGCGAAATGATGCAGACAAAGCCCTCCCAGGTAATCCGCCTTGCCGTTAAAGGTATGCTGCCCAAGAACGTACTTGGCCGCGCGTGTTTCCGCAAGCTGAACGTTTATGCCGGTTCTGTGCATCCGCATGAGGCGCAGAAGCCGGAAGCCCTTAAAATCACATACTAGCCTGGAAGGAGGATAACATGAGCGACGCCAGATATTATGGAACAGGCCGCAGAAAGAGCTCGGTCGCGAGGGTTTACCTCGTCCCGGGCAGCGGCAAGATAACGATCAACAAGCGCGACATAGACGAATACTTCGGACTAGAAACGCTTAAGCTTATCGTAAAGCAGCCCCTCGAGCTTACACAGACCCTGTCGCGTTTTGACGTGCGCGTCAACGTTTACGGCGGAGGCTATACAGGCCAGGCCGGAGCAATACGCCACGGCATTTCGCGCGCGCTTCTCGACGCGGATTCGGAACTGCGCCCCGCCCTCAAGCGCGCCGGGTTCCTGACGCGCGACCCGCGCATGAAGGAACGCAAAAAGTACGGCCTAAAAGGCGCCAGACGCGCTCCACAGTTCTCGAAGAGGTAATTATTCTCGATTTTTGAGAGTTAGAACGCTGGATTGTTTACAGTTCAGCGTTTTTATTGTACTTGATTAACTAACTAACGTCCGTTGGCAAAAATTTGAGTATGGAATATAATTGATATATGCATCAATACTTTTGAAAAATGGGAAAAGGGGTAGTGTATGGGAAAAATAATAACCTTTTTTAACCATAAAGGTGGAGTAGGGAAAACTACGTTAGCGTATAATGTTGCTTGGGGATTAAGTAGCGTTGGTAAGCGTGTTTTAATGATAGATGCAGATTCTCAATGCAATCTAACTGAAGTCACCGTTGAAGATAAATTTTTATATGGCGAACCACAACAACGTATTCAAGAATTAAACTATGATCCTGATTTTTTCTTACAAAACAATGTTTATGAGTACTTTTCGCCATATATACTTCCAACATTGGGTATTGGGCGGCCGGAAATAAAGACATTTAACAAGTCTTACAATTTAAGGTTGTTACCAGGATTCATAAGATTTGCTGAGTTGGATGATGCTGTTTCGTTATCCGTCTCAAATGTACCTGGGATGGGTCATATCCCCAAATCAACTTATGAAGCATTATAGGAGCTAAATAAAAATGTTGACTGCATTATTATTGACTTATCACCTGCTCTTTCGGCGACAAATCAATTGCTCTTAATGCTTTCCGATTACTTTATTATTCCTGTGAATCCGGGACTATTCAGTCGCCAAGCTCTCATGAATTTAAATGAAATATTCAGGAGATGGAACAGTAAGCTTTCAGGTTTTGAAATTTTTAATAGAAAAATTAAAAACTTACCTAAATTACTAGGAATAGTTTACCAAAACTATAGACCTTATTCAAGATTAGATGAAAAAAACACAAAATCCGCAAAACGGTTTGAAAATAGCTTGGTTGAAATAAATAAATGTGCTATCGAACTGGCAACTGATTTGAACAGCTTTGGTATGGCATTGGCGCCTAGTGAGTTTGAAAAGATGTTTGACGGTTCTGCTCCTTACAGAATTGCAAACATACCTGACTATAATCAGCTAGTTTAGAGTTTCTGAAGATAATAAAATTCCTGTTGTTGGACTTGATAATAAAATTTTGAATGCAGAATCTTTAAATACTGAACCGTACCGACAAAAAATAATTGATTTTAAAGGTGAATGCGACAAAATTGTCAACGGTTTGATTAGTATCCTGTAGAAACGAATTTAAACACCCGCTTCGGAATATCCGAAGCGGGTGTTTAAATTCGTTAAATTTCAGCAGTCTATCTATCTGCGAAGCTTAAAGTAAGAAACCATCTCGCGAAGCATAACGGCTTGGGAGTTAAGTTCTTCGGCTGTGGCCGCAGCTTCTTCCGACACGGCGGAATTGCTCTGTACTACCACGGATATCTGTCCGAGTCCGATACTTACCTGGTCTATCGCTTCCGCCTGATCCCTTGAGGCTTGGGAGATGGCGTTAACGATGGAAAGTACTTCGTTAGAACTCTTAACGATGGAGTCAAGAGATTCCGCGGTAACGGCGGCAATTGACGAGCCTGATTCCACCCTTGAGATGGAGTCTTCCACAAGGCTTGTGGTTTCGGATGCCGCTTCCTGGCTTCTATTAGCGAGAGCGCGCACTTCCTGGGCTACAACACTGAAGCCCCTGCCGTGTTCGCCGGCTCTGGCAGCCTCGACTGAGGCGTTAAGAGCAAGCAGGTTTGTCTGGAAAGCGATATCCTGTATGGCCTTAATGATCTTGGAAATACTGTTGGAAGATTCCTTGATCTGAGTCATGGCGTCGAGCATCTGCCTCATCGCGTCATTGCCCTCTTTGGCGTTGACCGTGGACTTGCTGGATAGGTCGTTGGCTTCGTCGGCGCTGTCGGCGTTTTTCTTTGTCTGATGGTTAATCATGTCCATTGAGGCGACGAGTTCTTCTACGGAACTGGCTTGCGTTTGAGCCCCATTGGCCAGATCCATCGCGCTACTGGATATCTGCTTTGCGCCGGAAAGAACCTGTTCGGCCGCGGTCGAAATTTCGAGCATAGTATTATTCAGAGTCTTGTTGATGTTGTTCATCGAATCCTTGATTGCTTCAAAACTTCCCACATATTCGCGATTGACAGAGTTGGTAAAGTCACCTTTCGCCATCTGCGACAAGGAGTCGGTAATTTCAGATATATAGCCGGATAATTTGTCGATTGTACCATTGACAGACTCGCGCAAAGACAGGAAGTCTCCTGTGTAATTACCGGTAACCTTCTTGTCAAAATTGCCGCGCGACAGGTTTTCCATGACATCCCTTATTTCTACAACAGGATCGTCCACAGCTTTGGCGATTGAATTCAGACCCTTCATTATCTCGCGCCAGCCGCCTGAATACTTGCTCTCGTCAATACTTACGGCCAGGTCGCCGTCAACGGCGGCGGCCTTAATTATAATGTTTAATCCATCAACAACACTCTTGATGTGCGACCTCATGCTCTCAAGCGCTTCGTTAATGAATACTTTTTTGCCCGGTAGCCTATCAAGCTGGAACTCAAAGTTACCGTTTGCCAATTCGGAAAACGCGTTTACAGCTCTTCTCTTTGTTTTGATATGAGTGCTTACCATAAAGTTGATGTGTTCGGCCACAACTTTAAACTCGCCCACATACTTATCTTCCTGTATAAATACGTCAATATCACCTTTTTCATGTTCCTCGGACATATGCTCCATGTCGTATATCAATGTGGTAAGTGTGTTGACCAGGTTCTTGGCGCTCTTGGCCAGCATACCTGTTTCGTCATTGCTTTCCGTACGGATGTTGACGTTGAAATTGCCGGCGGCCACATCGTCCAGTACTTTCACTATTTCCTGGATAGGCTTTGTCACAGTCCTGGAAATGAACAACGCAACAACTACGCTTACAACCAGCCCGACAAGGAATAAAATCAACAGAGTCATCGCAGTAAAATTCACCAGGGCGCTCACTCTGTCGAAAACTGCGTCCATAGTCTGATGCGCCCCGTCCGCCAGTAGACCAAACTGAGCTTCTATTTCCGCGTATGTAGCGGCGCCGCGCTCAAGAGTTTGAAGCTTTCCGTTCCTGTCGCCGGCCAGGGCGTTTTCGTGCATAGCCAGCGCAACCTCGTTTATATACCGGTTTAACAATTGATCCAAACCGTTTGCCGTACTCAGAAAAAAGTTCCGCCTATCGGCCTCAAGCTGAGGATCCGATTCAAGACTGGTCCTGTAGTCACTAAAATAAGCGGATATCCTTGCTCTTACCTGATGAACGTCATTCAGCAGTCCGCCAAGTATGTCGGCATCGCCGGAGTGAAACGCCATCAAGGTCACAAGACGCCTAAGTTCTAAGATTTCGGCCGTCATGTAATTAAGAGTTATATACCTTTCCTGCGGAAAATCATTCGCGTAAAAATAGTCTTCGCTTATTCTGTTCATATTGAGTATTGCATAGCCCGTCACAAATATCATTATCGCTAGAAGAAAGCCAAACCCAAGCCACAATTTCCCCTTGATCCTCATATTTTTAAGCATACTGTCCACATGTTTCGCCAAAGGCAAAACACTACTCCCTTCATTAGCTTTTTACTTTTTATGGTAGTTTGATTTAATAAGATTATAATAAATTAATGTTTACAAGTCAACTTTTTTTTATTTATTAAACTCGACTATTGTAACACCGGCGTCTCCTTCGCCTAAACCGCCCAGACGGAAACTTTTGACCAGCGGGTGGCTGCGCAGATAGTTGTGGATGGCTGTACGCAACGCTCCCGTACCCTTGCCGTGTATCAGGCGCGCTTGGCTGAGGCCGCTTAGATATGCGTCGTCCAGGTACTTGTCGGCCTTTTCGACGGCTTCGTCGGCAAGGCAGCCCAGGAGATTTATTTCGTGAGATATGCTCAGGCTCTTGGTAGATTTGACGGGCGCGGCGAACACCGCGGATGACCGGCGAACCTTTACGGTATCTTCCTCGTTCAGCGACAGCTTGGATATGTGAACCTTTATCTTCATAATCCCGGCCACGACCATGACGTCGCCGTTTGAGTCGGGCGGCTCGGATACTACTCCATTTTGCGAAAGCGTGTGAATGAACACGCTGTCGCCTTTACGCAGCGAAGCCGGCGGCTCCTTCGCGACGTCCGGAGCGCGGCCGGCTTCGAGCGCGTCGTCATGCCGGCGCAGAAGATCGCCCACCTTTTGGCGCGCAGATTCGCTTTCGATCTGGTTCGATGACGTAGCGCGGCTCAGGCTCTTGCGGAGCTCCTTCATCAGGGCGTCGGCCTCGTCCTTGGCGGCCGCCACAATCGCGCGGGCCTCCTCTTTCGCGGCCTGTAACTGTTTGTCGCGGGAAGCGGCAATCTTGACTTTCTGGCCTTCGACATCCTCGCGAAGCCGCTGGGCCTCCTGGCGGTATTCCTCGGCACGCTCTTTTTCAAGCTGCATTGTCTTGCGGCTGATTTCAAGATCGGTCAGCACATCCTCGAACTTGATGTCGGTGCTGCTGATGCGTTCCCTGGCCGCTTGTATTATATCTTCGGGCAGTCCAAGCTTTGACGATATGGCAAACGCGTTGCTCTTGCCGGGTATGCCGATAAGCAGCTTGTACGTAGGACGAAGAGTCTCAACGTCGAATTCGCACGAGGCGTTTTGAACGCCTTGTTCCTGTAAAGCGAACACCCTCAGTTCGCTGTAATGCGTCGTAACCGCCGTGCGTATGCCCCGGCTCGTCAGCCTGTCTATAATGGCGATGGCCAAGGCCGCGCCCTCGGTGGGGTCGGTTCCGGCACCGAGTTCGTCCAGAAGCACCAGAGAGTCGTCGGTCACATCTTTAAGTATATTCACGATATTTGTCATATGCGACGAGAACGTACTCAGACTCTGCTCGATGCTCTGCTCGTCTCCTATGTCCGCGAACACGTTGTCGAACAGCGCAAGGCTCGAATTGTCAAAGGCAGGGATATGCAGCCCCGCCTGCCCCATCAGCGTAAACAGCCCAAGCGTTTTGAGCGCCACGGTCTTACCGCCGGTGTTAGGTCCGGTTATCAGCAAAGTAGTAAAATCCCTACCCAGATATATATCGGTCGGGACGACCTTGTCTCGCGGAAGAAGCGGGTGGCGCCCCTTCTTGATATCGATCTCCCCAAGCGTATTGAATACAGGTTCGCTTGCCCGCATCTCAAGCGACAGTTCCCCCTTGGCGAATATGAAGTCAAGCTCCGTCAACGCCTCCTGATTGACCGCCAGCACATTGGCCTTAGACGCAACCAGCGCCGAAAGCTCCGTCAGAATCTTGTTGATCTCGATCTTCTCGTCGGCAAGCAATTCCTTGATCTTGTTGTTCATCTGCACAGCGCTTGCCGGCTCTATAAACAATGTAGAGCCGCTGGACGACTGGTCGTGGATCATCCCGGGGAAGTTGCCGCGGTACTCGTGCTTGATTGGCACGACAAATCGGTCGTTGCGTATTGTGATAACATTGTCTTGCAGCATGTTCTTATAGTCGCCGGAATGGATTATCTTGTTCAGACTCTCGCGGATTTTGTCACCCGCCGACTTTATCTGGCGGCGAATCGAGGCCAGATGTGAGCTTGCCCCGTCGTTCACAAGATTTGGCGGCGAAACGCAGCGCCCGATCTCGCTTTCCAAATCGTTTGTTGTAACAAGCGCGCCGAACAGATCCGCAACAATGGGGAATTCCTCGTGTTCGGCCCCGCGCGAGTTTTCCTTGAAGTACGATTCCGCCTTGCGCGTTACATACGCGAAGTCGGCCACCGCCAGAAGCTCTTCCACAGAAAGCGCCCCCGCAAGCCGCGCCCGCGACAAGCTTCCCGAAATATCTTTTATTCCGCCAAGCGGCAGCGACCCGCGCTTCACGATTATAGCCGACGACTCGGTTGTGGCCTTTAGCGCGCGCGTCACACGATGTATATCCCCGGACGGGGCAATCTCCAGAGCTAGACGCTTACCCGCCTGTGATATCGCGCGCTCGGCAAGCATGTGCGTTATCTTCGTAAATTCTAATGTTTTCAGTGATTTTATATTCATTGAGTTCTCCTTAGCAATTGCGGATGTGATATATTTAACGATTATAGCATATCAAAAATACATCAGTCCATATCCGATAGATCAATTTTGCCGTGTTCTTTTTCAAATTCTCTAATACATTGGTGTATTAGGTGCTTAATTTGCCAGCTAACGGAACGATTATCATACTTGGCGACATAATGAAATTTATTAAGCGCATCTTCGTCAATACGTATGCTAATATGTTTTTGATTACTCATTATCAAAATCTCTCCCACTCACAAGCACTAATTTTCTATTTATTTTAGTCCGCTATTGTGATACAATGTTATATATGCACTTAAAATATTACTAAATAAGTGCAATAAATTTTTAAAGGGTGATGAAATGAAGTGTGCGTTCAATTTTTGTATTTATAATAGGAAATGGAAATGCATTCTAGGTAAACTTGAGATAAATCACTTGGGTACATGTGACGCTTGCAATATCGTTATGATTGATGAAGCCTTTCTCGAGGCTGAAAAAGAACGGCAACTGCGAGAATTGGAGGCCGCCGGGCTGGTTAATATAAAATTGAACAATCCCAGGACAAAATCATAAGAGCGACAAAAGCATCATGATCGATTATTTACTTTGAGTGTTGCAAATGTATCTATAACGTGATACAATTATGACATAAGGAGGTGCAGCTATGCCAAAAACATCAACTATTCACACGCGGATCGAACCGGAAATCAAAGAGCAAGTTGACACAATTCTGGATGGCTTAGGTATTTCAACTACAGAGGCAATCAATATGTTTTTCCGTCAAATTATCCGTTATCGAGGAATCCCTCTTGATTTGCGCGTACCTAACGATGAAACAATTGCCGCTATAAAAGAAGCTGAACAGGGGTTGAATCTCCACAAATGCGACAGCCTTGACCAGTTGCTTAGGGAGTTGAAGGAAGATTGAAGTCGCCGGTATATTCGACAAGATTTAAGAAAGAGTATAAGTTGTCGCAAAGGAGAGGGCTTGACCTTGGAAAAATTGATAAAATCATTGCACAGTTAGTTAATGAGCTTCCTTTACCTCCACAGAATAGGGATCATGATTTAATCGGCGATTATATTGGTTGCAGAGAATGCCATATACAAAGTGATTGGCTGTTGATTTACAAAATTGATGGTAATGATATTATTTTTTTAAGGACAGGCACTCACTCAGATTTATTTTAGTAGTCGGTTGTTGTGGCAGCCTCCGCAGTTGCTATTATCTATATTAAGAAAGCATTGACAAAAAGAGATTTAGGCTATAATATTATTGTAACTTGATTGCTATAGGAGATTATTATGGGTCTCAGCGTACAGGGTTTGTTTAATGAAATATTGAATAACATACAGTCGACGATAGGCGTCTCGCTTGTGCATCATCCTCGGAGCGCGAGGCGGCTGCCGACCGAGGGAGCGGGAGACGGCGCAGCGGCCGGGGAGGCTCCTCAGGATGGCGTTCAGTCTGCGCAAGGCGCGAATCAGCTTAGTTTTGAGCAGACTTTGCAAAACTTCGCCAACCTGAACGTCAGCGGCGAGCACGGCCAAATGATTAACGACGTAATCCTGCGTGCCGCCCAGCAGTACGGCATAGACCCGAACCTGATACGCGCGGTAATCCGCACGGAGAGCAACTTCAACCCCTCGGCCGTTTCGAGAGCCGGGGCAATGGGGCTGATGCAGCTCATGCCGGCCACGGCGCGTTCTTTGGGCGTAACCGAGCCGTTCGACATTACGCAGAATATTTTTGGGGGCACACGATATCTGCGGCGGCAGCTCGACCGTTTCGACGGCGACTACGAGCTGGCGCTTGCCGCCTATAACGCCGGAGCCGGAGCCGTGACCAGGCACGGCGGCATACCGCCGTTCCAAGAGACCCAGAACTACGTGCCAAGGGTCTTGAATTTCCGTGAACAGTTTGCGCAGGAAGCCAACGCGATGACGATAGCCGCCGGCAATTACAGCAACAGATTGCATTAAGCTGTTCCGCTCATAATATAGTTTTGTTGTTGTTGTGCGCTGGAATTCGATCTATATATTGGCCGGAAAAATTCCGAAAGGCTTCTTTTTTATATTGTGAAAATGTGAGAGAAACGAATGAGAATTATTGATGTAGTTTCAGGTGAAAATACATATAATGTTTGTGTCACACGCGGATTTGACGGGCTTGCGGAGGCGCTTTCACAGGCAGGGCTTGCCGGACGCCGGACGGCGGTAATCTGCGATGACGGCGTTGCTCCTCTGTATCTGGCCGATGTGCGCGAACGCGTCGCTCCAAATGCCGAGTACTACGCAGAAATGATAATCGGCGCCGGAGAAGCGGCCAAGAGTTTCCCCGCGCTCGAAAGCATCTGCAGTTTTCTGATGGATAACAGGATGCAGCGCGACTCATTGATGATTATCCTCGGCGGCGGCGTTGTTTCCGATGTTGCGGGTTTTGCGGCGGCTATATACATGCGCGGCATACCGTATGTTATAGTTTCCACGACCTTGCTGTCCATGTGCGACAGCAGCATCGGCGGCAAGACAGGCATCGACATTGGCGAACACAAAAATGTCGTAGGCGCGTTCGCCGCCCCCGCGTTGGTATACAGCAATGTGGAGACCCTGCGCACCTTGCCGGCGCGCGAGTTCGCAAGCGGCATGGCCGAGGTCGTGAAGCACGCTCTGATAAAAGATGAATCGTACCTGGAATGGATCGGCTCGAATTTAGACGGTATCCGCGCGAAAGACTTGGACACGCTCGACCGCTTGGTTACATGGTCGTGCGAGATCAAGGCCGGGGTAGTCGCGCAGGATGAATTTGAGCGCAAGGGAGTAAGGGAGATTCTAAACTTTGGCCACACATTCGGCCACGCGATAGAAGGTCTTTCGGGCTACAATATGCGCCACGGAGAATGCGTGTCTATCGGAACGTCGGCAGCGCTGAGGCTTTCGGCTCATTTTGGATACATCGGGGACGATGAAGTACGCTCCGCCATAGGACTGCTTAAAACCTTGGGGCTTCCAACCGGCGTGACGGCCGGCGGCTTTTCTCCAGAACAGATATACGACCTCATGTTAAGCGACAAGAAGGTAAAAGGCGGCAAGCTCCGGCTGATACTTCTAAAACAAGTGGGCGAAGCCGTTATATATGCCCCGACGCGCGAAGAAGTTCTGATCGGATTGCAAATGACAATGACGACAAACAAAGGTGATGAACATGGCATGGGCAAGCAGTAACAAACAGATAATATACAGCGGGATACAACCCACAGGCGTGGTGCATCTGGGGAACTATCTTGGAGCTCTCTCCAATTGGGTGCATTTGCAGACGGACTACAGCTGCATATACTGTATTGTAGACCTGCACGCGCTTACCGTGCGAATGGACAGCGCGGAGTTCAGCAAGAAATGCCGCGAAACGTTCGCAATGCTGATAGCGGTTGGTATAGACCCGGCGCGCTCCATACTCTATATGCAGTCGCAAGTGGCCGCACATTCCGAACTGGCCTGGATTCTCAACTGCTATACCTACATGGGCGAACTTAACCGCATGACCCAGTATAAGGAAAAGTCGCAGAAAAACGAAGACAATATAAACGCCGGACTGTTTACCTACCCCGTCCTGCAGGCCGCCGACATACTGCTGTACAAGACAAACTTCGTCCCCATAGGCGAAGACCAGCGTCAGCACCTCGAGCTTTCACGGGATGTGGCGGAGCGCTTCAACAATGTTCACGGCGGCGTATTCGTTGTACCCGACATACTCATCCCGCGCATCGGCGCAAGAATCAAGAGCCTGCAAGATCCCGAAAAGAAGATGTCCAAGTCGGACAAGGGCGGCGAAGGTTCGATTGTCTATCTTACGGACGAACCTGACGTAATTCGCTCCAAGATTAAGAAGGCCGTGACCGACTCCGACTCTAAAGTCAGCTACAGCTCCGACAAGCCGGGGGTCAGCAACCTCCTGGACATTTACGCCGCGGTTAAACGTATCTCAATAGAAGAAACCCTTGCTGCTCTGGGGTCCTGCTCTTACGGGGCGCTCAAGGAGGCCGTGGCCGAAGCCGCCGTCGCCGCTCTGGAGCCGATTAAACAACGCTACGCCGCCGCCTTATCCAACAAGATACAACTTGAGTCCACTATGCGCACAAACGCCGGAAGAGCTCAAGCCATCGCGTCAGGAACCATGATACAGGTCAGGAATAAGTTAGGCTTGTTGTAACAACTCACTTACCAAAAGCTCGAAGGAGGCCTATATGAACGTGAAGAACTGCCCCGGATGCGGAAAGATGTATGTCCAAAACTCCTTGGGAATGTGCGAGGCATGTAAAATCGGCGAAGAAGAAGGGTTCAGCGCCATCAAGGAATATATTGAAGAAAATGAAGAAAGCACCCTTGGTGAAATTTCAAAAGCTACGGGAGTATCTGTCAAGAAGATATTGGGATATGTGCGGGAAGGCCGCCTTATGGCCACATCGGGCATGGCCGGCGACATAACCTGCAAAAGCTGCGGCGAACCGGTAACCATCGGCAATTTCTGCGAAGCATGTATGCTCAAGCTCAATAAGGGTATCAAGGATGCGTACAGCGACGACAATTCGCCAAAAGTCGAGACCAAGCGCACCGGTATAAAGATGCAGATCAAGGACAAGTTCTAACAGCCGGCAATGAAAGCCGGCGGGTTATATTTTCAGTATAAATGCGTATTAATCCGGCTTGGGGATATATATTGGAAAAATACCGTCCCAACATCTACAGCCTTTTGGAGACGGTTATTTTATTGCTTCTAATTATATCTTTACGGTTATACCCAAAGCATCGTCATGACTCATTATTGAATCCTCCTCCACAATGTACTTCGGCTGATTCCAAGACGTTTGGCGGCTTTGGATTGGTTCATGTTTTCCTGCTTCAAAACAGTTGTGACAGCTTGATCTATGATTTCATCCAGTGTGCCGCTGAGGTTTATTTGCGGGTTGTTTGCTTGTGTTGTCGCTAACGATTGTTCTTTGCACAGTATCTCCCGTGTAAGGTCTTCGCTGATATAGCTCGACTCCGTAAGTGCCACCAGTTCCTGCATGATTCTTTTGAGTTGATCCAGCCCATCATCCCAAAAAAATTCTTGAAGAGCCGCAAGCGCGCCGGGATGCATACCAACAACCTGCTTCGCCATTGTAGCGTTCATCTGGTTAAGGTATAACGCGACAAGATTCGGGATATCTTCAGTGCGGTCATTAAGTGTCGGGATAGAAAGTACAAGTGATTGCATTACATTGCGAATATAGTAATATAGATTTCCTTCGTCAAATTCCGCGGAAGCTCCGGGAATATGCGAGAAAATAAGCTGGTTTCGCTTATGAATGTGCGTGCTTTCAAAAAATGTCTCCAATTGCATTTGAAGGCTGTTTGAGAGAAGATGGATTTCCTTGAAATATATCGTACAATTCGATTCGCTCAAGGGCGAGTTTTCACTTTCCATAAGCGCGGCCCATTTTTTTGGAGTATATTGCATACAGTCAATGGTTATCATCGGTTTTTGAGTATGCCCGCTAAAGCGGTATAGAGCGTAAGAATAGCTATCCTTGCCGCATCCCCGCTGTCCTCTGATAATAACTGGGACCCTGCTTTTCGCGAATTTTTTTACAGTATCGATTGTTTTAAGATAGGAAGAACTTGAGGATTTGAATGTTTCCAAGTTTACCGTAGGTGCATCGTCCAGATTTTGATATGACACCATTGACTGCTCTTCTCTCATAAGCGTTTGTATCGGCTTCCAATGGCAAACGCATACGTCTTGGCCGGAAATATCAGCCATATGGAACTGAATTTTGCATGAAACTCCGTTGTATTGTCTAACAAATTGCTGCAATTTCCCGGAAAATATTTCGCTTGCGTACCTGTTTAAAACGCTTGACATATCATTTTCCGAAATTATATGTTCGTGCTGCATTTTAAAAATACACTTCCCGTCAGCGCTGAATATGAAAAAACCGCCTTCTACATATTGGAGCAATTTCTCATAAACATGTGTTTCACACTTGGAATATGTGTTTTTTTTCTGCCACCGTATACATTCTTGTAAAGCCCTGTCGACACTCTCTCTGTTAGAAGTGACCAAAATGGCGTTTAGCCCTGAGCGCCTGGCATTTGTTACTGTAATCATATCTCCGATAACCAGACTGAAGCCTTGTGACTTGAGCCGCTCCATGCATTCGAGAATTTCTTGTTGCGAACGTACGGTAAATATCTGAAGATTGGACAGCAAAATATCGTTTAGCATAAACGCGTAGTCGGTGATCGCCGAAAATCCGACAACGGCAAACTTTCCCTTATAGTTTTGCAAAAGGCGGGTGGCACGCAGCATGTCATACACTGTAATCCCAACGTCCACCACCGGTATTGGTGAAAACTGATCCAGCAATTCCGCTGTTCCGGCACGGGAAATAAGCGCCGAATAATCCTCTAAATTCAGAGAACGCGCAAGCATTACTCCATCATGCATATCGGCGACATGGCAATGCAATTCTATTTCTTTATAAGAAGCCGCGGCTTCTTCAAGTAATTCCTTTAATCCTTGATATGGAGCTATGGCAAGAATTTTAATTGTATCCAATGTAGTCACATCCTTAATATAAAATTATAACAGATTGGGGAAACTGTGTCAACATTTTAACATTCTGTAGAAACTACAACAGTACGGGCGTCATTATTTACAATATTGTTTAAAAATAAGACAGTTAATTGAGTATTTTGTATTGACTTCAATTGATAATTGTATATAATTAAAACACAACCACTCCAATATTGTCTGGAGTATGCTTAGAAGGAGGCCTTAATGAAAGCAGCGCTTGTAACAGAGAAAGAAACTGTGTCAATTAACGACATCGAAAAACCTGCTTTGAAAAATGACGAAGTCTTAATAAAGGTAGCGGCAGCGGGGGTGTGCGGTTCGGATTTACACCTTTTCCACGGCACTCACGCATTCCGCAAACCGCCGGCGGTATTGGGGCACGAAGTTGCGGGCGACATTGTTGAAGTCGGCCCGGATGTTAAAAAATTCCAAATCGGTGACCGCGTGACTGTCGAACCGCATTCCGGCTGTGGAGAATGTGAGTTCTGCAAGCAGGATCTTGTTAACATCTGTCTTAATAAAGCGGCGCCGGGAACCCCCAAGTGGATCGGCACATTTGTTGAATTCTTCAACGCTCCTGAGAAGTCAGTACATAAGATCGCGGATAATATCAGCTATGAAATGGGCGTAATGATAGAGCCTTTGGCGGTTGCCGTTCACGTAATGAATCGAGTAACCGTTAAAGAAAAGGATTGCATCGTGATCCTGGGCGCCGGATCAATAGGGCTTTTGACTCAGATAGTCGCCCGTGAAATGGGATACAAAACCATTATTTGCACAGACACCGCCCCCTTCAACCGCCAAATGGCTTTAAAGCTTGGCGCCGCCGCCGCCTTAGACCCTATCACAGAAGACGTCGCGGCCAAAGTCAAAGAGCTGACTAACGGGCGCGGCGCAGACCTTGCCATTGTATCGGCAGGCGCTCCCGGCATATTAGACCAAGCTTCCGATTGCGTACGCAAACGTGGTGAAATCGGTGTCGTATCTATGATTACGGAAAAAATTCCGTTTTACAGCTATGCCATTGTCTTTAAAGAGCAGACCATGTTTGGTTCAATGACATACGAAACGAAGGACTTCGTAAAAGCGGTCGAAATGATTAACACAGGACTTGATCTTAACGATCTGGTTACGCAAAAGTATGAGTTGTCCCGCACTCAGGACGCTTTAGCGGTTCTAAGCGAGAAAAAGGAAAACGTTGTAAAAGTCCTCGTTACACTTCCATAACATCCGCCTTAGCGGCTTAGAACCTGTGTTCAATACCCGAAATGCTGTCTAGAAGGTCAGTTTTCCGCCACTCGTCGTCAACTCCTCCTAGCGTACCACAAGGGTACGCGTCGTCGTCACTTCCTAGATTGGCGAAAAACTGCCTCTTCCAGCCAGCATTTCGGGTATTGAACACAGGTTCTTAGAACCAAAATATTTCAAGGAGGCTATGTCAATATGAAAAAGCGTATTACCGTAATTGTTGCTGTAATGATGTCGTTCATGATGCTTTCAGCCTGCGCGGCTCCGGCTGCTCCAGCGGCACCCGCCGGTGGGGGGGCGCCTGCGGAAACAGCCGCAGATGCCGGTGATCTCGGCGATCCGGTCAACATAAGGCTGGGACACGTCCAGAATGAAAACGACATCTGGCACCTGGCGTCCGTAAGATTCCAAGAAGAAGTAGAAAGACTGTCCGGCGGAAATATCACGGTTACTATCTTCCCCAACTCCACCTTGGGCGGCGACAGGGATATGGGCGAAGGTATGCAGATAGGCGTTGTGGACATGGCATTAATCGCCGGGGTTTTGGGCGTTTTTGAGCCTACCGTGCTGCTGCTTGAGCTTCCTTATCTGTTTGAATCACAGGATGAATTCGACAGGGTAATACACGGGGCTTCCGGGGCTGAGATCGCTCAAAACGTGCTAAACTCGTCGGGCATCCGCATTTTGAACTGGTGGAACCGCGGCTCGCGTCAAGTAACATCCAACAGGCCGATAAATACCCTGGACGACATACAGGGACTTGTCATACGCGTTCCTGAAATCGCCGCGATGGTAACGACCTGGAATGTTATGGGCGCGTCCCCTACTCCTATGGCATGGGCTGAGGTTTATACCGGTCTTGAACAGGGCGTAATAGAAGCGCAGGAAAACCCAATACCGTTCATCTACAGCGGACGCATACACGAAGTTCAGAATTACATCGCTTTAACCAACCACAAGTACGAATATGTAACTATGTCCATGAGCGAATTGTTCTGGCAGGGTCTGACCCCGGCACAGCAAGAAATTATTATCGAAGCGGCCAATATAGCGACGGAATACCAGAATTACCGGGTCGCCGAACTGACCGACGAGTTTCTTGCCTCAATGGTGGCCGACGGTATAACCGTTACCAATCCCGATATCGCCGGAATTTCCGCGGTAGCCAGAACAGCTCACGAGCCATTTGCCCAAACCATTGACATCGACCTGTTTAACAGAATAATGACAGAACTTGGAAGATAACGTGAAATAAGAACCTGTATTCAGTACCCGGAATGCTGGATTGGCGAGCCTGGTTTTTCGCCAATCTAGGAGGAAGCGACGCCGCGTACCCATAGTAGTACGCAAGGAGCTGACGACGACCCGGGGTCCCCATAAAGCCCGGTTTTGGCTTTATGGGGTGGACTGTGGCGGAAGGCCAGCCGCATAGACAGCATTTCGGCGTACTGAATACAGGTTCTAAATCTTGACACCCATCCCATGAGCCTACAGTGAGCGAGTCGGCAGGTTCATGGGATGATTTTTGATAGGAGGTATCGTACCTTGAAAAAAGTGGATGAGGTCATATTCAAAGCCCTTTGTTGGATATGCTCCGGCCTTATGTTTTCTATGATGATATTAATATGTGTACAGGTATTTTTTAGATATGTTCTTAGCGCCTCTATTCCCTGGTCTGAGGAGCTTGGGCGGTACATATTCATTTGGATGTCCTTTCTGGGAGTTGTAGCCGTATATTACAAGGGCTCTCACGTTGCCTTCGACATACTGCCGAACAAGCTGACAGGCGTGTACAAAAAGGGACTTAATCTTTTAATCATTGCGCTGACCGTCATACTGGCGGCGGCTATTTTGATGAGCGGAATCCGAATGGTAGGGATCGGAACTTTGCAGCGCAGCCCGGCGCTTTCCCTTCCGATGCATATGGTGTTCATGGTGCTGCCCGCCAGCGGCGCGCTGATGCTGTACTTTTCACTGCGAAAACTGTACCTTACTATCTTTAACAAAGATCTGAAATAGCGATAGTACGGCAACCGTACAGCCGATAGTTAGAACCTGTATTCAGTACCCGGAATGCTGGATTAGCGAGCCTGATTTTACGCCAATCTAGGATACTGTGTGCCGGTGGCACACGTTTAGCGTCCGGAGCGCCAGCGTAGGCGGAGGAAGCAACGCCCGGGGCCCCCGCAAAGCCCGATTTTGGCTTTGTGGGGTGGACTGAGCGTACCCGAAGCGGTACGCAAGGAGCTGACGACGACCCGGGGTCCCCATAAAGCCCGGTTTGGGCTTTATGGGGTGGACTGTGGCGGAAAACCGGGGCCCCCACGAAGCCTGGTTTTGGCTTCGTGGGGTGGAGTTCAGCCGCTAAGGCAGCGTTTCGGCGTACTGAATACAGGTTCTAAGTAAACTTACGAAAAGGAATGTGCTTATATGATTGGAATCTTACTGTTTGTTACTTTTTTTGTACTGCTGATACTGGGGGTTCCGGTTGGGTTTTCGATTGCGTTGGCGTCTCTTGGAATTATAACTGTTTCGGGCTATCCGATAACTATATTTACGCAGCGAATGTACACGGGGCTGGACTCTTTTCCGCTTATGGCCATACCCTTGTTTATGCTGGCGGGCACATTGATGGGCCATGGCGGCATTACTTCCAGGATAATAAACCTTGCTCTTGCCTTCCTTGGAAATATCCGGGGCAGCCTGGCTCTTGTGGTCGGCGCTTCCGGCATTGCCCTCGGAACCATTACCGGCTCAGGCGTGGCCAATGTGGCGGCGCTTGGCACTATAATGCTGCCCGAAATGAAGAAGCGCAACTATGACCCGGCTTTCTCGGCGGCGCTTGTGGCTTCTTCGGGCGTGGTAGCTCTTATCATCCCCCCCAGCATTGCCATTATTATCTATGGCGTAACAGCCCAGGTCTCCATAGGCAACCTGTTTATGGCCACCCTGGTTCCCGGTTTGTTGATGGGTTTTCTTGTGTTAATATACGGCTATATTTACGCCAGGATCAAGGGCTATCCCAAGGAAGGAAAGGTCTCGTGGGGCGAGCGGTGGAAGAGGTTTAAGGAGTCCATACTTGCCTTGTTGATGCCTATTATCCTTATCGGCGGAATATTTGGCGGTGTCTTTACGCCTACGGAAGCGGGAGCGGTTGTGTCGTTATACGCTTTTCTGATCGGCATGTTTGTGTACAAAGAGATAAAGATTAAACACATCCCCAAGATATGCATGGAAGCCTCTTTCAGCACCGCCATAGTCGCAATGATTATCGCCGCGACTTCACTTTTCGGGTGGCTGATGACCCTGGAACAGATACCTCAGGCGGTTTCGAGCATAATGCTGAACCTTACGGACAATGAAACGCTTCTGATGCTTATTATTCTCGTACTGATGATTATTATCGGCCTGTTCATGGACAGCGGCCCCAAGATCATGATTTTTACGCCCATATTTGCTCCCGTAGCCGTTTCATTGGGCGTAGACCTTCTGCACTTTGGCGCTATCGTTGTAGTTAACGCGGCAATGGGCCTGCTTACTCCGCCTGTGGGAACGGGATTGTTTGTGGCCAGCTCTGTGTCTGGCGTTCCCCTCGGCCGGCTGAACAAGAGCCTTATTCCATTCTACATCATAATGACATTCGTTCTGTTGCTGGTGACGTTTGTTCCGGCGCTCTCCATGTGGGCCGTGCAATAGGGCGTGTTCCCACTATCAAAAGCGCATATTTGCGAGCGCGATTTTGTGCCATTCTAGGCGTGAGAGACGCCGCGTACCCTTGGGTACGCAAGGAACGAACAACGACGAAGGGCGCAAAATCCGCCGCAAAGATATGCATTTTGCGTAGTGGGGACACGCCCTAATACTACAATAAGACAGGTGATGAAATGACAAGCTTACCGTTTCTGCTGGGATGCGTCGCCGACGACTTTACCGGCGCGAGCGACGCGGCATCATTCTTGGTCAACAATGGTATTCCGACCATGCTGTACAACGGCGTGCCACAAGACAGCGACAGCCTGCAAAACTGCGCGGCAGTGGTTATAGCGTTAAAAACCCGCAACGCTCCGGCAGACGAAGCCGTCCGGGATACTCTTGACGCGTGCGGCTTTATTGAGAAGCGCGGCGCAAAACAGTTTTACATCAAGTATTGCTCCACTTTTGATTCCACTCCGAAAGGAAATATCGGCCCGACGGTGGACGCGGTGCTGGATAGATACGACATTCCCTACACTCTTCTATGCCCGGCTCTGCCTGTTAACAAGCGGGTTGTCAGAGACGGACTCTTGTATGTGGACGGCATACCCCTAAGCGACAGCCATATGCGCAATCACCCGCTAAACCCCATGTGGGACTCCGACCTGGCCAAGCTCATGGAACCGCAGGGCAAGTACGCCTGCCTTGTCCTGAACGCCGCGGACATGAATCGCCCAGAGGCGGAGCTTACGGCATTGGCAGCAAGTTGCGCGGAAAAAAACAAGCGCTGCTACGTAATACCCGATTATGCCGACGGCAGCGACGGACGGCGAATTGTCGAGGTATTTGGAGGACTGCGCCTTATCACAGGCGGTTCCGGGCTGCTGGCCCCCCTGGCCGAGCGCTACAAGTCGGAATACGGACTTGCGGATGTCCCGGTAATCGACAGCAGATGCCCCGGCAAGGGAATCGCCCTTTCAGGAAGCTGCTCCGACGCGACCAAGGCTCAGATCAAGGAGTATCGCGACAGCGGGCGCGCCGCGTTGGCCGTAGACCCAGGCAAGCTTCTTGACGGCAGTCAAACGGTTGAAAGTCTGTGGGGCTTCGTAAACCAAAATGATGAACCTCTTTTATACAGCGCGCCTCGCGGCGAGCAGGACGCCGAAACATCCGCCGCCTTGCTGGAAAAGACTTTTTCGGAAGTAGGAAAGCGAGCCTTTAAAAACGGGTTTTCGCGAATTATTGTCGCGGGAGGGGAAACATCCGGCGCCGTGACTCTTGCGCTTGACTTTGACTCATTCCACATAGGGGAAAGCATCGCTCTCGGAGTTCCCGTAATGATTCCGGCCAGACGTCAGGGTATCCGCGTTGTACTAAAATCGGGCAACTTCGGCCAAACGGACTTTTTCCGCCGGGCTTTTGACCAGACAAGGGGGTAAGCCATGGTTGAATCGCTTACGCCAATGGATCAGGCCATCTGGGTTGCCAAAAGCCTGTTCGACCGCGGAAAAACCTCCGGCTCAACCGCAAACCTGAGCTTTCGCCATCAGGACGGCATCTATATTACCGGAAGCGGCACATGCTTCGGCTTCCTTACGCCGGATTCCTTCGCCCTTATTGACGAAACGGGCGCACATGCAGGAGACATAGCGCCCAGCAAGGAATATCCGCTGCATACCGCTCTTTACAAACAACGACCCAACATACAAGCCATAATACATACTCATAGTTTTTACAGCGTACTCTGGTCATGTCTGCCGCACGAGAACCATCAGGACGTTATCCCAGCCTATACGCCGTACCTGCGTATGCGGCTTGGCAGCGTATGCCTTGTGCCGTACGCGCCTCCAGGCTCCGAGGAGCTGTTTGCGCTGTTTTCCGAACGCATTTCAAATACGAACGGATACCTTTTGGCAAACCACGGGCCTATTGCGGGAGGAAGCGATATTTTGTCCGCGTTTTACGCGCTGGAAGAGTTTGAGGAAGGCGCGAGAATCGCCTGGTCTCTCAGGAATGAGAGCTCCGCGAATACAATTACACTATAATTCGGAGGGAAAGATGTAAAAATGCATGATATTCCATACCTGAAGGAACGAGCCAAGGAAACGCGGCTGAATATTTTGGAGATAGCCTTTAAGGCGCAGGGACCTTCGCATCCGGGTCCGGCGCTTTCCTGCGCGGATATTGTCACCGCTTTGTATTACCGCATCATGAATATTGATCCGAAAAACCCGGCATGGGCTGATCGTGACCGCTTAATTTTGTCCAAAGGACACGCCTGTCCGGTTATATACGCGGCTTTGGCGCAGCGGGGCTATTTTCCGATGGAGTGGCTCAAAGACGTCCGCCGCGTGGGGGGCAATCTTCAAGGACATCCCGACATGAACAAAACCCCCGGCGTCGACATGACTGCCGGTTCCTTGGGAAACGGCCTTTCCGCCGGCCTCGGCATGGCCTATTATCTGAAAGACCAGGCGAAGAACAGCCAGGTATTCGTCATTTTGGGGGACGGAGAATTACAGGAAGGAAACGTGTGGGAAGCCGCGATTACGGCTCCTGCTCTGAAACTTGACAACCTGATAGCCATTGTGGATTACAACCACTTTCAAAGCACCGGAGCCACCGACGATATTGTTCCGATTGAACCCATCGTGGACAAGTGGCGCGCTTTCAACTGGAACGTAATAGAGATCAACGGCCACAGCATGGAAGAAGTCGTCAGCGCGCTGGAGCGCGGCGTCGCGTTTCGCGGACGCCCGACCGTCGTTGTCGCTCACACGGTCAAGGGCAAGGGAGTAAGCTTTATGGAGCACAACAACGACTGGCATCAGAAAATTCCCACCGAAGCCGAATACGCTCAGGCACGGAAAGAAATCACGGAGGGCATATAACCATGGGCGTTGTATATGACAGTTATTCAACAAGGGATGCCTTCGGCAAGTCCCTGCTGGAAATGGCCAAAGAAAACCCGCAGATTTACGCCGTTTCCGCCGATACCACAAAATCAATGGGTTATGAGCCTATGCGCAGAGAGTTCCCCAATCGTGTAATAAATGTCGGCATCAGCGAACAAAACATGGCTCTTACGGCCGCAGGAATCGCCTCCTGCGGAGGCAAAGCCTTCTGCGCCACGTACGCGCCTTTTGCCGCCATGCGTATGCTGGAGCAGGTGCGGTCATTTATCGCATATCCAAACCTGGACGTCAAGGTCATTTCCGGCCTGGGCGGGCTTTCCGGCAACGTGGAAGGCACAACTCACCAGGGTTTGGAAGACGTTTCGATTATGCGCTGCATCCCGGGCATTGTGGTGGTGGTTCCTGCCGATAGCTGCTCAACCGAAGAGATTACCCGGGTAATTACCCGCCACAATGGGCCGGTCTATCTGCGCGTCGGCAGAGGAGAGGTTCCAAAAGTTTTCGATTCATATAAATTTGAAATCGGCAAGGCCAACCCAATAAAGACGGAAGGGGCAGACATCGCCTTCATCTGCAACGGAGCAGCCGTCCACCGCGTACTTCAGGCCGACAAGCTGCTTGCCGAGAAAGGCATTTCCGCGCAAATCATCGAAATGCCCTGCGTCAAGCCGATTGATGAAGACGCTATCCTTGCCGCGGCCCGCACAGCCAAACGAATTGTGGCTGTGGAAGAGAATAACATTGTCGGCGGCCTGGGAGGCGCCGTCGCCGAAGTGCTTTCTTCCCTACTCCCCACTCCCCTCCTGAGGCTGGGCATCGCCGACTGCTACACGGAATCCGGCCCGCACGCCGAACTGATGGACAAATATGGTCTTGATCCCATAGAAATCGCCAGTCGTACAGAAAATTTTTTCAGCCATCATAAGTCCGTTTAGCCCTTCCCGATAACGGGTCACAAACTAAAAATGCCGCTCATGCGTGGGCGGCATCATTCTTGTTTCTGTCGACAGATTCATCAATGGCATGATTTACAGAACCTAGTTTCCCTTGCGATACTTCGCCCTTGCTCATTGTTGAGACTTTGCAGCAGACATTGAAAAGCGTTGTTCGACGCAAAGTCGGTAGCGTTTCATTATGAAGAAATTTAGTTTTATTACATTACCGTCTAAGCTTGAACTCGGAAACCACAGACCTAAAAGTTTCCGTTTGGCTATTGATGTTTTGGCTAACAGATACTCCCTCTTCAATTATGGATGTGTTAGATGCCGTGACGCTAGATATACGACTTACAAACTCGTTAATATCATTAATCATTTCGGTCTGTTCTGCGGATGAATTAGAAACATCAGTAATAATGCAACTTATATCGTTAACGCTGGAAATCACCTGTTCTAATGTGTTTGCTGTTTTATTAGCGATTATTGACCCTTGCCGTGTTTTTGCTATAGATGTCTCAATGAGGTTTTTGGTCTCTGTTGCCGAATCTTGGCTCCTGTTTGCCAAAGCCCGCACCTCTTCCGCAACAACGGCAAACCCACTGCCGTGTTTACCTGCTCGCGCAGCTTCTACGGCAGCGTTTAGAGCCAGCAAGTTTATCCTAAAAGCTATGTCCTCAATAACCTTTATAACTTTTGCGATGTTTTCAGAAGATTCATTAATAGCGTCCATAGCTATAAGCAGCCCTTTCATATCTTCACTTCCCGTATCCGCGCTTTGCCTGGAAAGGAGCGCTAAGCTGTCCGCTTGAGCGGCGCTTTCCGATTGCTTCCTTGTTTTTTCGAGCATTACGGACATTAGGCCATTTAAATGGTTTAACGCTTCATTTTGCTCTGAGGCGCCTCTATCAAGGCTTTGGTTTATATCTGATATTTTGCCGATCCCCTCAGATATTTTTAGAGATGATACATCGATCTCCCCAAGTATTATATTTAAATTCTGCGCTATATTATTAAGTGATCTTTTCATTTCCGAAAAGTCGCCCAGATATTCACTGGTTATACATGGTGTTAGGTCTTTATCAGCAATTGCGGATAAAACAAGGCTCATCTCGCTGATATAATTATTAAGAGTATTTACCGTAGAGTTTATCGCGCCGGCTATAATTGCAAAATCACCCTGATAGCTACCTGTTACTTTTACAGACAGATTGCCGTTAGATATTTCTTGCAGGGCATCTTTAGCCTCTGAAATAGGGATTGTAAAAGATTCAAGCAGTTGGTTCAGGCTTGATACCAAAGTATTCCAGTCTCCTTTATGCTTTGTCGGGTCAAGCCTGTAATGCAGGTCGCCACTATCTACTACTTGGAGTACGGTTTGATATATATTTTTAAGCTCCTTTTGCATTTCATTCGCTGTTTCATTAAATATTTTGCTTTCTCCCTCCAAAGGTCTTAATGTCTTGTCAAAATTTCCATGCGCATAATCCTCGAAAGTATTTAAAAGTTCCATAGTGTTATCCACAAACATGTCCAAAACTCTGTTTATACCTTCTGCGGCTTCTTGATAAGAACCCATATAGCCGTCAATGTTTACACGCATGCTAAGACCGCCTTTTTCCGCTTCCCTTCTAATATAATCCAAGTCGTGTATCAAGCGGTCTATCGGCTCTGTCATATCAACAATAAGGTTTTGCAAGCGACTCATTTCATCTCTATTATTTGACTTTGCGGACGCGCTAAAGTTGCCGCGAGATACATCCAATGCGTACTCAGATAGTTTCTTTATCGGTTTGCTGATAGAATTTGCCGTCAATATTGTTATTATTATAGAAACAAGTACAATCGAAATCAGCGCTATTGTGATAATAAGATAGGTCAAGGTTTGGTTGCGGTTATTATCCGCTTCAATTCCGGCAATCCACACATCTGAAATACCATTTAAAAACTCATTGCTTTCATAAAGATGATTAGATATTATCTGACCGTCACGTATTGTTTGTATGCCTGCCGCAACATCTCCACCTAAGGCATATTGCAAAACAATGAGGATAACATTTCTGTAATAATCCTCTAAAATAGCCGCAACTTGATTCGAGGCAACCAGCCTTAATTCTTTTTCTTGAATCGGTATGTCATTATCCCTAATTACCAGACTATTGTAAGCTTCCAGTGACGACAGCGCATCTAAAAAAGCTTCATAAGCGCGATAAGAAGCCAACTCTATATTATCCGCGTCGTCTATGCCCGCATACATGAGCATAGCGTTTGTATGTCCTTGCATTGCCTCAAAAGCATGTCTATAGTCATAACGGGTATCTCTTCTGAGAAAATGACCGCTCGCAAGATTTTCATGCGAGTGTATTATCCCTATCAGTCCCACTAATGTATATGTTATCATAAGCAGCATAATAATTATAACTACGCAAAATCCAAATAATATCTTGGCCCTTATTTTCAGATTATTGTAATATTTTCTCATAAAAACACCACCCTGCATGATAAATTTTAGACCTTAATATTGCCGCTATCGTCTTGCCAATGGTTGGTGCGTCCCAAGAGATAGTCAGCGCTAACTCCAAAGAAGTCTGCGAGATTGACAATATTAGTTGCGGAAGGATCCATGTCCCCTGCTTCATATCGCCGGTAGCTTCTTTCGGTAATGCCTATGGCTTCCCCGACTTCTCGTTGGGACAGTCCTTTAGATTTTCGCAGTTCTTTTATTCTATCAGCAATTTTAGGCATATTCTAGTCTCCTGTAAATATTGAAAATAATTAAAAATTCTTATAAAAACTATTGATAGGTCGTAAATGACCTAATATAATAGAGTCGCAACAGGGCCTAAACGACCTCATGTCTATGACTAAAAAGTCTTGAATCAACACTACCACACCATACCCCAAAAGTCAAATAGGTAGTTTTTATATGCACAGTATACGAGCCGCAAACTAAGAAAAAACGCCATTCATACGTAGGCGGCATCATTTTTGTCTCTATTAACAGCTTCATCAATGGCACGATTTACAAAACCATTCAGACTTTCTCCCATTTCAGCGGCATGTGCTTGCAACAGTTCTTTTTTACCTTTCCTTACCTCTATCTTCAACTGGTCATAGTTATCCTTACGATATTTAGCTGTTGCTCGTTGTTGAGCTTTTGTAGTGGGCATGACAAACGCTCCTTTTCAAAATTCATTACGGAATTATCCCTTGACATAGTTTAATTAATATGATATAATAGCACTAAATAAGCGTTACGAGGTGCTATTATGACATTCTTAGAGCTGGTCAAGAGGTTTCCCACGGAGGATTCAATAATTA
>Ga0131853_10002272_pt1 | contig 34487 bp, 16 predicted proteins | sample TergutLab28metaG_FD_92764 | JGI IMG/M metagenome (GOLD analysis project Ga0131853, IMG submission 92764) | Labiotermes labralis P1 segment gut microbial communities from Petit-Saut dam, French Guiana - Lab288 P1 (version 2) (version 2) | ecosystem: Host-associated > Arthropoda: Insects >... | reverse complement strand
CTTCTCGGCTTCCTTTTTAATCACATTTCTGTCTCCTGAGATTGCAGCGTCTATTAACATACATGTTCCCTTTTCATTATCACGGATTATAATGTCTGGTTTGTTGTTGGGGATAGTTCTGTCGGTTTGTACTTCTTGATACCACAACATGGTTACCTTGCTCCTCGACTTGCTTCTACTGATTTATTATTATTATTATTATTATTATTAAACTCGTGTGGAAAGACTGAGATAAGTCTCGGCAGTATCTTAACCGTAGTGCTAAAGTGACCGATTTAATTCAGGCTTCGACGATTGCTTTCCCCTTGGAAATAGTTCCTGTGAATATTCCATCTCTACTATTATTATTTTTTCTTTTTGTTTTCACAATTTCAGATCGCAGAAGAGCAACTAAAAGGCCTTCAACGATTATTAGACCTCAGAAATTTGCGATCACCACATTTTCTGTGTCGTCATCCCGTTCTGACATATGAAAAAACTAAATTTTTTATGTTCAGAAAACCATAACTGACAGCAATACAATAGATTTTATATATTTAAATGACACATATATTAGCCTCTTTCATTGGTCATCATCAGTTAGTAGTATAGTGTACATGAAAGAAAAATAATTTTCTCTTTTATGTACATTATACTACAATCTGATGGTGGGAATTCACACACACACACACACACACAAAACACACCCACCCACACACACACACACACCCACACACACACATACAACACACACCCACACCCACCCACACACACACACACACACACACACACACACACACATACAACACACACCCACACCCACCCACACACACACACACACACACACACCCAAAAAGTCGTAGAAATATAAGGACTTTATTGTATTATAGTCACGCGTGTTTTATGAACATAAAAATTGAAACGTCATCAACATCAACATGTAGCTTTGAATTAAATACAGGAAAATTAAATATGCAATGAGATTGGTTGGGCATGTGGCGCGCATGGGTAAGGAGAGGGGGCGTAAAGGGTTTTGGTAGGGAAACCGGAGGGAAAGAGACCACTGGGGAGACCCAGGCGTAGCTGGGTGGATAATATTAGAATGGATCTCCAGGAGGTGGGATGTGGGTATATGGACTGGATTGGGCTGGCCCAGGATAGACACAGGTGGCGGACGCTTGTGAGTGCGGTAATGAACTTTCGGGTTCCATAAAATGCGGGGAATTTCTTGACTAGCTGCAAACCAGTTAGCTTCTCAAGCAGGACTCTGCACCATGGAGTACGTAAGTAAGTAAAAGTAAATATACGAGTACGTGGATACACAAATATATGCAACACAGCCATAACGTAACTACGTAACAAATAATTCTAAAATGCTGCAGAATAAACAATACGTTGGTAAACCAGCAAAGTAAAGGCGTATAAAGAAAGTATATCAAAACCAAGTACCGTAAGTCAATGATTGCCATTTTTCAGTTCAAATAATTATCAATCGGCCACGTTCCAAAAACATTTCAATGCACGCTGTACACAAACATTTTGTCAGCTGTAGCAAACAGTTTGTAATAGCAGTCCCTCACTCTGCGAGAAGAGCGTAGTGTTTGACAGCTAAGTGTTCAGGGATACATTTCGACCTACGTAGAAGTATCATAATATCGCAATTTATACAGGCCACTTGATATTATTGGTATAGTAGTGCCTACGGTGTTGTGCCAAAACAAACATATAGGAGAGCTGGAGAAGATACAAAGCCCATAAAGAATACAGGCGTGGATTTTTTGCAACAACAGTCACTTGGTGGAATCGCGTACAGAAATCAGACGCGTTGTAATAAAATAGGTCTTGTCCTCACAGAATACAGATAAGATGTAATGAAGCAATTCCTATATTCATAGAATTCAGATGGAATGCACTGAAATAGGTTCTGTCTTCGAAGAATTCGGATGCATGCTTTGAATTATGTCTTGTCTTCAAAGAATTCGGATGCAATGCATTGAGTTAGGTCCTGTCGTCAAAGATTCGGATGCAATGCATTGAATTAGGTCTTGTCTTCAAAGAATATGGATGCAATGCATTGAATTAGGTCTTGTCTTCAAAGAATTTGGATGCAATGCATTGAATTAGGTCCTGTCTTCAAAGACTTAAGATGTAATGTAATGAAACAGATTCTTTCGAATGGAAGCATCACGATGTGCTTATAAACGTAATATAATACTAAATAGTGTATGTCAGCACAATTACTTTATTACTCAGGGTACTTATATAGGCTACATGTTTCGACTACAGACTAGTCATCTTCAGGCCTATTTTTGTCATTTGAGTCAGAAAATGCTATGCACACTTTGGGATCCCATCGTGTTTACATCCATAGAATACATAAAATTAAATCACTTGTCTCAAAGTGTGTGGCGTGTAAATTGTAAACACAATTTACACCCTTTGAGACAAATGATTTAATTTTATGTATTCCATGGATGTAAACCCGATGGGATCCCAAAGTGTGCATGGCATCTTCTGACTCAAATGACAAAAATATGCCTGAAGATGACTAGTCTATAGTCGAAACATGTAGCCCATATAAGTATCTTGCGTAATAAAGTGATTGTGCTGACGTACACTATTTAGTATTATATTACGAAACAGGTTCTGTTCACAGAATTCACATGTGATGCATTTAAACAGGTCTTGTCTTCAAATAATTCAATGTTATACACCAAAATTCGCCAACCTCTTCGCATGTTTTAACACTTACGAGTGTGTCAGATCAGCAGGGACTTTATGATGGTAGCTGTCGAAATAAATTCTTGCTGAGTACGAACAGACCTAATCACGGGTTGAATACAGCCAATGGAAGACACCCGCTCTTGTGTGAAATCCACACATTTGTCACAGTCGGTTTGAAAAGAAACGGGGCTGGCAGTATGAGAGGCCAGACAAGTCTTGCAGTAATGAGTAAACAAAACGCATCGACATGCGCAGGAGAACTGATATTCGTGGCTGGATCGAACATATGCCACGTTATTTTTAGGAAGGCAACACATTGAACATGACTCCTTGCTGCATTGCACGTCAGAGCCAACTCCAGCTAGATGAAAGGCCGTACGTCAATATGAGGTTATAAAGGCGTTTAGGGGAATGGAGGTAACACTTTTAAGCACGTATTGCACCCAGGACTTACATTAGCCCATTCAACCGCACAACCGCGATAGCCACTGGCGATTTCCAGTTACTACACTAGAAACGATGCTTACCGTGACCAGCCTTTCGACAACACAGGGCCTGTGCATGCCTATGCAAGCCTATTCAGGCACTAGAGTAACAAACGTTATTATATTCGCCGAGATATTAAGAACAGGTTCAATATGAAGACAGAATCTCCTCTCTTTCAATCACGCATTGCGTAAGCAATATCACGACACATCCATAGCCTCGCCCAAAGCGAGTTCTCCAGACAGTGCGATTTAGTGCTTCCTCTCTCAAATTCCAGTACCTTCTCTTTTCCTCAAGGTAATACAGCAACTGCTCACATCATCTTATTCGTCTTCTTCTCACTTGTATATTTCCTTTAATAACGTGTAACTATAACTATGAATTTAACTGCCATTGTATACGTATGTGAAACCTGGCCTGTAAATCTTAAGGAGGAGAAAAAATTAACATATAACCAACTTAGTTGTAGATTCTTCCGGTATTTTCAAGCCTGCATTTCAACGGGCACCAGGGTTCTTTCTGGGACAACAGTGGCCTGTGTGTGAAGTTGTACACTCACTTCCATAAAAAACCGACGTTTAGAATGAGTGGAGCCATACAGCTACTCCCCCTGTAGGTTCTCATGGCGTGGAAGAAAAAACTTTTCCGTTATTTGCAATTATGATGATATTTCCGCAACTGTGTTGTACTTGTCTTCTTGTATCTACAGTTGCCAAGTCCGGAATGGTTCAAGTCTTCATGCTTTACGTTGAAAGACAGGTTGCCCAGTTACTGTGAAGAACTCATCCTAACGGACGCAACACAACAAATGTCTCTTCCCCTAGTACATCTGAAGACGAAAGCAGACACAGTTTCCGATACGTTCTGTTTGGAATACGAGACTGTCAAAGCTATGAAGCATGCTGACAGTGTATGAGAACGAGGTGCTGAAGAGAAAGTTTGGAACTGATGAGAGCGAAAACAAACAGAACGCTAGAGAGCAGAGCAAAATGAGGAAATGCATGTATTTTGAGGGTTACTCAGAGAGTACAAAACGGACGAGGCATACAGAGTTCACGGGACAGAGAAGAAAGGCACATAGCGCAAGTCACAAGAACTAGAGCTGTAGATAGCACTTGGAAGACCTAGACGTAGAAGGTAGGATAACACTGACACGGATAAGAAGAAAACAGAATGTAATGGTGTGAAATGACTATAACTAATTCAGGATACTGTCCAATGTCTGGGTCTTTTGAACGCGGTAATACATAATGGGTTTCAGTACAACATTGGAAGTTCCTCATTAACTAATCACGTACTTGCATTAATTCCACTCGAAGGACGTTATGTGTAAAAGTTAAGTAACTGGGCTCATCAGTTGTGAACAGAACATACTGTTACAGATAGGAAGGCAAAACAATTAAACGACATGCTGCACAGGTGCAATTGTTTATTCAAACAAGCATCGTTTTCCGAGGTTGGCACAGGCCCCAAATCAATTTTGGTAAAACAAATAAACTCTTATTTGGAAATGGAACAAACCTGACTTCACTCTCCGAATGGTTACAAAGATAGAATGATCTGTCACATTTAGCGAACGCTAATGCACCTTATCATCACCTCGTACGAAGAAGTTAACAATCCTTCTCTTGAATTTATGCTGACCACTCCCCGTCCCCCAGAAGAATGTAGAAATAATATTTAGACTGGAGAATGAACGCCTTCTCTCAGATGTATTCCATGCAGCAGGTCATAATTGTACGGCTTAACGTCAACATCAAAGGGTACTTGCATTGTTACTAACACTGACATTTATTCGTGGGGTGCAGAAATAGATATGAACAAGTAGTAAAAATAAATGTTTGGGATAACCAATTAACAACTTGCGGTCAGCGAACTGTATTGACTGATGAATGGTTCGGAACAATCTGAAGACCGATTTAGACGTCGTGATATGTTTCACTGTGCATATGGGCGGACTAAAAACTGGTCCAGCCTCCAGTTGCATGGAGATCCAACGTAAAAGGGGCACTAAAACGTCATGGGAGTAATCGGAGATATGGTGCTACTAAACTCAGGTTTGACATATCAAAGAATTTCTCTGAAAATTATTCGAAACTTGGCCACGCGTCTTAAACATTTTCGCCAGCCCTGTCCTAAGCGAGATATTAAACAAAAAAAAAACAAACTTGGTTTTAAGGGGCACCGAATTACTTTCCTGGCCGGGGCGCCAAATTGTCAACCTGCTCGGGGCGCCCACAAGTCTCGGGCCGGCTCTGTCTGTGTACACAAATTATATACAATACCACAACCAACAAGGTAAACATTCATGAATGTGCACCTTATTGATCGAGTTACTTGACCGATTTAGACATTTCAGGAACGAATACGGGACTAGGTACATTAATTTAAAGAACTAGTCCTCCAGCACACAATACGAATCCTATTCCACTGCAGGTTTCTCTAAAAACTACTTTATCGAAATCTTGTTGGTAAGGTGGTAAGTCGGTTTACGGTAAAGCTAAAATATTCTTATAATGAAACCAACTAGATTCACTAATTTTTCAAATGTCATACAGGTTTGCTGACAGCTTGCAAGCTGTCAGCAAACTTGTATGGCATATACCATTGCTGTGTGTACAGTGAAAAACACCTGATGATGGACAGAGGAACTGTCCGAAACATGCAGAGTTTTATTCCAAAAATAAGTTTGAGAAATTGGTGCACCTAGTTGGTTTTATTATAAGAATTTATTATGATGCGCGGTCACCTGAACGACAAAAAAGTTTAAAAAGTTATAGTTTCCCTGCCCTTACCAAGAACGCATATAGGAGGAAGAGAGGTAAGGCTCTGCCATTTCTTAACCTCGGTACTAAATGGAAATGAGTCATTAAATTAACGCTCCGGCCACCCTACGCCCGGGACATAACCTCGGTGCACATTAAACTGTAGGCTGGGTGGGCCACAGAGACAGTCTGCAGGTTTTTGGAGAAGAGAAAATTCTCCTGCTACTACCAGGATTCGAAACTCATACCGTCCAGCCCGCAGCCTATATGCTATATCGACTACGCTGCTATTCCGGCTCCAAGTCGATTTATGTAAATCGATAATTAAAATGACTACACTAACAAGATGTACACTGAATCCATTCCTACATTCTATATTGCTGTGTGCAAGTCCAAAACCTAAAGATACTGATGCAGAAAATCGCGTCTGTGTATCACCGTGTGTTATTTAATTGGTAAGATCATATAGTGCGAGTGATAGGTGGATAAATAAGTATGGAGCATTGGTGGAATGATGCAGACAAGGGAAAACCAAAATATTCAGAGGAAAACCTGCCCAGTGCCAGTTTGTCCACCTAAAATCCCACACGGCCTGAAGAGGAATGGAGCCCGAACATCCGCTGTGAGAAACCAGCTAATAACTTATTGCACCACCACTTCATTACTGGAATTCATACTTAAAAATTATCCGATGTGAGGAAAGTCGTATTATTCATAAAGAGAACTGTAATGTGGGCGTTTATTAATTCAGGTCAAACAGCCTAATTACACGGAAGATTGAAACGGCTTGAAGTGTGTTCATTTTCCAAGTGCCTGCCTCAGGATCTTGTAGCCCTCGTTTCCGATGAAGTTTCCCTTCGTTAAATATAGATATACACCACACTAAAAATCAAATCAAGTTATACGTCTGAATCTGCGAGAGGACTGCCTTTTGTGCCACGGGTCAAGTTTCGTGCCATGAGCTACAGTGATACTCAAATAAATCATAAGTTTTATGTGACCGACACGGACCAAATTTATAACCATGTACCATCACTCAGTATTAAGAACCATAACGCAAAATTAAATTAAAATCCGTTGAGTATGCCTATTTTCTGAGATGAAACACGTGATCGTAAGGAAGATATCACGTGTTACGATCTCTTCTGCACGTGTTTATTTTTATACTCAAAGTGCAAGGAGTACGTTAGAATATTTTTCGTTGAGTAGGTGAAGCTTTATAAATCAAGAATGTGCTACTCTTTCTTTGGCACATCCCTTCGCCAAGAACTGCAAACATCAAATTATGAAGCACATTAATAGGACTGCAATGCTGCGCCTTGAGTTCAATGACGAAAATACTGAACTGCATCTCATTAACTATAGGAGCAGAATAAGCAGGTCTCGTCTCTCTCTCTACCATCCGTTTAATACAATCATATTTCTAGAATGTTAATTGCATATCTCGTCTGTGATGACACCGACCTACAGGCCTAGATCTTCGACTTTTAATACATATGAGTATCTAGACAAAGAGAGAGAGAGGGAGAGAGAGACAGTGACAGGCATTTATTTTATTATTATTTATATTTCGGGGTAAGAGAAAAATTTTGCCTCTATGAAGATTCACAGGCAGTGACAGTTCGTCCTTCTGGTAGAGGTAAGCTGTAAACAAGTTAGAATTACGGCAAGTGAAGAATATGGTGTGATGGGAATTGGACTGTCGGGAATGTGTAGCAGGGGAAAGAAGTTGGAACATTTAGGCTGATTTTTTAGTTTTGAGGGCACTAGCATAACGAAATTTGTTCGCGTCTGGAGGGCTGCGTTGTGGCAAAATTTTGAAGTCGACGTTGCGGAAGTCCACACGACAAGCAATTTTATTGTCCAGATACATCGAAGATGGCGGAAGAAGCAACATCATTCTTGCTTCGTATTCGAGAAGTTCGGACCACAGGCCGACTAGCCTCACCGAAGATTTCCATGGTAATCCGCAGTTCCTTCAGGCAAATTACTGGACAGTTACCTCAAATTTGGCTACAGGCACTTAATTGCACACTATTTAATTATTTTTCCTCATGCCTCGACAGTCCTAGTTGGCCTAGGACTCTTCTATGATGTTACTCGATCACCCTGAAGACACGATACTTGGTAAGTCTCCTCTGAACGATTGTTCGCTCCCTCACAGACACCACTACTTACAAACACACAACAATCATGTGAGAGAGACATATATGTCTCCGGCCGGATTCGAAGTCGCTATCCTAGCAAAAGAGGAGCCGTAGACCCACGCCTTGGCCCGTGCGGCCACTGGAATCGGCATGAAATAATCATACTACGCTATATAATCTGAAAAGCATAACACTGTATTCCCGCCATCTACGAGTATATTCGTCACGCGACGCTGAATTCAATTACGAAACAATTCAATTACGGAATAACAATGACGAATGAGTTGCTACCAGATTTAATTGGGAAGGTTTTGTCATCATTCTGTTTGTTACAAGGAAAAATGTTGTAATATATTTGTAGTAATTGAGGGATAATATAGATTGGTTTATGTAACAAAGTCCTTTCCTTCCCTCTTTCATTTGTTCAGTGTGCTAACTCAAGACGATGTTAACCACTCAGAATATGCAAACGTAATGTTACTGATAGAATTATTAATTACTTAATTAATTAATATCAACCATAGGTGCAATGATACTGACAGGGTAAAAGAGAAGTGCTCGGATAAACATCTGTTCCAGCGCTACTTCGTCGACCAAAAATTCTAAACAGACTGGTTCTGGATTGAACTCACCATAAATCCTACATAGATTACGCTGGTACCGAAACGGATTCTTCGCGATGACAGCAAGGTGACTAACCTAATGAGCCTGGCATGGCCTGAAGTATGATTTAATTCAATACTTGAGGCTCTTCAAAAATTCAATTGTAAGCTGAAATACGCTGGGTCTGGATGTACAGAAATTTCAGTATCCTGGCAGTCAAACGTTAAACGTTCCAGGATGGATTTTTTGCGAATTACTTATTTAATTCCACCACTTCCTTTAGGCAGGCTATCCACCTACACCAAGAGGACTACAGGGAAGCTCGGTAACGCATAATTCCGTGCATATGGAATGGCTGTGGCAAAGTTCTGGTGTCTTATTGATGTCTGTGGTTTCCACGGCGAGGGAGGCCAATGTTGTGGTGTTCTGAGTTATGCCATCTTATAGCCTGGTAGGTGGCTACGATGGGCGTCTTTTAGTGTGTGCCTTCCCAACGTTGACAGTTACAGTAAATCTCACAAATTCAATTAACCAGTCGTCCTTTAACAGAATCATCAAGGTAGGTAACAGCCACTCCGCTTATGTTGACATAGTAGAAGAAGAAGAAGAAGAAGAAGAAGAAGAAGAAGAAGAGGACGACGACGACGAATGAGAACGTGATCCAGGATTGCGAAAATGAAGCTCAACAAGAAGGAGAGAGCGGGGGAATCTCTCCATGTCAGTACGTGATTGGAGCAATGGTATGAATGCGTAGCCCATTACACGTCTTCAAAACCAGGGCTACAGCACTCAGAAATTACTTGTCTGTCATCACTGTGTAGACAAAAAAATCAGTCATGGTGTGCACACTGACAGTGCGTACGGATATCATACCATAATTACGTGCCCATTTCGGGGATGGTCATATATATATATTCTTTATTTTCGCAGCCAGGACGACGTGGTCATTACAGTGACCGGGATGCGGGCAAGATGACCGAAAAACCCGACAAGATCTACAAATTTTTCTATACTCCAAAGCGTCCAATCTACTGTGGGCCTCTTCAGCCCCCTACTCGATGGATACAAGACAACGGGGCATGCAGCAAGCGACTTACCTCCATTTAGTGCCGGGGTTAATTATGAATGAAATTGTAACTCGAATCCACCATATAACCTCAGGGCGCGCACAGGGATAAATACATATTTACCATTACCCTACACGTACTTATTAAACGACACTCTCAACAGCTCTAAACACAGCGTACAATGGCAGGATAATAAATAATTAGTGAACTGGGAATGTTGGGCAAGCAGGCGATCATGCCGTTCTCGTACGCCATCCTACGCCAGTAAGGAAGCAGAAAAGACATGACATTGAACCCGGTACTTCCCGAATACTAAAGAAGAGTGATATACTTCGCATTACGTTCCGTTCATACCACACCCTGCAAACCGTCATCTCAGACGTCAAACTCTGTAGACATTAGGAAAGACCCAAATCTGAAACAACTAAACTGAGGTCACTTCATCTTGTAGCTGGTGCACGAATGAACAGCGTAACGGATGTCAGGCACTCCATACGCAATTTTGAATTAAGGCTGCTTCGGGGATTAGGTATTTTGAGGCTCTATCTCTCTCTCTGTCTCTCTCTCTCTCTCTGATATACAAACACATAGCAACATTCATTGTTACTTACCAGCCATAATTCATTCGTAATCGTAAATATTACTGACATGAAATAAACTCATGAAATGATAAACATCTTCGATCAATCTTGGTATCAATTACAGAAATGCGGCCAGTAACAGTTTCTCCTATTCCTCATTTATTACCAAAGCAAAAAACCACCATTAAAGAATAAGAACTTTTATAAAAAATAACAGAATAATGTGTAACGTCATGCATGATGAAAGGACTCGATCCTTTATTGTGTAGCAACATCAATGACTGCGTGAGAGAGTAAAAGAAAGGCCTGTTGGGTCAATATAAAGGTCAGCAGAAATTTTACGCCCTATATTATCACGAAAGGTCAAACTTTAAACCTCTACCAACATCTCATATATAGTTACACGATACAGATCGCACGGCTGGCATTAACGGAACTCCGGAGCTGTTAGGTACGACGTAAAATGGGGACAAGGAGCCATAGAATGTCTGAATATTGAATATAATCGTCAATATTACAGTGCACGTCATTGCTGCAGAACGCACAAGACTAGCAAACAAGGTAATCGGAACTGTGTCCCAGCATCGTCGTGGGGCATTTACATTTCTTAATACAAGCAGTAAAATGTCAGACCTTGAGGTAAATTTAGCTAAGCCTAAACATTCAGTCCGCTTGACAAAGCAGAGTTCTTGCCAAGAACCTTGCAGAGGCTCAACTTGCTTAAGAAATTATCTGCCTTTTATGGAACTGGAATGTGTTAACTAGGCTCACTATTCTTAGCCACATGAATCCAATCCATATCCACCCACCAGATCTATTTACTACCTAGTTTATGTATATAAGCGCGAAAAACATTTCTGGTAAATCTAAAGAACACAACCGTCCCCATCCATTGTTGTGGTACTGATCGCATGGAGCCTTGTCTCCACACGTTCCACACTTATCACATTTTGGTGGAAGTATGACACAGCATCAAACGCACCACGAATGCTGTGTCACGTGACATGACAAATTGATTGCACGAAATAAATTTCAACATAGTAAAATAACTATGTGTTAAATTTTATATATGAACTTAAATATTTGCAAAGCAAAGTTTTTCCGTCGAATTGGTTGCTAGATCACATAAGAGACGCTAATCTTTACTACACTGTAAATTCAGTCCAAGTGATTTCTTTGTGCCTTTGGTTTCATGATACCATGTTTAACAACAGCCGGAATGTGGTATTACTGGCTTTGCCGAATGGGATAAACATTTTCAGCTAAATTATTTTAATACAATATTCCTTTTACACTTTAAACCGACAAACAATCGGTTTCCGCTTCAAAATTTTTCATACACTTAAAGGTCAAGCAATCTCATTACAGGCCTGGACAGGCCCTGAGGGTTCCAGGTGGTTGAGGCTCCCAGATTTCTAGAAAATCGGTACATGAACGTGGTAAGCTTGTCAGCCCTACGCACCGGCCACCTTTACCACCAGGAAGTATTCCTGGTACTCATTTCTGTTAGAGACTGAGTCCACCCGAGGGCCAGAGTGCGGCCGGAAGGATTATGTCAAAGAAAAATTCCAATGACACCATCGGGAATCGAACCCACGACATTCTGGTTTGTAGCGCAGTGCCTCAACCAACTGCGACAAAGCGTACCCCCCTCTTCAACAGTCCTAACGTAAAATACACGGTGTCATATTCCTAAAGAAGACAAGCTCAGCTATACCTCTGCGAAAAACCAAAAACCCGCATGATTAATTTCTTCTTGTTACTAAACTCACGCACATTCCAAACTTCGCCACATCCATATTAACAGCATAATAAAAAGTTGCGGATTCTAATTACCATGGCCTTGAAAGACCATGAGCACTGGAAACAAAGAACAGTCTCTCTATGTACAGTCAAACGAAGGTCAGAAACCTATGAGAGCGAATTTTTTACACAACGTGTCATTTTCTCTTGCGAATTCGTAAGAATGAGGCCGCCTGGCACTATGGTTAATTTCGGCTCTGATGGCAACGAAGAAACATCCAGCGAGGGCGGAGAATAGTGTTGGGGGTGGAAACAAGCCAACACATCCGAAAACATATTTCTTTCCCAGCAAGCACGATGCCAGGCAAGGTGACAGAATTAAGTGGCGCAGCTCTTGGTGGCACGGACCGATTCCAAAACACGTGCATCTGTCTCACATTCCGTCTGGCAGATATAGTGTACAGGCCACAGTTGAATCCTTCTAATTATCAGCAGTTTCTGACTACCAAACTTCCCCACTCATAAATTTAATTTACAAATTCATGCAGAAGTTATGAAAGGAGGCTTGGTGCGGTTGTGTCCTGTTGAGCATTCTGCAGTTCTAAAGCGGCATTCCAAAACCATGGACTTTCCTGATGATAGTGCTGGTGGTGATGGTTGTGGTACTGAAGGCGGCGGTGGTAATAATTGTAGTATATAAAAAGGCAGTATTCAGCTCAAGCGTCACACCACAAACGCGGAAATATAAAAACTGTAAGTATGTTTTACCTTGCGCATGAAGAAGAAAAGACAGTTTTTAAACAAGGGGTTTGTTGCACTCAGTATGCCGTTTCTCTACGTGGTGGTACAAGGAAAAATTCCCAGCGTTCCTACATAGGAATCAACTCGCACTCAGTACTGACATTTTTTGGGCACAGAGGCTAACATTAATAAACCATCACGCATATGATTAATACCATGAGTGCAGTCATATAGGCAAGCGTTTGCAGGCAATAGCGCAGCAAATTACCTCACCGGTGTAATGTTATAACTTTACGCAAAAAGTTTCAACTAGCACGAGATTTTGACGCAGAGTTCGGGTTTCTTATCGAAAAAAAAACTTAACTGAAAACATGCTTAGGTCCAGCAAAATCTCTTTCAACTTTCGTCAGGCTCTTCTATATCACTGAATGAGATCATCCAGTTTCTCTGAAAGACAAAAATAGCTAGTACACGTAACGTAGCTCCAAAGAATATCTTATGGGTCTCCCAAATTTACAACTCCTAGGAACAGAAACTCGCTCTGGACGGGACTGTGAGCCTGTCGTTAAGACAGACAGATAGATAGAAGAATGAGTGAATGGCAAACAAAAACTAACTTGAAAAATCTACAGAGAAAATTATACACCGATGGCACATTCAACAACCCTTATGTGTATTTACACATTCTGCAAATTTACCGGCATAAGCAATCTGTTGCCGCTCTGGACATGCAAGCGTGTATGTCATCTTTTCATCACAGTTTACCATCAGCCTTGCCCCCTCCCCTCCCCCCTCCCCCCGCCGGTCACGTGAAGCTTCTGCCATAGGCTAGATATTCGTTGCAATTGACAGAGATTAATGATTCTGTACAGTGGGCCCCAGGTTTCAGAACGTTTGGTAAATCTGAAGAAGGCCAAAAAAACGTCTGAGTTAAGTAACTTGTAACGCAGTCCGCTTGGATATTATGCTTAATCTTTTTAATCATGGTAAACAGCATACAAATACCTCGTGCAACGCGGGGGTTAGAGGCAGTTACACCGGGGTGTTGAGCGGAACCGAGTTGCACATATTTCTTGTGGGAAAAATAAGGTTACGCTAACGCGGGAGCTTATGGATCCCTCCCTGCCGCCCCTACTCCCCATCGCTTAAAACTGTACATGTTTGGCTACTAAACATTTATACAGTGCTTCGATAGCTAACGTTTCCAGCTTACACGGCGGTATAGTGAGTAACCGGCCGCGTTGATACGCGTGTATTTAAAATTTTCAGCGCTCGGCAGATTTTTTCCCCATACATTTAATTATTTTCAGCCGCGTAAAGTAAAAGTCGCGTTGGATAAAACAGCTTTGGGAGAGGGATTGATGTCCAGAAAAATATCATTTTATTTGCAGATATAATAACATTCAGGAGAGGGTGAAAATCGTCCATTTGCATGCCTGTGGCTCTTACATAAGGACAGCTGAAGAAATTCATCAACGGATCACGACCCGGAGACGAATAGTCGAATTCATTCCAGACTTTGGGAGACCTAGAATGCTTAGCCCCAAGAACTTCAACTGATGACAAAAACAGTACAGTTGTACTTGCCAAGATCACAATTAAGTCCACGCAGATCGGCGAGGAACGTTGCACGTCAAATTGTATCCCTAGAAGACATGTGCACACCAGAAAATGCAAGTCAAAAATTTCATCCGTACGACTAACACTTCGTGCAAGAATTCCAAGATACAGATAGCCAAATTCAATTTTGTGAATGGTTTCATTTACAATGAGTCCGAGCGGACGATATAATGTTCAACGATGTACCGTTTTCCCAATTAAATGAATATTTAAGCTGACAGGACATCGTGTCCTGGAAGCAGGGCAATACATAGCAGTTGTTGCTCATCACCAAACTAATCCACGATAACCACACGGTGCGCGAAACGTAGAACTACTCCCGCGGATGCAGTATTCCTGGAAGAAAGAGCGAACTCCCAAAGATATTTCCAGTTGTTGAATGATGCGTTGGTACCGTCGGTTGGTAAAATGTCACTTGCAGTACGACATGCGAAGATGAATTTCTTCCCGGGTGAAGGATTGGGCGCAGGGACCAATCGAGGGCCACCAAGGTATCCGGACCTCAAACACTTAAAATTTCTACCTTTGGGGTCCAAATTCACTTTTGTACAATACGCCTTCTCGTACAATGACGACCTTAAACAAACCATCAGAAGTGGAGTAGTGTCTGGGTTGCAGGCTCACGAGCCTGCAACCCAGACACTACTCCAGCCTAACTGCACCTAACCTCCAACATACAGCAAACCAAGAACGAAACGACCAATGTGGTAATCAACATCATAGTAGCGACCTCCTGATGATGGGCATAGTAGTGCCCGAAACATGTTAAGTCTACAAGAAGTACAATAAAATAATAAGTGGCATCTAGTTGGTTTTTATTCTCCAGTTAAAAAAAAAAAGAGTGCTCAGCACGTAGCGGTAAATCGGGCTAAATGTAATTAATCATATTCGAAGATTATTTATAACTAAGCAACAAGAAGAAAACGGAAAACATTCTAAAATCCCGAAATGGACGCTTCATTTGTTAAAACACGGCGTTTATCTGAAAGTGAACGCTAGTGACCTAACCTTATAACTGGCTGCCTTCAAGATATTAGAAAATGGACTGCACGCTGCGTTTTTTGTATTTTCTTCAGCTTAGTTGACAAGTTTGACTACAAACTTTACATGATCCTCTTCTCAGTGCAACCAAACTATACCGACCACAGCGTGATATACAAGACATGCTCCAGCATCCACGTACGCCTATTACGCCCACAAAAGTTACGGTAACAGACCCGCATTAAAGAGAAAACTGGTCGCCTCTAACAGAGCTTCAGAACTTTTCATTCATTTTCGGTTGAAGAGTGTCAAAATGGTTCAAGCAAAATCAACATTCCTTTTTCCTCGCAGAAATGCTAGTTTGCCATTTCCTTGTACGAACTAAAACCAACATGCCTGCAGAACACCGATATGTAATAAAGTAATATTTACTAACTTAATTTGAAACTAAATAAACACAAATACACCTACATGCACAAGAGAACTTCCTAATGTCAAGTATCGTTATAAATTAAACTACATCGTCTGTGTCAACTCGCAGAAGTGTAGTTCCCCCGCACGAAGCCACTGGACCAGACGTCTGGGAGCGACTTCGTACGCAGCTCGTGCCAGTACAATAAGCAAACTACTGTGAGAACCGACGCACATGTAGGCACACTGATATGAAACTCTCACACACACACATCGGGCCCTCCACTCAACGCTCCCCAGAAACCACGTCATGAATAATTGATCTCATGAGGAGAGTCGTGCTTAATCGATCCCGGCTCTGCGGGCCCAACTGCAGCGGCTAGCCCTACCACAGAACATGCACAAACACACGCCCACTTATCGATATTACGCATAAAATGGTGTATTGATAAAACTATTATCGAATCACCTTTTCAATACAGGCCATAAGGCAGAAGTTCACAGTGATGATATGCGACACGAGCTTAACTTTTCGTCTAAGATTTCACAAATTTTCATGTTTTAAGTATCTCTACAAGATCTTTATAACTTGTCGTCCTTAATCCTCTTCAGTGTGATATTCATATAAATAACATACAAAATACGCAGACAACTTCAAAGAGAACAAACTGCGGCCCAATTATAAAACAAAGTGGTACTATATATGTACAAGTGTTGGTGCTTTAAAAGCACCAACACTTGAACATACATAGTACCACTCTGAAGACTATCCTGAAGATGGCTCTGTATACGAGCCGAAACATTCTTATAATAAAACCAACGAGATGCACTAATTTCTCAAATTTATTTTTGGAATAGAACTCTACATGTTTCGGAGGGATTTTCTGCCCATCATCAGGAGTCTATTACTGTACACACAGCAATACACACAGGTTAAGCTGACTGCTTAATAAGCAGTCAGCATAACCTGTATGACATATATCTGTTGCTGTGTATACAGTACTAGACCCCTGTTGACGGACAGAAAACCTGTCCGAAACATTCAGAGTTTTATTCCAAAAAAAATTGAGAAATTAGTGCATCTCGTTGGTTTTATTGTAAGAATATATCAAGATGCACGGTCATCTGCATGTAAAAAAAAGCCGAAACTTGTAGCTAGAAATACAACTAATACTTATAATAAATAGACAATTGTGTATGACTCTATAATTCCATAATTTTATACCACATGTACTGATCATATACAACACAACAGGAAGACCTCACTTAAAAATTGTTAGGTCTATGCTTCCCTTGAGGGCAGATATATGTCAACAGTCATCAGACACATATCTGCAGTCTACATAACCTCTATCAAGCTACAGCTTCTTCATCATACATTTCTGTCTTCCATCGACAGGAATGAAACAAGTGACAGCTACATAGATTTTAATTTACGGTTCTCAATTTCATAAAGTTTTGTGTTTATGTTGTTATACTGAATAAACCAAAAACATGAAATGAAGGTTTCCGAGCAGAACTTATTTAGCCCACTGTCCTACCACATACATTTCTAGTTATACGTTCGTATCGGTAGCGCCGCCATTGTATAATTTGTTCTTCTTAAAGACTTCTTACGTAAGTACGAATTCTGTATACATTAAATTCGTCAGATACAACCTCAAAGGTTCACGCTGTGGCCACGTACATAATTATCGACTTATGAAGAGCATTCCATGTACAAGGTGCAGGTAAATTATGGGTCTACCAGAGTAACAGATTTCATTTCCTATGTTCGTCAAACTCAAGAATGAAGACATTTCTGCTGTTACTTACACGTACACTGTAAAAAATACAAAATTAACAAACATGGCATGTTTTTACAAGCGTTATCAATGGGCGTCGTGTTGCTACTGTAATTCAGGAGCGCTAGTGTCGTTCCCTGTTCATACGTTCGTACGGCCAAAATACTCTTATTATTTACTATAAGAAATTATAAATCCTACCGCTGGTTGTCAAAAATTATATACTGTGTACAGCATTTGGAGGGAATATTTTTGTTTAGAGTATGAAATGGGGGACAAAGCAATGCCATCTCAAAAGCATAATTTTTTTAGGGGAAAAAATTAGACTATAAATAGGCGCCGACTGATAAGTAAATGTGTTAATGTACGGAATCCGGAAATTACTGCCCACTGATACCTTCAAGTATGTTGATTTAAATATTAGTAAAAACATAGGCTTCGAACAGAATGGCAATAACCAAATAACCACAATAATCTCCTATACTATCAAATAACTTTGAAGGAACCTGCAATAAAAATCAATATATATATACGCCAAGCGTAATGATCTTAAATATTAAAGTTGATAAAATTAGATTACCTCTGAGGATGTGTATTATATACCCTGGCATTTTGAGAAGGTTAACCTTTCATGACGCTGGGTTTTAAATTTCAACTACCGCCCAGGACGGGGAAGTTTTCAAAGGAAAGGTACGGTAAATCTTCTATTTTATTTCTTACGCTTCAGCCATAAATTTTAACACTTTTTAATAATTCATTGTACATGTTAGCGATAATGTTTCTAGTAAAATTTAACCATAGTAATGGATCTTTTACTATTACTGTTTTATTAATGTATTGTTAATTGTGCTAGGGATCCCACAAATACATTACGAAGGTAACATATGTTGACATTTATCTCAGTAATTAACCAACTTGATACACAAACTTATTGTAAAACAACAATTTTGTGCAACAAGTTGGTTAATTACTGAGATAAATATACTGAGATGCACGGTCAGCAAAACGTCAAAATATGTTGACATGTCATCACATTATACTTGCTCTTTTATCTCTATAAGTTCCTGATGATGGACTGACTGATTTAAGCCGAAACATGAAGCCAAGCTTATGAAAGAGAATATAAGTTGTTTTTACTGCTGATTTATTCTTTTTTCCTTACTGAGTTTATAACACAGCGGGATATGTACTGTTCAGGAGAAGTTCTTAATCAACGGTATCCTTACATGTAATTAAGAACGTACAGTGCAAAAAGGCAGGCAGCGTGTAAGAAACTAAACGTCTGTACAGTGTAGCAAGGCCGGTATTGAACGGTTAGAGGCCACTGTTTTTATCTAGTCTGATCATGGAGGCAGCGAAACTGTATGAAATATCTGTACACTTTCACCAGGCTACATTACGTCACATTTTACAAACCAACAGTGTTCTGAGATATTGCCTCAAAAGCCTCAAAGAGCACATAAGCCTACTTATTCTGTTTATGACAGTCTGGGGCGGTCCTTATTCTATATACAAAGCGCCTATATCTGACTTCAAAATCTAAGAAACGTGTGAAAATGTTGGAAAACTGAACTGTTGCACTCTATAAATATTGCCAAAGTAATAAGAGTCAAAGCTACCCCTATCAATAAAGTCAAGAGATTATACGAAATATACCCTATCCTGAATGAGATCAATCCAGTTCATGTCCCGTCCCACTTCTTGAAGATCCTTTTCAATATTATCTCCCATCTATATCTAAGTTTTCCGAATGACCTCGTTCTCTCAGGTTTACGCACCAAAATCCTGTATGGATCTCTCCTCTCCCCGGAACATTCTACATGTCAAGCTCACAATATTCTTCCTGATATGCTCGCCCAAATTACATTTGGTGAAGAGTACAGATCAGTAACCTCCTCGTTATGTAGTTTTATCCACTCCCGTGTTACCTTGTCCCTCTCAGGCCCAAATATCTTCCTCAGCACCCTTTTCTCGAACACCCGCCACCTATGTTTCTCCCTCAATGTTACAGAACAATTCATGGTGTTTCACAGATGACAAACTAGTATGAAAGCTGACGACGGCTTTATACTCACTGTGCACACGTAACTTAGCCACTGAATGAAAAAGTTTTACATTACGCTGTATATTGACAAATGTTTTACAAATAAATTTAGACTGCAAACATTTCTCCTGTTATGTAGTTATGAATCAAAACACATTCGGAGTTGTGTGGCTTGCTCCTTCAAATGATTATACCAAGCTATCGCCATGTTGAATACACGCTTATGGTTAACAACTGGCTGAAACTTAAAGAAAGGTGTTCATATATTGCAAACTACACGTAGTAAATGGATGGTAAGACAGGAGTGTCAGAGCAGCCCAAGCACACAAGCTTATCGTACCACGGATATACCGCCCTAGGACGTTCTCACTGCTTAACAAGTGACACAGAGAGAAGAGGAAAATATTGATCTTCCCGAGCTAGCTAGAAGACCGAACGAATTCAATATGGCGTAGAAAGTGATGTCAGAGAAACATCACCAAACAAATACAAACGATCAAAGTTATTGTTGGATATGCGTATATGAGTGCAAAGTTGCCTGATTTCAGGCTTCCGCGGCGAAGTAGATGAGAACTGCGCTCTTCTGGGTTATTACGCTGCAAGTACTGGTAAATCCTTACGGACGTTTCGGGAAAACCTATAGGGCTAATCTTCGAGATTCAAGAATCCAATAATTCTTGGATTCTTGACCCTGAAGATGGCCCTGATAGGTTGTACCGAAACGTCGGTAAGGGGAATTACAACAAGTCGCTGCGTAATAGCCCAGAAGAACGCAGTTCTCAAGTGCAATGTTTCCTACAATATTTGACGTTCTCATGACGGCAACTACGACGAACATATTATTCTCGAATGTGACTTCGTGTAGTCTGGTGTTTCTGACAAACCTGGTGCCTCCATCTTCAAGACACAGACGGCTAGTTCCTCTGAAAAGTTAGTAAATTTATACAAGCAACATGACACCACAGCTCAGAAGCCTGTAAACTCCAGAAACAACCCCATAGTCTACACATCATCATTATCAGCAACAGCTGCAGCAACCTTCGTCTGTCATCAGTACAGTCACTGTAGCGGAGGTACACCTTACGCTATAAGGCGTGGCTCCATATTCCTGTTACACTGTGAAGTAGGCGGATTATTTATAGCACGATATATTAAGACTATATAAAACCCACATTTTGCAAAAAAAAAAAATTCCCCTTTCCAACATACCAAAGTCACATTTCCTACTTGTCAACCATATGTCCCATACATCAGCGTCCTTTAATTGCAGGTGACACTCTTCACATTTAACATACCGCTATAACTCAAGATTTCTTCACGCCTACATTCTTTAGTTATGTTGGCATAAAGAAAAACACGTGGATTCTAAACAGGACGATGACTTTCAGAGGGCGTGTGCAGAAAACGTGTGATTTCAGGGCATCACGGCGGTACTTATTCAAACATTACGGTCCTATGAAAACACGGGTGAGTACAGAAGTTTTGGAAGAGCCTATTTCCTCCTTTTTTCAGGCTGTAAGAACAGAAACTTCCATAAACATGGATAAAGCCTGTACCGGAGGAAAGTACAGAACGTATTCATATGACATCACAGCTCACAAGACAGTATTAACAAATGTGTCTAATCACCTTAAGAATATCGCTGACACTAAAGTTGTGGCATTTCCAGCGGTTTAAAGGACAACATCTTTAAACACACCATGAAGCCTTCCTTTTACATCCCTATTTATTCAATCACAACTTCGTGAAAAATAAATTCTGAACTAGAGAAATCTTGCAGTGAAACAGCATCGTAAAATAATCCAGAAACAGGGGAATTATCAGCAAGAACACGATCGGAAATACAATGTTGTCTGAAGTGCTGTTTCCGCTATGACTTGTAATATTTGTGGAGACAGACTATATGAAAGAAAGCTTTACGGTTTTTAGGTATAAATTATTATACTGCGTGTTACTGATTTGGCTGGAAGAACGGCAGGAAGAGATACATGACAATTTGTACCATGCGTCCTTCCCTATTAACGAAAAATGCTTGACAGTTTTAGATAAAAGCATAATCGTGTTTTTTCAAATGTAAAACACTTCAAATTAATCCTGCACATCACCCTTATCGATGACATCCCGCAGTGATATACGAACAGCAGAAAGGAGGTCAGTCGGTCAGTCACAACTTAATTCATTATCACTTTTTACTTTTATCATTTCTTAATTTTTATTTAGTTTCGGGCTTACACAACTCAAATTTTGGTAAAACTGAGAACTCAGTTACATGAAAAAGAGTTATTTTAATGGGCGGTATTTAAATTTTCCTTCATCGCGCATATTTTAAGTGCCTGATAATGGCTTTTCCAAAAGCCGGAGCATGTAGCAAGCAATAAAAACTGATGAACAATTAAGTTGGGAAAGACGGCCTGTGCTTCCTTCCTGCTGTGTATTACCCCTAATACAAATAAAAGCTACAAACGCGCTCTGTACAGTACACTCGTTTGTACAGCTTTGTACAGATAGGGGTGTATGGTTACAAAAAGTTATAGTCTGTAGTCTGAAGTAATTTATGTCCGCTTCCATATCGAATTTAATGTAACTACGAATAGTATTTAAAAATAATTATTATATCCGAAGAAGAAATCGATAGTAAATAATTTAAAATATCACTGAATGTAAGGAAGCAAACAACCCCAGAACAAACGCTCGAACAGAGACTCGAACTATGTACAGTCCACATACAGGCGGAACACATAAATAAAAGACAGTTATACTAGTTCACCACGTTCGATTTCGTATTTTTCTTTTCCTTTGGTGCTTCGACCCGATTCCGAGACGTGGCCTGCCCTTAAGTGGCTCCACGTTCACACTCAGACACAACACATTCGGTAGGACTCCTCCGGACGAGTCATCAGCCCGTCGGAGAGACCTCAACCTGACAACACAACAAATAACATGAAACAGCAATCCATGTCGTCCTCCCCCCCCCCACCTCCCGGGCGGGTTTCGAACCCGCAATCTGAGCAGCCGTAGACCCACGCCTTACACTGCACTGGCACTGGGATAGGCTGTTCACTTTTATATACAGGTGTAAGTACAATAGTACATGGCCAGGGGGGGGGGGGCTATGGAAGAGCACTGCACTTTCTTAACCTCAGCACTAGTTGGAAGTAAGTTGACAGCTTCTTGCCCCGAGGGAAAAGCGCCCCTACGCCCCTCAGCGTATCCATTGTGTAAGTTGCTGGTTATGCCCTACAGCTGACGTGGACGCTCCTGATACCTGCACCAACTGAACTACCATCCGGCTTCTTGAGTAAATATGTTTTGTAATTTCTGGCAAAATATAACTCATTGTTTTAATTTCACTGCAGTAATTGTGACACAAATTACTGGAGAAGAGCTATTAAATATCCATAACATTCTAAATAAAACTCAAAATTCTGAGTAACAGTTGGTAGCGGGAAAATGGAAAAAAAAAACCTGCGTAAAACTGCTGCAACTCTGTTTCGGTACATACAGTTGTCCCCCTGTAACTCGGATCCCCAGCTAGTTCAGCAAAATTTTGCATCAATGACAGCCTTCTCTTTCCCCAGGTGATACGGTCATCCGGTCAAGGTCCTGATCACCTGGTGAAGGGAGGGGGGGGGGACCTCAGACAATCCGTACACTTGACACTGGTGAAGAGGTTGAAGCGGTAGGAGCCAGCCAGTCTTACCCCGCAGCAGGAAAGCCTTCTCGAGTGTCGTTGCTCTCTTTCACTCCTATTTCGCTACTGTAGTGAACTAAGGTCGACAAAACGTTCTATTAGAATCATCATCAGCAGCATGTACTGTTAGGTGCAATATTTCCGATCTAAGAAGCTTTACTTCAGCAGTGTGTCATGTTTATTTTTTGCTACGTATACCACGGGGTTTGCCCTCGATGTTCCAGATTCCAAGGTAATTTGGACCACCCCTCCCCCCATACAATCCGGATAACCAAGAGACTACTGTATTTGCGAAACCGTCTGTAGGACTATCCTTGTGTGCTATTGCTTCAATATGACTCTCCTTAGCACATTCGAAACCCCACGTCAAATGACGCAGCAGAAGGTCGGTACAGACACGATGAACTTCGTACATGTCAACAAACATGCTACATATCGTGCTTCTAATAACAGGCTCATGAAGTTTTTGATACCAAAAGTAGTACAGATTTACGTAAGCTTATAACGTCAAACACACTGAGCTAAAATACAACGAAATCTGTGAACACGGTAGCGGTACATTATTTTCGACATTTACATTTCCATGGTCATATTTGTGGAATGAAAGGGGTTAAGAGGCAAAGCCTCCTCTATCATCAAAATGCACAGCGTAACATGAACAGTTATCATTGTACTGACATTTTAAGTGCAGCCGTCTGCAGCATCAAGTCCGTCTAAATCATTCATAAATACTCAGTTCCTTCCTCAAAGTAAAAACATTACGTCTTCACTAATTGTAAAAAGAAATTAATGCTGATTAAGGAAATAAACTATACTTACTCTGGAACTTACATAAAGTACATAAATACTGTAGGTTGACAAAATACAATTATTAACTATTTAAACAAGCGATACGTACATTTTTTTTGTGGCGCTGCTGCCCAAAGCGGGCCAAGGCCTCTTTCTTCAGGTTTCTAGATCACACACAATGACGCACCACAGTCAGTAGGCCTCCTCTGGACGAGTGATCAGCTCGTCGCAGAAGCTTCTACCTACACAACAAACGCAAAAGACGAACATCCATGTCTTCAGTGGGATTCGAAACCGCGATCCAAGCCATCGAGCGACTTCAGATCCATGCCTTTGAGCGCACGGCCAACGGGATCGGCACATTATGTACACGATGATGACTTTCATATTGTCTATAAGAATTCCAGCCACGTGTCTTCGCCATGACATACACTACTATTATCATCGGACTATTTCTTGTTAATGCAGCAAGAACGGACAGTCAGTAAATTGTATTGAAATCATTGAAACTGCCTACATTTTAGTTATCTGATGAGCATACGTGTACACTCCCTCTGTTAAGATTTTTATTATATAGCGCAGTGTCACTTAATGACTTAAAATTTTGCCAAGCAAGGAAAAGACGTTGGACATAGATCGCTTTAACCGTATGACTACGTATAGAGTCGCCTAGCCACAAGACGAGACGCAAAAAGAAAGAAAGACAGAAAGAAAGAAAAAGGAAAAAAGGCACCATAACCCGAAACGTGTAATTACGTCAACCGAGAGATTCTGTCCATTTCTGAAGCGCTCCTAACGTAGGGGAACAAAAAATTTTTAAAAAATCTAGAAGCCGCCTCAAAATTCCGGGCACTAGAAAGGTGCCATGAAGCAAGTTCCACACTGAGGACCCATAAATATTAGCTGGCACCGGAAAAAAAAATATTTGGAATGACGACTCGACGCCCGAGATTTGTGTACCCCTGTTCTAATGTGTTTTCCAGGGTTTGTTTCTACCGTACTTCGGCTGTTATTAGTATGCTTGCGTGTACCGTCCGGGAGCAGGCGTGGAAAGACTTCCCTGCCCCAAAGAAGCATTGATCGCTCGACACTCTAAGTTCAAGATCCTAATCGCTAATAAATGTCGTGAAACAAGGCCGACAGGCTACAAGTCTAAGTAGATAGAAATTGCAACCTGCTTGTTAAATGACACTGCACTTACAGACATGCAGTCACTATTCTTTAAAAGTTGTAAGAGTTCGTTGAATTTAACCTGGACGTTACTTTGGGAGTAGAACGTCGGATATCGACTGCCTTCTCTCTAGGTGATTAAGGTTTGAATCTCGGTAGGAGAAGGCCTACCTCTACGAGCACGTCAAACTCAGCTCAAGGACAGCTCAGCCTCCTATCCTACAGACAACCGCAGCTCCATCCTTGAGAGTTAAATCAGCTCGGACGTGAAGCTGACTATTCGGTTCCATACACTGCTGAGGCTATGAATGTGTGCTCCTATACCTCCACTCTCCAAAAATTATGCAGGTAAGTATCAGCAATTTAAAATTTAATGTAGATATTCCGCAGGAGTTCCAAATGGTCAGTAATATTACGTAACAATACCACTAATCAGTGGACGACTACCAGAACCGGGTACAAATGATCGTGGTGCCACAAAACCCTCTATGTTCAGTTAGTAGTACATAATTCATCACCTATTCTTGGTAATTTTGCTGCAAATTGCCACACAAAATCATGTCAGACATTAAGTTATATTCTACTTTCGGTTTTAGTGAATATCACTGTGCATTCCAAAAAAGCAGGATTAATGCACATTCGCTTCTCAAGAATGTTGGTGGTGACAAACATTGTGACTCGGTGCGTATAGTAGCTGCAGTTTGAACTCAAGAGTTAGCTTGGTGGATCTCGGTTTGGAGTGTCTCAAAATACCTGTATTTCCTCGCAGAAACTTGGACGTCTGGCAGATCAGTGCAGAGCCTTATCGGAACACACTACTGAGAGCGGAACAGCACAAACAGCACGACGCATCGCGGCAGGGTTTCACACACACGCACACACACATACATACACACACACACACAGACCGGAGAAATCAATTACTAATTACCTGAGCTAGTATATATGTCACAAGTACAGTAAAATATTAAATTTTAGATAGTAGTGGATCTTGGCTCCGTCTGTTCACTAGTTACTAGCTTCACCTTACCTCTCAACAGAGTTGGACAACATTCACCGCACAGCCACATTTCATAAGAACAACTTTTTTTTATCTCACACCTATAGGTGTGACGATATCAGAGGCTGTGTAATACAAGTTTGACCTCCTCATGATGAGCACATGTGCTCGAAACATGTAGAGGCATGAAATAAACTTATTGTAAAAAAAATTTTGTTAATCAAGTTGGTTAATTACTGAGATAAATATACTGAGACGCACGGTCAGCAAAACGCCAAAAAATACGAACACCTTTTCTTTATTAATAATGCATGCAACTTCTGAACGCGTATTTCTCCAAATGTCTTAAAAACGTTTCAATATTTGAATCTGTAATTACTATTTTTTAAAATTATTATTATAAAATATGAAAAAAATAGCATGAGCATAAACTTGAGCCAAGTTAATGCGTATGCATATACGCATTTTAATATCGATAATTCGCCGATATTATTTGGATACTTCATATCCTTTTTATCCAAACTCGCTGCATTAATCGGGAACTGTGTGGCACATCAGTGTATCCATGTGTATATCCCATGTACGTTTCCCTCCGTGATATGTACAATTTTTATAATTTTTACGGCTCCTTGAAAATGATTATTTGAGAGACAAAACATGTCAGAGTTTGACAAAATATAGATCATTGAGACGTTCCGCCGGTGCACCGTGTATTTTGGTTATCTATTAAAAGTTACGAATAAAATTTTAGAGTTTTTGAAGTAGAATTTTTATATAATTTTTTTTGGCAAGGTGCTACTAAATTGCACTTTGCGGCAAACACAGGCGCGTAGAAAGACGAGCTACGAAATGTATACAAGGTTACAAAATTTGTCTCCTTAGCTGAACCAAAACAGATAATTCCAAAACACCAAAAGATCTTTCCGGACGCAAAATTGCATATTTCCAAGGTAAGAGGCCTCCATTTTCGTCGAGTGTCAGTGGTGAATGTGCCATCATATATGCAAATAAATGACCCACGCCTTAGACAGCTGGGCCACTGGGATGGGGTCTCGTATGCAGGTGCTCAGTTCATAGTTCGACTGGTAGAGAATCTGCTTTTACTGAAGTTTTACGGGATTGTCCTCAGTCCTCCAGGTACATTCTGGGGGCAGTATCTTAAATTAGGCCACGAATGCTTTCTTCCTCATTCCTCCCTATTAGATAGTCACTATCATCCAATTATTTGACGTCACACAGTACATTAACTGTCAGCGTCATTAAATAAACGACAAATAAAATGAAAAGTATATTTCAATGTAAATGATAGGATGGGGCTAAAATATTTTATCATATATCAATTAAAAAAACTTCTAAAATGTAAAAAGGCAGAAAAGGGCAGAAATAAAATAAACCTATCGCCAATCATGATTCATGTACATCACAATGATGCTTTTGAAAACATGACCACGTTCTCTAACGTTTTAAAACTAATACCAATCTAGAATGTACAAAGATTCAGTTCGTAGCTCACACAGAACAAATTTAATGCCCATAATACATAAAGCACATAGCCGGTATGTACATACAGGAGAACAAAACAATTCTCTTGGGTCCGCCAGGAATCACACCAGGGCTACTACTTCGTCCATCTCTAGCCTAAGTCGATGAGTCGACTTGTTATTTTCGAGTGAGGGTTACGGGGTATTTTTCGACGCGGTCAGTATCCAACAATGGACTCAAATGTTCGAAAAATTCATGAACTCGCAACGATTTGGGAGGAAGATATCGTGGCCGAAACCAGGCATCATTTTCCCGTCAGTGGCCTGCACAGACTGCGGAAAAATAAGGACAGCTTCGTTTCCAGATCTGTGTACTTACCGAATTAACAATAATGGTTTAAAGGGCAGTATAAACAGTAATGAGGAGGGCAGTTTCCATACGATGTCCCCTGCATACCCGCACCGAAGATTCTTGCTACGAAGCTTATTTTCTAAATTATGTACACGGTAGACGCAATGAACACATGCATATTGCGTTACTATGCCCTACATACATTCTGTGTTCATCGACCTACGCCGTCTGTTAAGGCGGACATACAAATCTTGCGATTTTTCCGTAGTAACTCTTTAGGCTCAACCAGTCTCCAAACAAAAGATTAAAATAAGCTCTTGCTTTGAGCGTAACCAAAGGCTGCTTGAAGCTGACAACTCATGTGCGCTTGACAGTGAGCAGCAGACTGCATACGACATTAAATCTATGCGTTCCTGCAGGCCTTCATGGCGTGCTTATGAACAGGTGGTAATTAGCTATTGTGCACTATATCACTTTGTCAGCATAATAAAACAATAGAGTACTATTGAACGTCCCGTAACTGTAAATATGAATGTCACGGTGCTACGAGACACAACCCCATGTAGTTTTGTAGCTATGCACCAGCGATATAGAGAGCGTGTTGCCTCTCTCTTCAGGGCGAAGAGTTACCCTTCTACACTGGAAAAGGCTTTAAAGGTTTTAAAGAGTTAAAATAATGTCAGAGTATTGTGCTAGAGCTTATTGGGTGTTATTTCTTAACATTTCTGAGTATGGTTGGATTTATGGTCATCTTTATACAGCAGGGTGATTAATTATTTCAGTCCATTTCAAATTATATAAGAAAGTAACAAACCAAATAGCTAACACCATGTAGCAGAGTTATTCTTGAGAAGCTAATCTTTCCAGAGTCAAGTTAAGGAAGTCTCCTCATTTTATGAATTTGAAGGTTCATTGCCACATTTCACGAGGGACACCAGTCCCTCTCCTGAAACAGATCGATGCAGCCCACGTCCCAAAACCTCCTTTTAAAGACCTGTTTTAATATTACATTCCCAACTGCGCCTTCTTCTTCCAAGTGGCCTCCTACCCTCTGGTTTACCCATCAAAACCCTGTAAGCACCTCTCCTCTCTACCATACGTGCCACATGCCCTGTCCATCTCATTCTTCTTAACCGATCACCCGAATAATATTTGGTGAGGTGTTCAGATCATGAAGCTTCTCGTTATGTAATCTCCACCACACCAGCCCCCGTTTCCTCGTCGCTCTAATGGTCATATACCTACCTAAGCACCACATTCTCAAACTCCTTCAGCCTGCATTCTTACCGCAACGTTACAGACCAAGTAGCACACTTCTACAACACGACAGACAAAATTACAATCCTGTAAATTTTATTCTTTATAATTCTGCATAGGAAACCGAAGACAAAAGATTCTGGACCGAAGAGCGGTAGGCATTCCCCGTGTTCAATCTGGCCATAATTTATTTATGAAGGACATTTTGATTTGTTAGTGTCATTTTTATGATTTAAATGCAGTTTATTTTAAGAAAACCCCGTTGGAAGGAATGACACTCTCGACAGTTAGAGGATAAAACTTTTTCTATCCGCGATCAAATGTACATAGCCCTACAATGCTAATTGCAATTTGCGACAAGACACAAGGCACGGTCCAGACCAGCCGTTCATAAACAGTAAGAGCTCTGAAGTAGCAATACGAAAACAGAGGCCAGTGCAAGTCGATGGCGTGAGAGGAATGGAGAAGACAGCGAATGAAGTACAGAGAAGCAGTAAACGGCGAGCCCTGCTGATACGCAGGGCTTTACAAACGGCTATGCAACTTATTTTAAAAAACGCGTTTCTCTGTTACACGCTAATTACGCAAGTGTAATTTCTGGTATCTTCAACCGTCTTCAGGAGACTGGAATTCGATTCTTTCACCTTCAAGCCCTAAGGCCTGTATACGCAATGCACTATACACTACACACATACAAAATTAAAGATTTTTCCTATCCACACCACGAAGACATATAAGGCGATAGAGGTATGGCTCCACTCATTCTTAACCTTGGCTCTAGATCGAGACGGTAGGGTAAATTCAAACATCGGCCACTTTAATCCCAGGGAAGAAACACGGGACCCATTAATAGGAGGCTGGTTGGGCTCCAGGACCAGGCTGGAAGCTTTGGAGAAGATAAAAATCTCTTTTTCCTACCTGGATTCGAACAGCAGGTATTCCAGCTATACAGACTATGGTACCCCGGCTAAGCTATAAGTATATTATATACATATATTCCGTCTGTCTCATTGCCCCTCCGTCTCTGTTGGATCATATATACTAAATTCATATGAGCCACTATCACTCCACCCGAATTTTACAGTAATTCGTGGAATTTCATTTCCCTTATGGTCATAACATTTTGCTTCATGGAAACCACAAACCGTCAATAAAATTTTATAAACAGACCGCAAGTACGTTTTGTAATTTTTTGTACTGCAATACAGAATACGCCATTTGCAACCTTGCCTCAGTAATTTTTTCTTACTGGCAACAGACTTCGCCATTTCGAAGTTGCTTGTTTCCCGGCCAAGAAACTTAATTATCCAAACAAAACAACAAATTAACTGGATTTATAAACACGTTTTAATATGGTCGCTCCCATTTAGCACTCTAACTTCATTGGCTATTGTAGCTCTCTGTCGTAAGTAGCAGATATACAATGATTCGCTTATTTACCTAGTGGCCAAAGTATATACTAAAATAGCTGAAAGTAACAGCACGGTACTTGACGAGTAGTACATTGTGTAAAAACACCCGTTGCTCTTAGCAACAGAGGTAACAAGCACAGAATGAGAGACAGAAATATAGAGCAATGTAGAGCAGAGAGGAGTCGAAAAAGGAAACCCCCAATACTGGTAGATCTGATATTAATTCTGTGACAGCTCTTTGGGAAGCCTGGTCGTTAGACACAAAACCATCTGCAACTGATACTAAAGATGGAGGTGAAATGCGAGAATTCAGGCTTCCGCCTCGAAGTAGACAATAACTGCGCTCTTCTGAGCTTTTACACAACGATCAATGATAACCCAGAAGAGCGCATTTCTCTAGGAGGTGAAATGTTTAGGAAACTGTGACTATAGGTTCACCGACCCTGTAAACTACGTTCTGCTAAACAAAACACTGATAATCCCGAACGACTCCTAGCACAGTGACCGACACTAGGCGCCCCCCGTGTCACTGAACGTAGTAGCACGGGGTAGAGTATGTGAGTATACCGACACTTCTAGGGCTGCTCAGTTACAACGAAAGTTACACAACAATGTACGGAACGTCATAACTACTTTTACGGACGTTTCGCCGTAACAATGACGGAGTATGGCCGGGAAAACCAATGCTGTGTTCATTAAACGGCATTAAATGCTGAAACGACAGATTCCTTTGTAATGTGGAGAACAATTACCTTCCGCACACGTATAAGCATAGAAATAATAACACCCTGTAATAAAAAATTGTATTTCAAACTTTGGTACTACTAGATTACCAAACCCATTTTACTTACTTATTTACTTACTCCATGGAGCAGAGTCGTTCTTGAGAAGCTAACCGGTTTGCAGCTAGTCAATAAATTTCCTGCATTTTATGGAACCCGAAAGTTCATTACCGCATTCACAAGTGCCCGCCATCTGTCCCTATCCTGAGCCAGTGAGATCCATTATAACGTAGGTTAAACTTACTCATATTTTTATACGATTTTGAATAACCGATAGAAAAAGAAATTTGTCACATTCACAAATGTTTCCTTAGTTCAATAAATTTGCAATATTTCATGTGACGTGTTTCTGAAGTACTAAAAACTCGTAAAATATTAAAAAACTGTAGCAAACCAGTGTTGCAATTTTATGCGTACAGTCAGGTGTGTTAAACTGTCGTCGCCATAATTTTGTGGAAAACGATAAGACAAACACAACTAATACATATTGTACCTCGAAACTGTGTCAAGTTAAGTGGGCACACTTGGAACCGACAATAAGTACTCGTTTATCTGTATGCTGACTGTAGGAATGTCCTGAACATCCGTACAACTACTGTTGATAATGCGTGATAATGCGTCCTGTCTTGAGCGAAATTGGGATTAGTTTATCCCGCAACTCAGTCATTATCAAGGTCTTGCACTTGTCTCTCAATACGCAATACAACCGACGCACCCAAAGTGGGTTTACCTCCAATGTTACCGACACATGTATTTTCAGGTGACGTGACTTCAATAGTTTAACTTAAAAACTGTTATAAACAATAAGATTATGGGCCACTTCTTTCTTATAATGAGACCAACTAGATGCCCGAATTTCTCAAATTTATTTTTGGAATAAAACTCTACATGTTTCGGACATTTCCTCTGTCCATCATCAGGGGTTTTTCACTGTACACACAGCAAATCTGTATGACATATATCTTTGCTGTGTGTACAGTGCTGGACTCCTGATGACGGACAGAGGAACTCCGAAACATGTAGAGCTTTATTCCAAAAATAAATTTGAGAAATTCGTGCATCTAGTTGGTCTTATAAGAATTTATGACGATGCGCGGTCACCTGAACGTCAAATTATGGGCCACATTTACTCCACAACTATTTTACTGTTGCAGGGCCAAAAATATTTAACGTTAGCACGTTCATATTTAAAATACGAAAGAACAGTACCACTACGCACTCACCACCAAGGGCTTTCTAACCACTTCGAAGGGTATACAGTGGCTGAAGTGATGAATATATCCATAAGGGAATGTTTTAAACTCGTGTAAGGCTGCCTGGCCGTTCCGAGGCGAGATAGTCAGAGGGCCAGCCGTGGCGAATGCAGCTAAGTACAGTGTTATGGAGCTCAGTCAGGAAGGCATATTGTACTTAGAATATCTCAACGTCACCGTGCTATTTAATATGACAAGGATAAGTTAAAGTATCTTTTTTTTTTTTTTGTACAAGAGGAGGTGTATTTCCATTCGGCAGATCAACTGACATAACCAGCTTTAGGATCCCAGCTGCAAAGTGCGTCACTTCCTTCGACCAGCAGGCAACAGCCGTTCGCTACAGCTGAGCCACAAATGCGGTATTTCCGGGAAGAACAAGCTTTCAGGGAACCTTCGCAGCCACGTGCGTGACCGAGCATGTGGTCTCGGTAACATATACGTCACACTATTTAAACTCCTCCCTAGGGTACCGTGCAGACGACGACGATAAACACTCACCAGTAAAGTTATTCCCGCACACGTTTAGCACAATATCAAGGCCTGTAAGATTGGTGAAAATGTTCACATTAGCGAGGAGTTTATTGCTCGCGCCTCTTTTGCCTCTACGTGAAAAATAGTCATGTTGATCAGCCATGAGATCTTCGCTCTTTTGGGATGTTACGCAACGTCGATTGGCAATTACTGACGCGTCTGGAAACCATATCGGTCCATTCTTCAAGGATCTGGATCGGTTTCAGTTCAAATCCCTGTATCTTCAATATTTATTTACGGGTAGTTCCACTAACACAAACGCATGTGGCATCGAGTGGTAGAATTTCTGTTTAATGATAAGTTGTAATGGATGTGGAAGCTGTGTGTGTGGGTGTATGTGTGTCTTTGTGTGTGTTTGGTCTCATCACTTGTGTAGTGTATCCACAAAACTTCTTCCTACCTGCCTGTCATTTCATTACTGCTATCATAGTCTCTATTATTGACGTTACCGTTCGAATGCATGCACGTCATACACAGTATTCAGCAAACAACCTGCAAATGTTGAGGCATGATGTGCACAGCGCACTCTGCCTTTATGTCAGACACGAGTGAATGGGTGTTGAGTGACCCTTGAGAAAATTTTGGATACAAAAGTAACAATTTCCACGACATTATATTAGAGCACGAAATAGCCTAGCAAAAGTACGTGAGTTATGAAAATATTCTAGGTTTGAATATGTGAGTTTTAAATGAGGGCCTTGGCTGTGAGTCAAATCAGATAGTTACACTGTAATCAGTGCCGACTTTTTATGTGACAAATGGCAAGGTAGTGCTTCCCTGGCTGTTACACCAAACACCTTTCCTCACAATTTACGTTTCAGTTAGTTTCCAGACGCAGCACTACCAAATTGAAACACATGAGGCGAGAAAGATTAATCCAACTTTCGCTTCGGAATTAAATATATGTAGTACTGACCGCCAGGTGCTAACATCCTCAACAAAGTCGAAAGTTTTTTTTGTGATTTACTGTCGCGTGTATTTTAAGCGTCTTTTATGGTACGAAGTTTCCGTCTGGGATGGGGATTATAACAAACTTATTTATGTTTTACAAAGAAATGATGGGACGTACGGCTGCCTGAACAAGCTGAAGAAT
>Ga0131853_10002270_pt1 | contig 34506 bp, 19 predicted proteins | sample TergutLab28metaG_FD_92764 | JGI IMG/M metagenome (GOLD analysis project Ga0131853, IMG submission 92764) | Labiotermes labralis P1 segment gut microbial communities from Petit-Saut dam, French Guiana - Lab288 P1 (version 2) (version 2) | ecosystem: Host-associated > Arthropoda: Insects >... | reverse complement strand
TATTAGGATGGATCTCCAGGAGGTAGGATGTGGGTATATGGACTGGATTGGGCGGGCCCAGGATAGAGATAGGTGGCGGACGCTTGTGAGTGCGGTAATGAACCTTCGGGTTCCATGAAATGCAGGGAATTTCTTGACTAGCAGCAACCAGTTAGCTTCTCAAGAAAGACTCTGCACCATGGAGTAAGTAAGTATTGAGCAATAACATGGCAGTTACTAGAAAAGAAAAAACAAAGATCATGACAAAAAAAAACTGTTGGTTCTTAGAGGTGCTATGAAAATTGATCATAGTATATGTGGCAGTTTTGTGCTTGATGCTTCTGATCCTGATGGAATGAACTTCTTGTTCTGTTGAGGGAAATTTTAGATCATATTTTTCCTGGTACCCTAGATCAGACTGTACACTAAAAGAATCACAAAATAGTTGGGAAATTGGTTGTTCACATACATTCATAATTGTGTAAGGGAAGTGACAAGACATGGTAAAAAAGAAGACGAAGATTTGAATTGCTGCATTATAATTATAAGCACTTGACATTGCTTCTGCTTTTAGTAGTCTTTGTTCTAAATTGTACTGTCATTTCTTTTGACATTTATGAATTTATGCCATAATTCCTATTCATCCATATTTAGAAACTCAGCACTGTGCAGAAAATCTGACTTCCAACAAATTTGACCTTTTGTATCCAGTTGATTTTATGTGGCATGGGTAAAGTTAAGTAGCCTCCCATGTTTATTACATAGGAGAGATTTGGTTTCAGAAGCCATATCTCCTGTATGGAGGTAGGATAATTTGGTAGACCAATTTTGCACACTTTGAATTATGAAGGGTTTGTAAGTGTGCACTGTAAGAAAAAGGACAGTAGGATGGCATGTAATGCCTTTTGTGATACATTTTCAGATTATTTGACCAGTGCTAGTGTGTTGCCATGTCATTATAGAACAAGACGGGCTATGTACATATACGTTACATTGAGGCATGTTTGTGCGCCCGTTATTGCAGTGGCAAGGCAATAGGCACTACCTATACTGAAAGTGTGTTTGTAGCCTTAGGTATGCAGTGTGCATGTGCCATATTGTCATCTATGGACTGTCCAGCTCTACTGTGTTTTGCCACATTGTCCCATAAATGGCACGAATTTAAAAAAAAAAAGTTACTGCACATAAAATGTGTGTTTTGATTTTCTCTACAGCCTTTATTTGAAACATTCCTCATTCTAAGAAGAATTTTATTGAGATATTATCAAAAATGTATATTTGTCTTCACATAAAGTACTGTTGTTCTTGTCAGATTTTAATTAAACTTGAATTTTCAAAAAGGATCAAATTTCATGAACATCCCTCCAAGGGGAGCCTAGTTGGTTCATGCAGACGGACAGACATGATGAAGCTAAATAGTTGGTTTTTGCAATTTTGCAAAGGCACCTTAAAATTGGAAGTGGCTCAGAATGAAGGGAATTGCTATCTCTAGTATTATGATGTAGAATTCACTTCTTCTGCAACTGTGACTTGTAATTTTTAATATTACTATACTGCAGTATAAATTATATTGCTTAATAATATAAAGCATCTTGAAATTGCAATTTGGAAATGTAGAGTATTCTGTCTAGTCATGATTTCCACAGAAAACCCTTCAATTTGAACCATTCGTATTTGTCATATCCCTAGAGGGATTCTGTGAAGTTCCAGTTTCATTTAATATTCATGTCATGAGTTTGAAAAGGTTCTTAAGAGGTAGCTTAATAGGTGTTATCAGCAAAGTATGAAGCTACAATGCTGAGTGAAGTTTGATATGCCAAAATCTTCACCTCTCATGAGTCACTTCTCATTACAAGTGCGTGCAAATGCCAGGTTGTTATTAGAGATTTAGGAAGTTAAAAATTAGGTGCAGTTGGTTTGGCTCAAGTGGCATAATTCTCATATCAAGGCTCATGAAAATTGTTCATCTGGTTTAAACTTTGAAACGGGACAATCACATTGGTGGCATGTTGATAGTTTATACTATACTGCTGTCTTTGTTTAAGACAGTAAAGTACTCTAAGTAATAGAATAAGTAAATTGCATACCCATTTCATTAAGCATTCCAGATTGAAGAAACAGTTTATTCCATCTACTGAAAGTGGCTGCGTTGTAACGTCTATGTAAGCACTTTTAAATCTGGATGTATGTGTAATGGTTAAGAATTGCTGAATTTGGAAATAGGTGAACAGAGACTTTGTGTTGCTCCCAGTGGTTCAGGGTGGAACGTAGAAGATGATCATGCGTAGACCTCTCTGCAAGCCACTCCATCTAAAGTGGTGTGTTGTGGATACAAGTTGACTCTGTGAAAGTTGCCCAGGGTTCATTCCAACAGTAAGAAACCTTCTGCAATGGGGCATATTTAGAAAATTCTGTAGCCTGTCCTAGCAATACATAATTGTAGCAATAAAAGTTATATTTATTTAATTAGTTAAGACTTTTTAGTGTTAATAAATATAAATATTAATAAACATCACCCCATAGACCATGCTGTGAAGTCTGGTGGGCTCTAGTTTTCCAGCACTGATATAATCTTCTTCAGAATGCCTTGTACTTTGGTTTAGGGAATTACTTAAATAAATTTCTCATAATAGAACTTACTACATATTTGGGAACTGTTAAAATCCATCTGTTATACCAGAAAGTTAATCATATGAATTTTTTGTTTAGTTTAAATCTTTACGGATGTGGAAAATGCAGTTGCTGGATGAGAACCATCTACTGGTGAAGTATGCAGGGGAGGATGTTGTCACTCTGAAAGCATCAGAACCAAATTTGCAGTCGTCCTTCTTTGTTGTTTATAACATCTTCCGTGCTGAAGTTTTAGCCGTGTATGAAAATACATCTGAAGAACTACTCCAGCTGTTTGAAAATTTTTGTGACTTATTTCGAAATGCCAAATTACATTCCGAGTCACAATTCACATGTTCTCCATCAAATAATATTTATGCAAGGTAATTCATTAATGTATTTTTTTAAGTAGTAAGATCACATTACACCCACTGTTTATTATTGCTCTGAGTACATGAATGCATAACACTAAATTGTAGAGCTTCAGGTACACAAATTACATCTTCTAACTTTGTAACAGAATCTACTTACAGTATGCTTGGTAGAAAAATGTGTATACAAGATATTTAAGAACTCTGCACTGAATATTAGCCATGTTATGATTTTTGCAATTTACATATGATAATTTATTTCATCTGGAAGTGCTCAGGCTTTCGCAGCTGTTGTGCATCAAATGATTGTATTCTCTTTAGTTTCTGCACCATGCAGTGGTTAAATGTTCTGATGTTTAGGAGGAACATACTGTTGCCAGTTTCATGGTGAACTAATTTGTTCAAGTGGATGCTGCATTGATATGAGGGAAGACAATGTGTTCATTATGTAGGGCAGTCCTGTGTTACCAACACACTTCCTTTCCTTGTATCACTGCAACATTTACGTGATCCTATTCAGCCACCCTGAAGATGGAGGCAGTATGGTCTTTTGAAACATCACGAGGCTTAACCACTCTCCAATGCAGAAACCTGAAAGTAAACCATTATTTAAAATTATTTGCTATAATATCTGAATGCATTCACAGCCAGGCTCAGGCTACATTGTAGCCTCTCTCTGTCTTTTTAATACATAAATTGTGTCCAAAAACTAATATGGTTCTGGGCTGGGGATGTGGTTATCGAAAGTTTATTATGGTTCCTGGCATCATTGTATTACATTTAGACTGAGGGTAGAATGTACTTGTCTGCAGTGTTTCTGGCAAGTGGGCAAGCATATTTTTGGAGCCTTGCTTGGATCCTATTTTAAATGGTGTCCTGTTTTATCACTTCACACTGTGGCGGGGGGGAGGTGTACTGTTTTTCTATACTCTGGATGTAAGATGAAAGAACAATGCCTGTTTTACCATATGGATAGTCATGAGGCATGTGTAACCATTTTTTGATGGAGGGGTTATACTTTTTGGAAGCTTGGAGTCTGGAGCAAAGGAATCTTACAAATGAGGAAAGGTGTGTGTTTCACATTCACACTTTTGACCTAATGCCAAGCATGAACTTCATATGAAAGCAGAACCACTTACAAAAGAAGCATGTCCTCCGTATTGTAGGATGCTGGTGTGGTTGTCTGGGATGTGATGCTGTGTAATGTGGCAGGTTCCCTCAAGTGCTGATACCGTCTGTCAGAGTACACAGATCCATGTCCCAGAACACTGTAATTTTGATTCAACAGTGAGAATGTCAAATGAAGAATGCTTACTGTAAAGCAGAGTTACACATCTTCAACTTCTCTATTACCCTGCTATCTATGCTGTTGGTACTTCACTCCAATTATAGTAAAGGCTTGTTTTTGCGGCATTTCTGTGACCATTGGGTTTCTGTTTGTTGTTTTCCAGATGTCAGTATGTATCTTAGTGTACCTAGCAATGACATGGACAGACCTAACCATTTAATTTGCCAGTTTATATCCTAATCTCCATTCTCCAGTGCACATTTTATTTTTTCTCATCCCTATTTGCATTACATTGTGTACAGCATTAAATTTTTCTGTGGCAATCTTAATTGCTCACTTAATTTTTCTTTTCAGATACTCTTTCTTGTCATTGTTATATAATACAATATAAAATTAAAATTTGTTGGTTAAAAAAATTAACTTTAATTCTTTGTTTCTCTTCTACACCAGATGTGACGCTTTATGATACCACTGCCTTCACTACAGTTGCCATTGGAGCTTTCTGGATGATCCAGTGCCAGATAAATCAGCTTTTGCTGCATTTACATTATTATCTTAGATGTAAATCAGTTGGGCCTTTGTTGACCTGTTTTGGCATTGTGTGTAATCTTGGAGTTCCATCCACCTTTCCCTTTGAAAGTTGAAAATATTAGTAAATTTCCAATGACAGGACATTAGTTTACTGATGAATTCTCATGTGATAAAATTATCTTCTCTGTGAAATCTGTGTACCATTAAAAAGTGATATGAACATTAAGATATGAGAGACTCATATTACACATCTTATCCCTTACTCCCCATTTATTTATATCACTGACATCACGTGTTTACAGATGTAGAATGAAAGTGATGCCACTTCTTGCAGACTGATACAACAACGTTTCAAGCAAACAATCCTCAGTGCTCGGTATGGAGGACCAACTGAAGCCACAAAAAGGTTGCTGGCGCAGCTGCCAATAAGTGCTCAGTCCTATAGCAGCTCTCCATACCTAGACCTCTCTCTGTTCAGCTATGATGATAAGTGGGTGTCTGTTATGGAAAGACCTAAAGCCTGTGGAGAACATCCTATCAGGTACACTGCATCAACAATGAATGGCTGCTTTAAATCTAACAAATATATTTGAAAAGCAATCTTTACAGTTTGTGTATCTTGCAGGGCTTGATGTGGGTCTTTTGCATTTATAGGTTTACTGCTGCAAAGCTGATCATTTTCCGGATACCACATTTTTACTTGCATTTATTTAAGCCAGCACCACACTGAAAAATGTTTCAAATAGACGTTTTCTTAATGAGGTGTGCATTGTTTGTTTCACACTACTTTTCAATATGGTCCATTTTTTAGGAGACTGACTCATTGTGAGCTTCACATTAAATAAAGCTTGTTATGGGCCAGTAGTGACCAAAATTAAATTTCTGTAAGAGTACCCAAAGTAAATCCCTAATATTAGGTTCTGTTGAAGTCTTTCAAGAACGCGTGATTTCAGGCTTCTTCCTTGAAGTAGATGAGAACTGCATTCATCTGGGTCATTATGCAGGCAGTAGTTATCTAAAACTTGAGGAAACCACTACTTGCTGCAAAATAACCCACAAAAATGCAGTTCTTATCTTTCAAGAAGTTCTGTTGAAGAATGGACATTGAAACTGTATTTAAATGTAACTTAATTCTGTGCATACTGTAATAAGATAACACAATATGTGGAATAGCTGAATGGACTTGGCAAAAAAAATCTGTTGGGTGGACTTATGTACTGTAAAAATGACTGAAATCAAGGAACATGGCTACACTTTAATGCAGGGGATCCATAAAATGAGCATGGGATGTTATAGAGATATACCTCTTCTCTTTTTTTATACTCCAGTTAAATTCTCCAAACACCCATCAATTATACAAGGGATTCACAAGTTTTATAAAATAGTTTTTATCTCAGATTCAACTCTACAGAGCTCCTAGTATCCACACTTGCCAGTGCAATTTGTACACCAGCAGTCCTTGGAATCATTGTTGTTGCCTGCAGTTCTAAGTAACATATAACTTTTTGTGTAATTCAGAGTCAGAGTATGAGATAATTTATTTGTGGCTTATTTAATGGCTCTGTTGGTTGTAGTTTGTACTGCCAAGATACAAATAACATATTAGTACAAGCAGTCAAAATTAATTTCTGGAAAATGTTAAGGGTCAAACTTGTACAGCCAGTAAATTAAATATGTCACTAACACAGGGGATGGACAACTTAATATAAACACTAGACAACAGAGGAATAAATCTGTTTGTATTAGCTGCACTGAAAGAACATTAGATGTGAGTGTCTTTCGTTATTCTTTTGTTTAAACTATAGTGCCAGTGTCAATGCATTACAGATTGTGTTTAGTAACAGTATGTATGAAAGTACTGCAAAATAGGCTTGTCAGGTTTTCAGAGAGGACAGATTGATGAGTCATCCTTCACATTGTTCCGAACATCAGGCTGGGTTTATGTTTGGAGAGTGCCCAAGGAAGCTTGGAATCCTGAATGCCTGGTACCAAGTGTGAAACATGGAGGAGGATCTGTGATGATTTGGGCAGCAATATCTTGGTATTGTGCTAGCCCTATAATTACTCTGAATGGTTGAATTACTGCCAGTGACTACATGGACATTTTAGTTAACCAGATGTTGTTTCCTGACAATGATGCAGTTTTTCAAGATGACATTTCACCCATACACGGCCAGAAGTGTTCATTCTTGGATTGAGGAGCATGAATATGCACTTCAACATCTTCCTCGGCCAGAACAATCACCAGATTTAATTATCATCAAATCACTGTGGTCAGATTCAGAGAGCACGGTATGAAGCAGATTCCCTCTTCTATCATCTCTCAAGCAAATACAAGATGTTCTACATGAAGATTGGTGCATTATTCCCCTAGAGACTATTCAGAATGTACGTGAATCTATTCCAAGAAGGATACAAACTATTACAGTAAAATGGTGGTTCAACTCCATATTAATAAATAAATATTTATCTTTCACAACTATTTCCCTTATTTTGTCCATCCCCTGTAGTTTTACTTGTTGCATTTCACTGTGTTATTTAAACAATGAAGTACTACAATCAAATATCCTTAACCAGATGATGGCTTACTGGAGTTAAAACACATAGTTAATTGGTTGGTTGTCTGTGTATCAATAAAAAGTAGCTGTGTCAAAAGGATACATAATTGTAATATTTCACTTTATCACTATGTGCTTATATGTTTATTCAACAGAAATATATTTTCCTTGACTAGTGTAGTTTAAGGATGTGTGGGCTAGAAGAAATAATCAGCTTTGTTTGCTGTGTGAAGCTGTAGTTCATGTGAATTCACAGTACACAGACCATTCTAGAACACATTTCTTGTTTTAAGCTCAAATAGATTTAAAAAATTGCGGTGCCATGTGAAATTACTTAAAACAGTTGCACTGACTGATGTGTCTTTTTCTCCTCAGATTTTATGCACGTGATTCAGGATTACTGAAGTTTCAGATCTATGCTGGAGTTCTTGGGAAGAGTCCACCTCCTTCAGCTCGTCGCCTGGTTGCCTTTACATTCCATCCAACTGATCCATTTGCTATTAGCGTTCAAAGAACAAATGCAGAATATGTTGTTAACTTCCATATTCGACATGTCTGATTTTTTTTTTATTACCTAGTAATCTGAAACTGTTGTAAAGAAAGTAACATCTTCACATGTATTTGTTTTTATTTGCTTCTAGCAGTTCTTATGAAATGGTATGAAATATAAGCAGCGTGTTTTCATGGGATTGTCCAGTACTTGTAAATTTTGTTCAAGACGTTTTGTTGTTTGTAAGTTGTATTTCTTGTTCAATAAGAATCCGATTTTTATTTTTTCAGTCATGTTTCTTGTTCATTGAGAATCTGATTTTTATATTCATTGCACCGCACTCTTTCCTAAATAACACTTATTGAAACAGTTGAACTGCAGTTAATGTAAGTTAAAAGCAAACATCGCAATAAACATGGATAAAGATATATTATAGGAACTATACTTTGAAGTTGAAGTGTGGTTCTTTAGTAATGTGCATGGAGCTGTTGCAGTCATGCAGTTCTCTGTCTACTCAGAAATCACTTTAATCCAAGCACATAATGAGCAGAAAAGACATTCAGTTATAGCAGTCCTGTATGTCTGTGAAGTGCATTTATAGTAACTGGAGGAACTGTTGTAAGTACTTTACTGGTCTTCAGAGGTACTGTGATGTTGTATCTTATAGTATTATTTCTTCCATTGAATATTTGTTTATACATGGTTTTCATTTTAATGATGCAAGCTGGCCAGGACTAATTTGGTGCAGGCATGAATGTTGCACTCTCCTCTGCCAGTCACAGACAAGGTACCACAACACCTCAGTTGTTTTTTGCATGTGGTGGACTGGTATTGAGAATTTGTTTTATAATTTTGAGCAATGTGTTCTAAATTGTACCATATTCCAAAAATCTTGTGTGCAGTCAGTGCTCCATATATTGCACCAAAGTTTTCCTGGTGTGGATTTTCCTAGCAAATCGACGAGGGAGCAGTAAGATTGTTTCATGATGTGGTAGCTGTGTTAACCATAAATGACAAGAGGTAAAAGAGTGTATTACCAGAAGAAAACTTCGATGAAACTTGAGGATTTTGTAGAAAGAATTCTAGGAAATGTTTGGCATATTTAGCTGTGACAAATTGAATTTTACTAGATCTACTTGCACATCAACAAGACCTCTAAAATTGCGAACACATAAGACAATTGTTGATCAGAGACTCGACAGTTATGTCAGTTGTGCCAGGATTCTTCGTTGTAGGAATCTGCGCATGATGGGATTGTTAACTCATTAAGTGTTAATTTTTAGTAGTGAAGAATGGCTGCATTTACAGTGTGAACAAACGGTACCACAGTATGGAAAATCCACGTGCCTTTCACGGTGTTGAGTAGAGAAGCAGAGTAGTTGCGAAGAACATGCTGTGGATTGTAATTGAAATTCATTGCACTTTTTCTCTGAGTTTAGTAAACTGTGACTAGATGTCACTATCATCTGCTGTACCACCAAGAGTAACATGTTGATACGCTAGATGGCAGCTTACTGAATAATGAATAGATGCGTGTAGGCATGAAGATGAAAGCAGTGAGTGGTAAATGTTGTAAAATGTGTACCATACTCTACCGATTTACATCATAAAAGAGTAATCTATTTTGTCAAATTCGTGAGAAGCTATATATTTCACAATGTATGAATTGTCTTTGACTTTAAAATGTAGCTTTGTAGCGAATGGTTCGTATCACGGCAAAGATTATTTACGATTTTAGGTCACAGTAGTAATGAGAGCAATGAGTTAACATGCCTGACCACAGATTACTACTTATGTCCCGGACCATGTTCGTCAGCTGTAATCAGTGAGGCAGGGATATTCAGTGATCAGCTATGGCCGAAGCTGCTGTACAAGATACTCCAATTCCTAGATTTTTTTGTCATAAATGCAGTGTAGAAATTCCGCGAGTATTGCCAGTAAGTTGAAGTACATTTACATTTGATTGAAATATGACTTATAATCGCGATTTAAATACTTGCGTGTTAATTGTTAGATTGCCAATTGGTGCAGGATGCATAGTTTGACCGTTAGAACAGTTTGTTATTGAATTTTATCTAGCAAAAGTCGATAAAACAGGTGTAAATAGTCGCTACGCATAGAATTTAGTACTTATATGAGTTTTGCTATAGCAGTCTTTAAAGTAGGTTGGAATTAATTTTTCCCTTCATGTTTAACTCTTCACGATTTTCATGGAACGACAGTTGCTGACGACTTTTATTTAAAACTGAAGTTATCGTATTGTGTAGTAATTATGCACGCTGTGTCATTTCAGGATTTCACATGCCCGAACTGCTATAGTGGTTTTATAGAGGAGTTGGAGGCACCTCCAGACCTCACTGATGACAGTGACACAGAAATGGAAGATGTGGCACCAGTCGAGGTAGAGTGAAAACATTGGTATCCAAAAATTTAAATAAATTAATTTGTCTTTGTTTTTGTAAGGAGCATTGTTCTATTACCAATTAAGTGAAACTTAAGTATGAAATATAGAGCACTAAAGATTTGAAACATTCGATTTGAAAATAAATTGTTCCTAATAATAAGCACAGTATGCTTTAGTAGCAAAATCCCTACTTTTGATTTGAAATTGCCTTGTACTTATGTATATTTATCATTGTGACATGCAGTTATAATTAGGTGTCAAGATACCAGGTATGTGTAAACAACAACCATATCTACGTAGTTGATTGGAGAACAACCAGACAATAAAAATTTCAAGATTTTAATTCAGGTCATTAAATAGACCAAAAGCGGTACTACAATAAATGGCTGCTGGAGACATAAATGAATAAATAACATGGGAAGTTTTGAAGTAGGTAACAGGCAAATATTGTACAAACACAGGGAACCCCTAAAAATGATAAAGAATCATGAATCATAGCAAGTTGTTTCCATACTTCATAACAGTTTGTATAAGGAATGAAATATGACATAAATAACTCACGAACAGAAGATGCAATGATGAAGTACTCTAAAGCTATCTCTAAAACTTCTCCAAATATAAATGTGTGTCCACAAATACAAATGCAATTAACATTATAATAAACAGTATCAGATTAAAAAATACATGTGGTTTGGATGGAATAGAAACAAAATTGCTTGAAAGCTGCATAGATTACTTTAGTGCTTCATTAATTTAGCTGTATTATCAATCAGTAGCAGTGAGAGCTTTCCTAGTGTGCTATTCATAATTCTTAGTTCTGAACATACTTCTCAAGTGTCCACTTAACACTTTCACAGTCTTCTCACTTTACAGGTAAGCTGCTTAATATTGTAATTAAGAGTTGAAAAATATTCCATGTAAAGATATGTCGCTAGTTACAAAAGCTTACATTTAAATTATGCTCTTAATAGCTTCTACAACAGCGCCTTGGAGAGGAGCTGAATGACATTCTGCTTGGTGTTAGTGGGGGCAATGAAGATAGAAGAGTACTACGTGGGAGAGACCGTGATGTGTCGGATTCTCGCCGACCTGGAAGGTACGGCAGTATCATTCCAAGGCAAAGGATTATGAGAAACAGGTGAGGTCGCATATTGCGACAAGAATGTCTGCTGCATGTGCTGGGAGATATATAAATCACTGAACAAGGTGGATGGAACACATTGAGTTACTGTAATACCATTACCAAGGAAAGTAAGTCACTCTTATCATATTTTGCTGGTATTCTTGTAATAACCTGTAACAATATCCTTTGTGTTTCTTGATGCTCTCATTATTTAATGGGGAGCTTTTATTTTTTGACATGCAAAGAGTGAAGTTGAAATTCCACTTGTTTCACACCACTGCTCTCCATAGTGCACCATGTCACATATACATTGTTCTCACCGTGTCCTTGCATTCCATATATGACCCCTCCTATCCCCATTAATGGATGTGTGAGAATTTAAGTGAGCAAACTATGATTTCATTGTGTGAATAAAAATTCATTTTCTACTTAGCATGTCTCCAGTTTGCAGTTAGTATTGGATTTTTACTCACCACGCTGAAAAACAGTGCTGGAAATCTTTTCTTTCAGCTTGTAGGCACATTTCACATGATACAAACACATTTTTCATTGCACGTTGAAGTGTTGTAAGCTAAGTGTGTCAGGGGACATGATTAGCGCAATTATCAGATAGACTATTATTTTTTTACAAATCCATTCTAGTTGGCTGTTCACCATTTATCTTGCACTGTATCTGCAGTTTCTTACTTCATCTGGCCCATGTGATTGGTCACTTGTTGTCTTGCATAGAACTTGACTGACTCACTGAAACCCATTCTGTTGTGTAGAGATTGTTATATGCCTGTTACCATGAAGTCAGTTTTCAGTTGCAGTGGAAAATTCCATTGCAACATTGTGTGATTCTGTACATTGTATATCCTGAATGCAGAACATACAAAGTGCGAGTTACCTTCATAAATTCAGGGAAAAGTTGAAAAGGGTTCCGAGCAACAGGTTCCACTGTACACATTAAGAGAAAATGCAGATGATACATGCTAACTGAGAAAAAATTGGATGAAATTGGTCCTAGTGTCCAAGAAAACAACTGTTCAAGTTGTGTGGCAATGGGTTTGTCTGCATCATTAGCACATATTGCAACAAAAACTGCTGCATGTGCCTCCATATAAAACAGCTGTGGTTTTTGAACCCTAGGAGACAGATCGTGAAGCTATAGTGAATTTTTTACAACCAGACAGTTCAACAGCTCACACCATATTTGAGGTGGTATTTGCCTTGTTCAGAATTTTTAATTCAAGTCAAGATTATAACAGCGTATAGTATAATTTAGAAGACATAGCATCACAGTATAACGTATCATTGAGATTGATTTTAATAATAATAATAATAATACTTTGGAAAGTACTAATGTAAAAATACAATAGATTCAACACTGAAACTAATGATATAAGCACCATAAATAGTAACAACAGAATAGCTGCAACACTGTATTCCCTAGGGACGTAGTTTATCTCGGGAATATAAGTATAAATACCCTGCATAAAGGAGATGATGATAATAATAAATATGAGCCACAGCCTGTGTCAGAGAATTTGTATTATGACCTATACTGTGACAGGACAATGAGAACTGATTTCACTGTCCAGAACAACAGACCAGATAGAGTTCTGCTTGACAGAACTATCAAGGAAGCATATTTAACAGATGTAGCAATTCCTTAGTGTCACAGCCTTTACAGCACCATCATTGAGAAGCTCCAAAAGAACACAGACCTGAAAGAAGAGGTGACAAGATTATGGCAACTGAATGCAGTGTGTATATTATCATTAGTCTTATCCAAAATGGGGATAATCCCCCCAAAAATTACACAACAGTGCAAACCTGCTAAATCTTCACACTCTTCAGTTTATTCTCATTCAGAAGGCAGTAATACATAATACAGGCCATATAGTTTGAAAATTTTAGCAGAATAATGAATAAGAAGTGCTTGGTCAGTGACCTGTACATTTTGAAAACTAGCTAAACAGCAGTACTGCTGTGAAATAATAATAATAATGACTTTATGACATTGTGCAATAGTAGATGCAGGTAACAGTTACTCAACTCTTAATCTGTCTGTAGAAGGCTTATTTCTGGTGATGGCTGACAAGGAAAAGCAGTTAGCATGGATGCAAAAAACACTCCACGTGAAGCAGCCATATGGACTAACTCAACCATATTTCAGCAGTATCGCATTGAACGCTTGATTGACCTGGGGTGGACTTTTTCCTGAAATGGAGAGTTTAATTGTGCCATCCAGGACCAAGTGGTTAAAACTGAAAACTACTGAAAATTTATCATAAAGGATGGCACCACTGATGATGTGTGCAGGCGAAGCAACTCAGCTGTAGTAAGCATTCAGGATTTATATCCAGGTGCCAGACCATAACACAATTAGACTATGAAGCCAAACACAATAGTGTTGCATAAATACGGCATCAGAATCTGGCTCTAAAGTACTCTACTATAAATACAGTTCATCAAAGATCTTAGAGAATAATCTGGCACATTTATATTGGGACAGGGGTATTCATACCAATAAAATTGTCCCATGTAACTGCCCTGACATTACACCTTTTGAGAAAAACAATAAGGCAATTTATTTAATTGATGTCAGCATACCAAATTCAGATAATATGCAAACTGCTGATACCAAAAAAGAGAGAGAGAGAGAGAGAGAGAAAGGATGCAGAATTGTGCATCAAAGTGAAACAACAGTGGCAAGTAGAAGAGGTGTATACCTTACCTGTCACTATCGGCAACAGGAGTCATTTCTCACACACTGCATGATGTCCTTAAGTGACTGCAGTTCCCAGATTTGCTGTATGTGACACTAAAAAGATTGGTAATCTTAAATACATGTAACATACAAAGCTGTTAGGTGACATCATGTTTCAGCATTAGGTGATACACATTCTTACTTTCACCTGATTATTAAAGTGTGAGGTTGTATGACTCTGCTGTGTTAAACACGAGTTATTAAGATTAATAATAATAATAATAATACGGTTAATGCTTTATTATTAATGCGCTGACACAGTATTGAAAAGGCCAATTACAGGGACAGCATCAGAATGTAAGAGAAAATACCCGTAATAACTAAGTATAAGACAGGAACACATGAAACATAATGAAATGCTATGCAAAATAACAATTTGAACACAAGTACTTACAATTAACATAATTTAACAGGTCATTAAGCAAAATAGATTTTCTGTTGAATACACCAGTGACTTTACTGATTGTGTTTGCTACCAATGGGCATTTAGCAGAAGGAAAGTAGTGAAGTTTAGAATCAACATTAAACAAACTGCAGTTTCTGAGGTTTTGAGTCAGCACCTGAAGCTGATGGTTTAGAAAAGGGAAGGGCACAATTTTGGTCCACTGTATTCATTAATTAGAAAATGTGCATGTCAATGATGGCTCCCTATACATAAGGTGTGAAATTTAAGGTAATGTAGAACTTCATTGCAGTTATATTATTATTTGTATTTTGGTGTATGAAACTGCTTGTCATTTACAATTCTTACATTTCCAGAGTCCCTCGAGGTAGACAGATGGCACCAATTGAGAATCTGATTCAAGACTTCCTGGTTAACTTGACAGGTGTAGGATGGGGTACATTAGGTGGCGCCCGTGGTGGCAATGCTCCAGTGTAAGTACTTTTGTCCTCTAATTCAGTGTTAATGACAGAGTCATGATCCACATGGGTATAAATGTTGTTTCTGAGGGTCACTTTGTGTCATAAAATGTATAAAATGTGAACATGGGTTAAGTCACAGGACAGTCCACGTGCGGCCTGCAGTGGACAGAGTGGTACTGGGACAGGTTTTTTACTGGTACTCTGGTACTGTATTATCATTCCATCAGTACCCTTTGTTTATTTGTTAGCTGGGAGAAATTTGCTAGGTCCATTAATTTTCTCAGGTTCAAGGGACTTTGTCTTACCCCACCCAGTAATTAAAATATATGTGTGTCTGTGTGTGAAGCTTCTAACGTATGAAAGTTGAGGGAGTCACATATTCCTGTTAAGTTAGAGACGAATCTGTAAGAAGTAAGATTGAAAAAATTATGCTCTGAATGTAGTTTGGTTGCCTACACAGTGTCTAATAAGTCTGTATGTTTGAAGTAGTTGCAGTCTTTCTGTAAAACTGCGGCTGCTGAGATTTTATGACATTTATTTTTATGCAATGTATGTAATTTATGCTTACATTGCTGTTGATATTGTGTGGGCTTCTTATTGAAATTCCCCTGAACAGAATGACAGGTTAATTTGTTTTCAACACATGTTTTATAAATGCTCTTTACACACGTTTGGAAAAGTCCTGTAGCTGCATATTGCTTAGAAGCCTGTAAATATGTTATGTAGTTTTGTAATTAATGTTATTAGATTTTTAGAACTCTAAAGAATTCTTATTACTCTGAACTAGAAATTAACTGAAATAAGAATGGTCTAATAAAAAAGCATGTAAGTTGTATCTGCAGAGGGCTACACAGTTACGCACAAGTTTGTACTGCCCAGTGTCAGTTGACATGGCTTTACTGATGCACAGGTGTAATACAAGCATTTTTAAGGTTTACAGAAGATGAAAGTGAAGTATAAGAATACAGTGATCCCTTGTCCAATGCAGGAGTTAGGGGAGTGATTATGGCATGTTGGGAAAAATCTTGTTGCGCAGACTTTCTATAGGAAAAATAGCTTTACATGAACATGAACACATAAGATTCTTGTGGAAGCATTGTTATCACATTTGGCAGTAAAACAGCCAACATTAATGTACACAGAACAGAAGAAATTTATAAAACGATACATACATTTCAAGATTACTTATGATTAAGTGCATTAACTTTAAAAAATAGTTTCACAAAGAATACAGTAGAATTCCTTTAATTAAGAACCTGTGGGACTGAACACAAGCCAGATTTTCAAATATTCCATATTATCATCAGGTACTGATACTGACCTAAGTTCTTAGTGGTATTTTTTTGTTACTACCCTCAGAGCATTGGCACATGTTTTCATTTTGTCATGTCATAGATTTTCTAGTTGTCGTAGGTCCAGTCATGGGTTTTCATTCAGAACTCTTTGCTTTAAAACACACAACACCTTGCTGAATTGCACTAATTTGGTCCTTTTCAATGTCTGTTGCTTGAGAAGTCCTTCACCCTTTCACTTGATGTTGAAAGCAATCATAATTGGGTCTTTCCATTTCTCTTTGTCCTAGATAGTTGATGATGGCACGTTATATGAAGCCATAACCCCTCTTCAGCTTGTGGCACTTCCAAGACTTTAGAAGCATTGTTAATGTTTCATGTTTTCTCTTGCCAGCAGTACTTTCTTTATTCATTTTTGGACTTTTTGAAGCCATTGTTATAGCTTGTTGGGCCTGGTAAGGTCCAGATAACCCATGATACAGTCACAGAATCAGTATGCACACTGTAAGTTACAAACTACAGAATGTACAGTTTTGGGGACTATTTTCCTCAAGTGTGGACATTTCATGAGTGCTAGATTAAAGGAATTTTATCATATACAGTGATTTTCCTTGTATAATTTGTACAGGTCTTGTGGAGTATGACGTGCTTGTTTCTGTTCTGGATGGAACACAATTATGTATGTATATGGATGTAGAAAGTGTGCAAAAATTGAATTGATAATTTATTAAATATGATTTTCTTATTGCAGGTTTTTTCTGGGAAATCCTGGGGATTATGCATGGGGTCGTGAAGGCTTGGATGCTATTGTCACCCAACTCTTGAATCAAATGGATGGTACTGGGCCACCTCCATTGGCCAAAGATAAGATCAAAGAAATTCCAGTTGTTGTGATAACACAAGACCAAGTTGGTAAGTTAGTTTATCTTCTTGTCCCATGATTGAGAATTAGTCCGTCACATACATTCAGGGGAAGTGCTGAAACCACATACTTCATTGGACTAATAATACACATCTTTACCTTACCAAATTCATGTGTCTGCTTCAGTATTGAGAACAGACAGAATTATTGCTTAAACTTTTTGAGGTGCATTGTCTTCTCCTAAATGTAATAAAATATTGACTTTGTCATGGGACAGTCTATTTAAAAAAAGTCATATGGAAATTCTTATTGCTGTGGCTATTCAGCCTATTTACTGGCTATAGCCTTATTCTCTTTTGTTTCTCCGGTCACTCCTATGTGTGTCCCTGTTTTTCATATTGAGCAGTTTGGTGGCATTCATCCACAGTTTGCCTTCTTATCTATTCCTTGGTTTTTGAGCTGGCCTTCTTTCTCTGAAACTTCCTTTCAGAATCTGTTTTGGGATTCTGATGTCCATTGTCCTTACTACATATCTAGCCCACTTTAATCTTTTAACATGCATGTACTGTAGCAGGTAAGTGTCTATATGCAGTCTGTACAGTTCTTCATTGTACTGTGTTTACCCAGAAATAATAACTTCAGTATGAATATTTTATTCCTGTATTGCCTTGGTTAAAGGATATGGAATAAGTAAGGTGCTCTAGATCATAAAAATTATATCTTAAGTCATTACAATGATAAATGTTGCTAACTTATTCCACAGAAGTTTCATTACTTTTCCACGAAATCTGCAAGCAGTTGATGCACTTGTCCCATTTTGGCATGAGTTTAAAAATTCTGTTACAGTAGAAATTGGGCTCTTGTATTCACAACCATTCATGAGCAACCATTGCATTTTTCTATAATAAAATAGGCTGCCCATGATTAGTTCCTCTGTTCATGCAGCATTGACATGCGTCCTTGATGTGCTGGGCTGACAAGTGTGATTTTTGTCATGGATGTCCGACTGTTTTCTGACATGCAGCCTCACTGACCTCTCACCATACCGGTCTGATAATTAGTGGTGAATCTGAGGAGAGGAAACATGCTTTGCCTATAGGAACCAAGTTACCAACTTTGTTTGAGGACCAGTTTTCCACTTTTTTTGCCATTGCGCATCAACTTATTTTGTGAATAGTATCCGACTGACACTTCTACCATCTGTTGCATGTTACCTCTACTACAAGTGCTACCTCTTGATGAAAGATAAAATGCTTGAGTAACAGAAAAGTTACAGGGTAGGGGACCATGCTTATTTAAATGCCTTCTCGATATTCTGTTTCCTGTTTCTGACAGCAGACCTCACAGAGAATGCCAAAAATGTTATGGCTCGTACTCTTTGTGCTTGCCAGTCAGCACAGTAACCAGGGCTGTTGCAGAAGAGTTTTTGAATGCAATTTGAATCTTCTTTCATCATATTTTTTGTAATTGCATGGATATATCTTATATTGCTGGTTAAACTGTTAACTATTTCTCTATTAAAATTTTAGATACTGTATATTTCGATGCGTAGGGTAGGCAGCCACATGCCACGTGAAGATTGTGCTTTTACTTGTTTCTCAAATAGGATATTAGTTCTTTTTACAAGGTACAGATGTAGTATCATCAGGGAATAATAATTTCAGGATGCATAATTTTATTTACTATTTATGAGCTGGTTTTTGTAGAGGTTTTAGCAATGTTTTAACATTAAGATATACAGTACACTTATATGAGCTCTTTGTGAAGAGTACATAATGAATTATAATTTTAAGTGGTTTTGCCCACAGGAAAGAACCTACAGTGCTCAGTCTGCTGGGAAGATTTTAGACTAGATGAACCAGTTCGCAAACTACCTTGTGAACATGTTTATCATGAGAATTGCATTATTCCATGGCTTGAATTGGTAAGCTTATTAATTTTGCAATCAGTGAAAAGTATTTTATTCATTTCAAAATTTTAATGTTATAAAATAAATGTAATGGCAAGTTCTAAGATACATTTTTCAGTAGGGTAACTCATTGCTATACAAAGTTTTGCCCAACACAGTTTCGACAATAGGTTGAAAATTTTATATCAGAGGTAAAGAATTTGCCAAACACTGAAAAATTTCAATACATGTGCATAAATGTGGGCAGTTAATTGAACTGGTATAGGAGCTGGCAGCAGCACCTACCTGGGCATTGTATAAATTTTTAGTGTCTGCAGTCATGGTGCTCCAGTTTTTCCCATAAAAATGTGTGCAACACAGTGTTGCCCACTGTGCCGTGATCACTCACCCTCACCACTGTGTTGGACAAAGGATCACTCAACTGAAATTGACTGTTTGGCGCTGAAGGACGACTGTAGTCACGTGGTGGAATTCTGAGAAAACCAAATGACCACTGTAGTCATCAGGCAGTAACATGCAAAGTAATGAGTGGGCTGTTGAAATCCCAGCCTTTAGCAGAGTGCATTGAATTTTGGCACCAAAGGGTTAATAGAAGAAAGTAAAGAGAGAAAACTTTCAAAAAGGAATATAAAAGACAAAAGGGGAAAGGACTGATCTGCCCATGCAAATGTGGAGTTCATATTCGGTGTGTCAGAGACTGTCTCTTTTTCCGTTGTCAGGGGTTGATGTGATGTAGAGACAGAAACAGTCTGAAATGCTGGATGTGACCTGCCCCTGAAGGAAGCTGATCACCTGAGAAGGCATCATTGCATGTAGTCACTGAAACAGCTTGAAATCATATGTGACAGATAACTTAAAATTGCAGCTTAAGCTACTGAAATTGCTTAGTGCATGAATATAGTTTTTACATATGTCTGACGCAGTCATGTAATTAAGATATTTAGATTTTGCATGTACTTTCATGAGTTGCATTGCTCAGTCAGTAAAGCTACTGGTTAAAACTGAAATACGAAAATATAATTCCCAGTCCAGGCAAGGAATCTTCTCTTCACCTCCATATTCAGAATATATGTGGAGCTCCACCCCTCTTACTGAATGCAAAACGGTTTCTACAGAAGAAAAGTGACTGAAGTCTAAGGCTCATTATTCATGTCATTGCAGGCCTTGAAATCCTCAAGGGAGTACTTGGCTGGCCAGATTGTAAGACCTAAATATGTGTTCTAAGTACCTCAGAGATATCTACGCCCACTATGGTTTTGTGGTGTAGGAAAAACTTGCAGCATCCAGAGATTTTGTACAAACTTGTCTCATGAGAAATGGCATTGAAGGATGGAATACTGTGTATCAGTTTCTGGCTTGAATGATTGAAGTCAGTATTACAAATTATGCCCACATTTATGATAACCAAAAGAAAACAGCTGTAATTTAAGTAATTTAATGAATATTTCATGTAGACCATACAGATCATGAAATATACAAATGTGAGTGTACCTGGTTGACTTTTGACACTTTTTTTGCATCGTGTGATCCATAATACACTGCTCGAAATAATCAGTAGAAAATAAAGGTTTTCATGGTGGTGAATATGAAGTCTGGGCTTGTGGAATATGACATTGTGCAACGTAGTAGATATAGCCTACTGCTGCCATTCCATTTTACTTCTTCTTCCCTGAAGACAGAGGCAGCAGGTTCCTCCAAACATTTACTGGACCATATGGCGCCACATTCCAGGATACCATAGTCTTTGGGTCTTGGTTCTTTCTGGCCGTGACTGCCAAGCCAAGTTTATCGTGTGAATACCACTGGTAGTTTTATGCATCATACCAGTTGGGAAAATGTGTAACATGAGTAGGCAGACAGTTGTTTAACAGATGGGGCAGTTTTTTGTTTTAAGGTTCACTGTCAAAATTGCAAAAAGGGACTGTAAGCTTCATCATGTCTGACTGCGTGTCCACATGGAACAACTTAGCTCCCACGTGACAGATTTTCATTAAATTTTTCAAAAATTTATTGAGAAAATTAAAGTTTCATTAAAACTTGCCAAGAATAACTGGTATTTCACATGAGGACCAATACACATTTTTCATCATTTTTACACAGTTCTAAGAATGAGAAATGTTTCAGATAAAATTGTAGATAAAGTCAAAACACACATTTTGTGTTCCGTAACATTTTTTTTAAAAAGCGTGCCATTTATGAGATGGGGAGTGCGTTAGCACAGTGGTTAAGGTGCTGTGCTACAAATCGGAAGGTCGCTGGTTCGATTCCAGATGGTGTCATTGGAATTTTTCATTGACATAGTCCTTTCGATCGCACTATGGCCCTGGGGTCGACTCAGCCTCTAACAGAAATGAGTACCAGGAGTATTTCCTGGGGGTAAAAAGAGGCCGGTGTGTAAGGCTGACAACCTTACCACCATCCTGTGCCGTTGTCACGTAATCTGGGAACCTTAACTTCCTGGAACCCTCTGGGCACCTCAGGCCTGTAATGGGACTACTTTACCTTTGCCATTTTCGAGATTATGTGGAAAACTATTGGAGAGCTGGACAGGCCACAGTTGACAGTTTGGCCCATGCGTATTGCATGCTGGATACATAAGGCTACAAACACATGCTCAGAATATGTAATAACTTAGTATGGAAAAGAAACCAACTAGATGTCACTTTGTGTTATCCTTTATTCTCCTTTACAAGTTGCTCAACATGTTTCGAGCAACCATGTGCCCATCTTCAGGAGCTGACGACTTCGAAGTGTTATTACCATGCGTTGGTATTGTGCTGAACAGTGAGTGGTATTATTCAGGTACCTCTATCTGTGTGGGCCGATATGGTCTATGTTTGTCTGGTTTATTGTAATTCTAGTATGAGCGGGTTGTGTGTGGTTATGTAGGGTGTTGTGGGTGGTGGTCTCATTGTTGTATGTAGGTGTGGTTCGGTGTGTAAGTAGATTAAAGTACATACCTGTGGCTGCAGGAAGGCTGTCAGAACCGGGTAGCAGATAGTGTGTCCACTGAGGAGTTCGTAGCACAACTGGCCCTGTTAGTGCGAGGATGGGTGGTTAGGTCAAAGAGAGGGTTTGGGCTGCCTGGGGATTGTTTGGAACAATTCCCAGGCAGCCCAAACCCTCTCTTTGACCTAACCACCCATCCGTCCCATCCTCGCACTAACAGGGCCAGTTGTGCTACAAACTCCTCAGTGGACACACTACCTGCTAACCGGTTCTGACAGCCTTCCTGCAGCCACGGGTGTGTACTCTAATCTACTTACACACCGAACCACACCTACATACAACGAGACCACCACCCACAACACCCTACATAACCACACACAACCCGCTCGTACTAGAATTACCATAAACCAGACAAACATAGAACATATCGACCCACACAGATAGATATACCTGAATAATACCACGCACTGTTACAGCACAATACCAACGCGTGGTAATAACACTTTGAAGTCGTCAGCTCCTGAAGATGGGCACATGGTTGCCCGAAACATGTTGAGCAACTTGTAAAGGAGTATAAAGGATAACACAAAGTGGCATCTAGTTGGTTTCTTTTCCATACTGAATTACAATGCACGGTCAACCACACATCAGATGTAATAACTTATTGCTTTTTCACTGCAATGATTGTTGCACAAATACACCACAGTGTTAAGGTATATGTACATTGCCTGTCTTCTTGAATATAATTGAAGTACTGCAACCTCATTTTAAAACATGGACTGTGTCAGATGTGAGAGTGATTTTCAAGCAGAAGAGGCTTTAAGTGACACAGATTTTTCAAAAGTAATTTAATTTAAGAAACATCATTTTCTTATGTCACCTAATTTTTAGTAACTGATATTTGATGTGGCTGATTTCTTCTGCAGCATGGTACCTGCCCCATTTGCAGAAAAAGTTTGGGTGATGAAGGTTTAGAAGATCATCAGCCTGGCACCGGAGGCAGTAACATGAGTAATGTGGCTCCAAGTATCGCAGCTTTTTTCAGGTATTAGAAATGCAATTTAGTAAATGCAATTGACAGAGGCAACTGAAGTGCTTTGGAGCTTGGGTGTATTGTGAAAGGTAGCAGTACATGTAGGCACCATTGATCCACACGCACACACACCCCTCCTCCTCCTCCCCCCCCCCTCTCTCTCTCCTCCAAGTCCCTGACAATTATCTTACAAAAGAGCATTACTGAGAATAGTAAACAAGATTTAATTCTTTTATGATGCATTTTGGAAAATGTGTTCTTGTTTTTAATTTCTAAGCCTGTTATTCAGTGACAGTATCACATCTGAATTTTGGTGCAGCTTGCTGTAGTTTAACGTAGGATGCAGGTTGTGGTGGCATGGATTTTAAGTCACATTGGATTGCAGTTAACAGAACCCCTAAAAATTTCACGTAGCATGCAGATCCTAGTGAAACTGTTCTGTTTTGAAGTCTCTGTACTGTGATATCTTAACTGCAGTACAAACACCATACAAATTGGCTGAAGCAGTAATGCTTCTTACTGGTGTTCAGAGGGTTCTCTCTTTGAATCTCAACTAGCAAATAAACTGTCCTGACAGATTGCCATAATTTTAATCAGTCCAGAATTAAATGTCCATAGTGCTATGTGGAGGACTACAGTTTAAATGGGCACTACCCAAGAGAAGATAGATTTGTGTGAAAGTTGGTATTTTGGGCATCACACTGCACATTGTATATATATATACATGTAACATTTGGCACCAAAGTGTTAAGTTTTCTTTAAACAAACCAACAAACGACATACTGACATAAATATAGACATCACATTAACCCAACCAGAACCCCATGTACATAATATAAAGTTCATGCAATTATGTCAGTGTAACACAGATTTCATAATGCCGGAAGTGTTGAAAATCCATGTGCACTGTCTTTTTGTATTTCATTATGTTTATAGAATAACTTCAAGAAGCATTTAATTGTGGACAATAGTGTTATGTACTTAATCACCTCCAAATGTGAAGTGTAATATTCTACTTGCCATACTAGGAAGCTCCGTTCTTGTATTGTCTTTGTACAAAAAATTGTAAATGTGTAATCCATATCAGAAAACACAGTTTCCATGCCTGTTGTATGCACCTGTTAAGTTTAGAGGAAAAATGTTTTCACAAATCAAAACATTTATTAACTAGACAACTTTAATTTGATGGCCTACACTTAGGTAAAGGTAATTTATAGCCAGTAAGAAGATGCAATTCAGCTCATGCAGTAGTGTGCTGACATGTGCACATGGTCATAAGATTGGATCCCAGTGAAGTACTTCATTTTACATGTATGTTGTACTGTACCGTTACTGGTTTTATTTTTTGGAAGAACCAAATTTTTACATATACATACAGGAAGGTGCAAACGTCACCTGACACTAGAGACAGCGTGCTAAACATTGAGTGTGACGTGACTTTTGTGCCACTGTATTTTGTCTGTGTTAAATCGAAAGATTTATAGTATCACTGTGTCTTTGTTACCTTATATACAGTGTTTTGTAGGTATGTATGTGATTTATCTTCATACCAAATTTAAAATGGCCAACTTCAGTGGCTATGTATTTACTGCCGTGCAACCGAAAGCTAAATATAGATATCTTGGTGGAGCCTCCGTTCTTTTCTTTTACGGCCCCTACCCCCACCACTACCACCACCAAAAAACCACTCAACTTTTTCAGTGATCTGTTACCATTCATCATTTAAGGATTCTACATTAAATGATGCTTGTGTTGCTCCCATTTCACAGGTTCATTCATCTGCTGTGTTATTAGCAAATGTAGGAAATTAAAAAATACTAGTATATGATGGCCTCCAGTAGAGTGTTATGTCCATTGGTTCCCCATATGAAATATGGGGAAGGACACATGATCAGCCTTATATGTAGTCATGTTATGCACATCATATAAATAGTGAAACATGACAAAGCCCTACTTCTGGCCAAGTTACGGAGATTGGCTTCATTTGATATAACGTAACCCATGAGTGGAAGTCAATGTAGCCTGTAGCTCATGAGATTTTATACAGTACCTTCAAAACTAAGAAATCCAAAGTCCCCACATATATGGAGCAATGAGGTTTCACTGTATTTCACGTGAGCAGAAAGGGTTCAAGTAAGGAGGGGTCAGTGTTAAATATTAAATCCACCAGTAACAACACGATAAAAATAATAAAATTCTTCCAGAGCAGCTAATGACTCGGCCAACAGTCGTGCCTCTTCTACTTCTTCATCGACCTCCACATCGTCCTCGGGCTCTACAGCTGATGGTACTGCTAGCAGCAGCAATAGTCGTAGTTCCCGCCCTTCAGACTTTAACATGGATTTGGAATTTGAATAGCCCTGACCATTGACCTCTCCTCACTCCACCTTACTACACTTTGGTAAGGTACTGTAAATTCATTTATTGTTGGCAGAAAAAGCATTAAGCAGTTGTGCTCAAATCAATACTGGATTTGTTTACTGTACCAAATTAATGACCACAAAATGTAGGATCGTGTCCACATAACTTATATATATATATGTATGTATGTATGTATATGTGTATATATATATATATATAAAATATGTATTTCACCGTATTTAAAAATGCAGATTTGTGCATCCTGAGAGTGTAATGCCTGCCATTTAAAAATTACATTTCGTTCTTTATTTATTCTAACAAAAAGCCTTGTTCCTCCAGTTACACGATTTGGTACAGCAACATCCTTCAGAATTTATACTGATTAGCAGGGAATATGCATGTGTATCCACTTCACTCATTTCTTTGTGGCGACATTTGTAACTAGAACAGTATGTACAATACTTGTGTTGATATAAATACAATATTTGTAATGTGGGAGATTTTTAAAATTATTTTACTGTTATGAAAAGAGGGTGTCGTTTAAATAATGAAATTTGTTCTTGCAATAAATATGGAAAACCTCATGTCCCTTCTTTTTTCGTTTGTCCACACATTTATTTTTTCTTTTCCCCATATGTTTTTGACTGTGAAATCCAGGTGCAGTATTTTCATTCACTTCTTCAAGAATTCCAGTGTTGCAGTATACAGTATCACAGAGTGATAATTGTAGGTAATAGAATACTAGCATAAAAAGTGTGAAGGTGTGAGGTGTTCTGCGGCTGTTTAATAGAGGGGGTAAGTGTGAAAGAAAGACATAAAAGAGAGGTGCATGTCTAGAAACTTGGGAGACTGTTTTGTATTCTAAAGAAAATAATCTGTGTTTGTCCTTTACTGAATGGTCTGTAATTAATCACAAAGTTAAAAGTGAAGGGGTATTTGGAAAGGTCCTGGGCTGGAGTGTGTATCTTTTTAACACTTGTTTGAGGCACAAATGAACACAACTGCATTTAAAAAATAGTGCTTTTTATAGGAGGTTCCATCAGAACATTCAGAATGTTAGAAGGCAGGTATTCATCGTTTGCACCCGACACTGAAGCCCCCTAAGTACAATATAATTTTCATCTAGTTCTGAAGTGTAAGGATAAGTTTGGCATGGATGCAGACTCTGTATTACTTTTTTTCTGTGATTGGAGGATGGCCATTCGTCTGAGCATTTAAGATGGTAGCTGAAAGCCAAAAATAAAGTATTGTAATTAAAGTCTGTTGATGTACCAGGCATTCTGTTTCAGGGATCATAATATTGGTGCATGATATTTAATACCTTGCAGGATATGATTTACAAGCCATTATAAGTGATACATTTTTTAAGGTATTTATGTTAATCTATAATTGTCACAGGCTGTGTTGAAAGAAGCTTGTATGACAGGAAGTGCTTTGTGTGTATGGTAGTAATATATAGAGTACTTTTATTTTATTGATAATGAATGAAATACATTGCATTCTCACACTTTCTGGATAAATCAGTTTTATTGTAAAGAAGGCCATCTGTATACATCCATGTTTACTCTGCATTATATTCTCACAAATTTGAGATCCTATGTTGTACATGTAATCATAAATAAACAGTTCATAATTATTGTGTAGCCTTGTAAAATTACTGTAGGAAATCACATTTCAGCCAAGGGAGCCAAACTGATTCTCTTGATTGAAATGTTAAACAAGTATATATTACATGATAGAATGTGGTTTGATACTGCAGTGGATGGAAGGATCAGATTTATTATTCCAGTGATAAAATGAGTATCTTTTATTGTTTATGAGTCTAACTAGTATAAGTGGTTTTTTTTTTACCATGCATCTTGATATTACCAAAGTTTATTATTCACCAACAAACAAATGCACAAGTGATTGTCTTAAAAAACAATATTAAGATTTACATTGAAACAGCTTTGACATGTTTTGGTGTAGTCACACCATCTTCAGGGAGCTCATCCGTGCTTGCTAACGTTACACTTTGTTAAAATATTCAATTATGGTTCATCAGTGTATGACTAAATCAGTGGTGATGTGGCTGCATACATTGGTAGTGTCTATAATGAATAACAGTGTGTAAGGTACCATATTAATATAATTTTAAAATGAAATTGTATTGAAATTGGCTGGACTTACCCTTGTTGATGTGCATATGTCGCACTGTTCAGGAGTAGACTGAATTGGGGAATGTGTAACTGGTTATGTGATGTGTTGGGCAACTCGTATAGAGGATGGTCAGTGACGTAAATCCTCTATACAAGTTGGCTCACCATGTCACATAACCAGTTACACATTCCCCGATTCATTCTACTCCCGAAAAGTGCGACATATGCACATCAACAAGGGTAAGTCCGGCCAATTTCAATATGATTTAATTTTAAAATTATATTAATACGATACCTGATACACTGTTATTCATTACAGACACTACCAATGTATGCAGCCACATCACTGATTTAATCATACACTGATGAACCATAATTGAATATTTTAACGAAGTGTAACTTTAGCAAGCATGGATGAGCTCCCCGAATATGGTGTGACTGCACTGAAACATGTCAGAGCTATTTTAATGTAAATTTTAATATTGTTTTTAAGACAATCACTTGTGCATAATAAACTTTGGTAGTATAAATTGTTTTCCTCGTTGTAAGAGGAATGGAGTAGTCAGAAGTTCCATAATTTAATATAATTGTTCCTGTTGCTATTTAATATGAGGTTAGGTCAGAAATGAGTTTACAGCACATATATTTTGGGTTGTTTCTTTTCAGCTCTCATACGAACAGATCTGATTTAATTGTATTCTCTCCCACTACTTTCCACTTAGTTCCCACTACAGTTGAGACATTTATCATATTGTGGGATAAGCTTCTATATTTCATCTTACGTTTGTGACGACCAGATGTTTCTTCATTGCTGACAGCAGATGATGTGTGTTTGAAAGTGAAGTTTCCTGATACAATCACAATCATTTTATGTCCTTTAGTTCTAAATTATGTGCCAAGTAAAGTCACTTTCTAGCAAAACATTGTGCCTAATTGTAACCTTGTGCTGTGAATGCTATAAGTAGATTAAACAGAGTGACTAGACTATAAGAGTATAATTTTTCTAACACATCATATTGAAAAAGGGGTACATTTACAGGCTCCTAGGACTGCAAGGTAATACTGTCTTCTTTGATTATTATGGTCTGTCTGCCTAGGTAAATGTGTAAAAGACACATATGAAATGCAGGCATCCATAGGACAGATTCCGTTACTCCTAGTGGTATAGTGCTAAGACTGATGGTCAGTGGAGGGGTTGTACATATTTATGTGAGCTCTGAAGTGTTGGTGGCAGGCAAGTGATCTTCACATCCCTGTTTTTTCTTAGTTATGAATGTGTGGTCTGAAAAGTCTGTACACAACTGACTGGAGACCAAACTCAGGACCCTATTTCAGATCATGTCCACTGATACAAAGGTTTAAAATACTGCATCACCAGCTGTTAGATTTTCCACCCAATTTTCTTCTTTCAAATGGCAACCTACTCAAGTTTTCTAAGAAAAGCAAGACATTTATAGTTCAAATATTCATGTGCACTGAAACATACTGTAGTGACAATGCTACAGTGTGGGATTTCTCATGTTTTACTGTTCTGTAATTAAAGTTCAGAACAGTGAATTTCATTAAAATCAGCTGAACACAATTTAACAATTTTTATGAATTAGAAACGTTCTAAAATAAAGGAAATAATGATTGCTGCCCAGGTGTATAAATTTAAAATTGTTACTGTTTTGGTCTGCTCTGCATGGAATACAGAAGGTTTTTTTTCTCTCTCTCTCCCCAGTAGACTGAAAACAGAGAGTTATTAATTTGATGAGGACTGAGAGCAAAGCAGACTCAATATTCTGTTCTAGACAGAAATTACTGCTGTACTGAATTCTTTCCAAATTACGTGGAATGGGAGATGGACTGAGGATGATAAATAATCTGTAACCTTGGCATATTCTGTATCTGTATTACCATCTTACCCCACAATTCAGAGTAACAAAGCAAGGGATCACAGTGTTGCACATCATACATATTCTGTACCATCTTAACTGCCTACTAAAATTAGTAATGTGAACAGAATAATTACATACACCTAAGGCAAACATTTCTCTTTCTCTGCTCTCAGTTTACAAATATAAATGGGACCTGTGGTGTAACATTATGAACACAATGACTACTCTGAAGGAGGGAGGTCCGAAGTGGACTTGGTGATAGTTTTTAGGTGCAAATGTAATAATAATCTCTTCCTCCAAATTTTTTAAACACAAAGTCATGTTTTTGCTAGCAGTACCTTACCAGATTTGTCCATAGCAGTTCATTGAAGCTGGAGTATCAAAGTCTTCAGTTGGTTCCTAATTATATATTAAAATCCAAATCTTCAAAGTCATCACCTCCTGTACGGAAAACCTGTGTGCTGTTTTGTGGTAATTTTGACAGAGTTCCATCTAAGGATGTCAAGCCATTACTATTACTGAAACTGCTACCTGAAGATTGACGGGAACTGGACAACTTTTTCCCATAATTTACTAGGTCATTAAGTGCTTCAAAATGCATTTTAACTCTACCAGTGCTGGAGTCTTTTTTGGACTCTAGAATTTCACCCGCTGAAACAAGACTTTTCTGATCTGCAATGTTTTGAGACACACTGTCAATGTATGAACTCGTCCTTTTGAATTGTTGTAACTTCTGAAGTGTGCTTGGTGACACCTTGGAAGATGGAGGGGTCTGCATGTTACATGGTGCTTTATCCAGTACATCTGTAATTGTGGTGCACGCTTTTATATCTTCTGCAGTGTATGCAACTTTCTGGGTGTGTTCTTTTGTGAGTAATGACTTCTCTCTCTGAGAATCTAGCTGCTCAAGTTTTTCATCACCCAGGGCTCCATCTGATGTTTTCATTGATAGTGGGTCATGTTCAGTGTTAGGAATTTTCACACCATGTATTTCTTGTTTCGTAATTTCTTTCATTCTGCTCTCCTTTTCCAAGTCATCTGCTCCTGTATCATTTTCCACTGCAGCTGCTTCATTGCTACCTGAAGTCATCCAAGATTTTCTTTTCCTTTTTTTATTCTTCACTGCAGACTTTCTTTTTGTAACGTCTCGTTGGTGTTCAACAACTTCACATGTATTTCTGTCTCTAATTTTCCGAATGTTATGCAAAGCACTGTTCAGTTTTTCTGGGAGGGCTGAAGGTTTGCATGCAGAATCAGTAAATGTACACAATTCCAAAGCCTCAATTCCTGACCCAGAATTGCCTGAAGTGTTTGCAGTTTCTTCATTTGTTTCAGACTGAGACTGTTGTGCAATACTAATTAATTTCCTCTCAGCTTCACCTTCAGTCTTGTGCCTGATACAGTCGTGTTCATAGCTCACACATTGAGTATCTGATACAGGTTTAGGCATGTATGTTTTGTCCCTTCCATTGTGTTCTGATCTTACAGCTTGTAGCCATGCTATCTCCTTGACCAGTATTTCATTAAGTTGTAATTTTTGCAACACTAACTCCACTGAAATAAAGAAACCATTTTTTTCATTGTTATTACACTGAACTCACAACTAAATTCTGTCGGTCAAGTGTACATCTTACGGGCCAGAGTTAACTATTATAGTTACGAATTTGATTTTAGACATTTGCAGATACATTACTTAAGTAAGTTCTCACATTTTCATACAGTTGAGTGTTCAGATTGTGGTTTTGTGGGTTGTCAGGGGAACATGCTGCCTTCATCTTCAAGCAGGAACCTTGCAAAAGAAGCAGCATTTTCTCCAAAATATTTGTGTACACTTCCAAGACCACAGTGTGAGTACAGAACTTGTTTTTCCTCATATTACTTTCAAATGGTAAACCATCTCCTACAGTAAAGTTTATCAGTTAACCAGCATGAGAAGAAAGAGTCATCAGTTCTTAGAACAGCAGCTTGAAAGCAGTCGTCACTCGCCAACCACAGGGATTCCTAAAAAACGTGTTGTGAAGATGAAGGCCTTATGGGAAAATGGGTTTAGGGGAAATGGAGCCTCTGTTAATTTTCCATCCAAAGCCATGTTGCTGGTTCCTTCACTTAGCGAAAAAAAAAATGTAGTAATACATTTAAAAGTAATGTATGTTAAAGTAACATAGCAATGACAATAATTAAAATTTCAGTTATTATTTACTTGCAACATCACATTATTGAGAGTTGGAAGTCCATGGTAATGGGCATGGCATGATGATCATGATGGAAATGGTGACAGTAATGACAACACTTACCCACCCCATTGTGCACCTCTGACTATTACATAATGTACAAAATTAAAGTCTGTGGATACACAAGACTGAATATTGCCACTGGTAGAACTGGATACCAATGGAAAACTGCAGCTACTTTAAGTCCATGTTTGGCATGTGATTTTTGTATTCTGTTCAGAAGCATGCTCTGTGTGTAATGACAGAAGGTCAGTATTATTTTAAATGCCCATCCCACAGATTACAAGCATCAGTATTATGGTAATAACAATCCCTTTGGTGGTCAGGCTCACCTTGTACTCTGTATTCTTCCATTGGATTGTATGGAAATGAAGTGTGAAGAGCATCGATGCCACCAATAAGTGCAGATCCTTGCATTGAAGATTCAACCAGTGATACAGCCATAATGGCATCCTGGACGGTCACTTTCTCACGGAACATGAGTCGAGCATGGGCTTGAGATAATCTGTGAACAGTGGTAATATCATTCAAATCTACAAGATTCTGTTGATGGTATGTTATACTTAGTACTCCACTGCATCTGGACTTTGTACATTGTGTAGTGCTTCAAAAATACAGAAAAGTAATACAGTGTTTCAGAGAGTGCATGTTTGCATATTTCAATAAAAAAGATAGATGTACCTACTCAGTTGGGCCTGTTGGGCTGGACTGCCTGTGTTTAATTCATACTAAACTCCGTGGCCTTAGTCCGCACGCGAACTATACCGACAGAGCGGCTGCCGCCGGTCGGCGAAGTTAGTGCCAACTAGTTTTACTAATAAGAGAAACCAGCATGATTGTAGTGATAAGAAATAATGACTCCTTTAAATTTATGAATGGTCCTATTATCTTTTTGAGATTGTGGCCTTCTGGGATGTCATGTGAGACATCATCATATCAGAAGAGATGGAAGTAGCAGATTCCTCCCAAGTGTTGGAACCTGCATATGAATTGGCATGACATCAAATCCCAGTAGACTGTAACATGGAAAAGGTCACTTTCCATACACTGTTCACAAAACTGCTAGATTATAATTGTTCCTAAAATGTGGTTGGCCCATGTCCATCCAGCTGTGCCAAGTGTCTTGAGAACTTTTTCACATGCCACTTAGATTGTACATGTATTTTATCATGTCATTAGTGGATGGCAACCTTGTTCTGTTTTGTGCTGTCTCCATTTGACTAAATAGTGCATTTTATTTACATACACCAAATATCTAAAACCAAGATATTTTCCATTATCAGCAAGGGATGGGTGTCATTTTAAGAGGCACTCAAGAAATGAATTATGACCATTTATAACCTGCTACCACCTACTTCAAGACAGTATATGGAGGGAGCAGGTGGCTTTGAAATTCTGGTACCTAGGTACCAAATTCAGCAGTGTCATTCCAGAAGAATCATATGAAAATCTGTGTCATATGGTGATCCTCCTTATCAAACACAACCAGTATAATATCACCATATGATGTGCAGCTACTTATCATGCCAAAGTATTCTTACGATTGTAACAAGCTACAGGTCACTGAATAATTTTGCATATGTTGTTGTAAATTTGCATGTTTTTATATTCTAATTTTTAATATTATTCAACCGGATGAAAGCCTTGCTAAAAATGAAACCATGTTGCTGTTGGTTTTATATAAAAATACAAATTGTGTTTAACAGTTATATTTATTGGTTGAATACATACAAGCACAACAAGATGAATCATGTGAAAGTGATCCTTTTGTCTTAAAATGGCAATTGGTCATTCTATACTAGGCTGTACAGCTGAGATACTTATGATCACTACTGGCAATTTTTTTTATTTTCAAAGTAGAATATAAAAAGAATAATAAAATAAATTCAGTCATTGTCAGATTCTGAAAACACTTTTTTTTTTCTGTTTTCTGTGTTGTATTGTTCTGTATGAAATGGAATGATTGAGAATTACCATGTTCAGTGTGTCCCTTCTCTCTTAGTTATTTTCAGAGCAAGGTGCACATGTATATGAAGTTTTAATAATTGTTATTTTGAATGTTAATTTGCAGTTCATTTTTAAATTACCATCCTGATTGTTTTATTATATTAATTGATGTGTACTTCTCCTTCAGTACATATTCTGCTTATGTTGCATGAATTCTGTAATCAGTGGTATCTTGGAGGTCTCATTATGTATCAAATACCATTAGGGTAGTTGATGAAAGAATTGTGACAGCCAGTTTCTGGCACTATAAAACGGTAATTTCCCATGCAATGAGAGGTGGTACTGGGTCCAAATGAAGCAAAATTATTGTCCATGTCAGTTGGTATGACAATTATTGGTACTCTTCTAACCAGTCCATGGCAGGAAGTTATCATTTATAGTTATGTGTGTTAATGTAGACCTAATTATATATTAATATAAAATGCGTAGGTGAGGTCATCACTCTTTTGGTTAGTTACAGAGTGTATGTTAGTAATTGTCACTGACATTCTGGGACAACCTGTTGGTCCTATTTTCAAAGGTCAAGCAGTCAAAGAGGAATGCATTCTTGAAGATGGGACAAATTGGATGTCTTGGAACTTCAGTAAACAAACACCAACACACAATGTGTAAAAACTCAGAAGAGCGAAGACCTCATCTACAACATGGTAGAAGCCTGAAATCTCACATAAAATAATTTTGTACATTTACTCTCATGATAAATTGGCTGTTATAGAGAGTGATGTGTGAAATGTTGAACCATTTAAATTTGTGGTTCAGCCTACACTCGGATACCACATCACCAACAGCCAATCCCGCTACATAACACCAGCACGCCTCAAGTCAGCCTACACAACACAACAAGTACTCGCTAGCTCCTGAAGATGGACGT
>Ga0131853_10002269_pt1 | contig 34511 bp, 21 predicted proteins | sample TergutLab28metaG_FD_92764 | JGI IMG/M metagenome (GOLD analysis project Ga0131853, IMG submission 92764) | Labiotermes labralis P1 segment gut microbial communities from Petit-Saut dam, French Guiana - Lab288 P1 (version 2) (version 2) | ecosystem: Host-associated > Arthropoda: Insects >... | reverse complement strand
TAATAATAATAATAATAATAACAATAAATAAAAATGTAAATGCGATCATACACACAACTCTTTCATTATTCACAAAAGAGAGAAATCTAAAATTCTTACCATATATCTTTTGGCTATTTAAAATTAAATTGCACTATCTTATTGTCATGTACACCCTTTAGGTTAAGTAATGGGCAGAGGCGTCCATCCTTTGTTATCGAAAGTTTTATCGCAACCCTTCTTTATGAGAATGACACCTCTAATAAGTCCTGAACAGGGTCAACCCAAGACATGCTGTCACTCCAGGCTGGCTAATAATTTGGTATCCCTTCAATCAGACATTCTTCAAACGTTTTCAGCCTAGGACAGGGCTGGCGATTGTTTTCAGGGAGATGTCCAAATGGTTAATGGCTATGGAAGGGCTATTAAAAATTAAAAATACTTTCATACATCACATTACTGCCACCTTCTACAACACAAAACAAAACTCACTTTGTTCTCCAGCAATCATTCTGAACAGAAATAACATTTTACACAACTTTCGTGGCAAAATCCCTTCCCTCATATTCCAGATTGGAAAGGATGGGCGTCTTTCAGTACCATAAACAGGAATAAATTCTACATATATGCGCAATAGCAGTACCTGACAGCACTGTGATCTGGGTCGGGCGGCACTTGGACCGCAAGACCAAGATCATGCTGTGAAAGCAGGCTAAGTCGTAAAATGCTTAATACCAACATTAGGACCGAACAATATCACCATTCCCTTTAATTTTTAAAGTAATATTGTTTTCACCCTGAGGATGAAAGCCTACTTTCTTTCCCAACGTCGGGAAAAAAATAACCAACCACACAGCGCAACATCCTAGAAGATCTGGTTCCTCAATACGACAGCAGGTTTGCAAATAATAAAATTTTTCAGCGCTGTATTGTTTCGAACGGGTATTGTGTCACGCTTACAGCATGACCTAACCTGTAGTCCGCGACTCCATCTCGCTTATTACACAGGCGACCAGCTGAATGGTTGTGCTGGTGCCTGGAGGAAAGGTAGGGAAATCAGTGTAAAGGGACTCAGCTGTCAAACAGAAATTGCCTCCCTCTCTCACGCGCGCATTTCAAACGGTGTAGTATGGCGGGGAATACTCCACATCCCTAGCCTGTTAGCAGATGCGCTATACACGTTTTGTGTATAAAACAAAGTAAAGATTTTCGAATAAAAAAAGATCTACAAGTGTTCTTTGTTTCAATAGAGAAAATAATCTATTTCTACCATTGCAGTGGTATCGCAGCGCAGTGCTAGCTATACCAGAGAATATTAAACTGATGTATGTCCACCTTTCTCTGTCTTTGTCCTATGGAGGTAGAGGCCCCGATCGCCTCCTCAAAGATTCTTACTACATGTTTGTAAGTAACAGAAACCTGAACAATGGGAGGCTTGTTCTGCATTGGTCTGTGGTGCCACTGAACAGAACAAAACAAAAGGGCTACCTACGTGGAATCAGTGAAATTAAATTCTAATGATACAAGCCTACAAAAAGGATACTTCCACTCTACAACGTCAATACATAATTTCCTGATTGGATTCTTGAGGGCGAGGCAGAAGAGGGCTCTCTGGGGCCTGTCAGGGGGAGGCTTGCCCCCACGACGTACTGGCCGCTTCTTGCTGGCACTCATTGTTGTAGCCCCAAGCGCCGCCTGCCACGCAGTTGACAGGGGTTTGTCAGGTGCTGTGCTACCAGTTGTACTGGTTGCGACTCCCACCTCATGTTGAGGCCCTGCAACAATGCGGAAACAAAATAAACTGTCATTAGCTGCATATTACACCTTCAATATTCAAGTTCTGAACAGTAAGTGAAAGACACATTTCTCTGCACCATATGCATCAGCATCTCACAGACACTACATTTTGTTGTTAATCTGTGACATATTCTACTTTAATCAAGGAATCGACATCTCCAAGTCAATATTTTGCGTATAACTACGTTAATCAGCCTTGTTTTATAAGTAGTTCATTCCATCATCCATAAGAAAACTAGCCTGATTTCAAGTTCCAGAGTTTATTATGACTGAATTTTATTTTGTTCCCTATTGGAACATAATCCATGTGGATCTCACTCAAAATATGAACCGGAACAGGAAAATTTTACTCCAACAAGGGGCACTGAAAAATACGACATTTAGTACTGTATGTTACTAAGAAATCTGTCTTGAAATAAACATGTATTAGGAGTAGACTCCGTACATTTCGTGAAAAACGTGCTCACAAAAAGTCTTAATGGTAAAAAAAACTCTTATTAAACGCTCCAGGAGAATTTAAGAGCTTGTTCGAGGCCATAACAAAAAATTACGATCCAAACTCTGAAGTGGATGATGAAGATTAAGAATTTAACATAATTTCATCTTATTTCAATTTAAACTCCTCAATATTTAAAATCATTACATTTAAAAAAAACTTCTGGAGAAATTTACAATTTAAACATAGCTGTAAAATTTGCATTCATACATACTGATAGGTGTTTAATCACAAGAAAGATGTGCTATTTCTCCAGTACTAACACAGCTCTTAGAAGTATTGTACTGTAATGACATAATCAGTGGACTGATTTCAATAACTCAGATAATCATCTGATTTTTCTAGCACTGAGTTTTTATGTTTTTGCAGTGGTATAGCTGAAGTGTCTATTTTTCTAGGATATGATGCTGTGTCACTGGGTTATGAACTAATTACACAGGGATGAGGCATAATATCCCGTAAAAACAAATACTTCTTCTATCATTGTTCAATTTCATATTGGTACCCATTCAATCATACGAATTGCTACATATAATAAGGCAGTTGGGTATAGTACATAGGTAGATTATATCTGAAGAGTTACGTGAAGCACAAGCAATTACATTTACTGTTCACTTATTTTAATTGTCATTCGGTTTACTATTTTTTTGGAACTAGAATAGATCAGTCAGGATGTGCCTTTCTACTATTCTTGCATGGAACATAAAATGAATCAGGTGAACACTGGCACCACTTATTTACAATATAAAATTTAAATAAAATGGTCACCTCAATATATGTTTTCTTTTAGAATACTGCACATCCTACTGCTTTATACTGAACGCAAAACTTCCTGTTTAATTAAGAGAGGTAAATGCAAAATTTTCCCTGTGCTTAATCAAGCACCATGCCATGAAAGCATATGGGAGGACGTGGGGCTGTATGCATTATTAATCCGAGCAACAAATACAGGTGAGAGGTCAGCTTCATGACCAGGTCACTTTACCCCTGGGTAAAAAGATGTGAGTATCCACTGGGTAAGAGAATAGGTGGGTACCACAGTCAATATGGCTAACCTCTATAAATGAAGACTTCTTACTCGTACTGGGAATCGAATCCACGGTCGTCCAGATGATACAATTTCATAAAGTGGAATAGGGTGTTTTTACATTTTGTACCCACGACTAATTCAAGCCGGAAGGTCGCGGATTCGATTCCCAGTGGTGTCACTGGAATTCTTTCGGCCGCACTATGGCCCTGGGGCCGACCCAGACTCTACAATAAATGAGCACCAGAAATATTTCCTGGGGGTAAGGGTGGCCGGCGCATAGGGCTGACAGCCTTAACACCTTCCTGGGCCGAATGTCTTGAAATCTGGGAGCTTCAACCTCCTGGAACCCTCAGGGCCTGCCTAAGCCTGTACAGGGTTTGCTTTACCTTTACTCGTGGACTAAATGTGTGAATATTCATTGTGGATTTTGAATTCATGGAGAGGTTTAGTAATATTCTGACTTATATTTTATACTGTAACATTTAAACTGCTCCCTCCCAAGTTTATTTGAGAACAATGCATAATTTATAGCGCAACTTGAAAAACAATTTACCCCCTCTATACACAAAATTTAGAAATTTCTTGATTTTTAGACTCTCTCTCTAAGTACCTTCAACAAAGGACTAGCAAAATGCACACATATTCTTAAAACAGGACACAAAATTTCAGTCATACCCATAATTTTCAAAATGAATTATTTTTTGTAACGTTCGCATTTGTGAGTAATGTTGTTTTGAATTAGACCTCAATTACAAATTTATTATTCGCCATTTACTTCACACATTTCCTTTTCAAATTCACGATGCACACATAAATCGCACGATTATTTTATTGCTTTACATTTAACATGACATATTTCATCCCTCTGGAGGTGAAAGAAAATGCCGGTGTAGTTTCTACAAGCCGGAATTTAAATTAGATTATCTAATTTTTTCATGTATAATCTTACCAAAATAAATGTCTCGTAGTTTTCCTTCAAATTTAAGGAAATAAAATTTAACAGACTTTATATAGTAGTTAAGCCAGACATTTTGTTCACGTATTTTTATAATAAAATCAGGCTCATGAATTCCATACATTATTTAAAACGTAGGGTACGTATTTGTATTGCACAATTTTAATTGCTGCTGAATATCTATGACCTTTGGTTCACTTGTTTTATAACTGCACACTCGACTTCATGTTCAGCTACCATCTGCAGTCTATGTCACGGTATATGTGAGTGCACTACGGTGTGGAATTCACCACAACAAAGTACCATTTACAGTCCAGCTGCGCACTTATTGCATTTGTATCTAGTCGTGGATCTCAGTCCACGAGTGGGGAACACCGGCGGCAGACTTCATTACCTTTGTCTGTCCAGTACTGAGGTTGTAGAAATTCGACTCTTTTTACGCCTGATTCCGTTGGGCTTTGTTTTCCTACCATACTGGAAAAGAGGCGATTGTTGTATTTTCCCGCCCATTCTATCAAATTTCTTACAAAGAAAAGTCTGAAATCTCGTTGAGAATGATGACCCCTACAGGAGTGTTACAAAATCCAGCTGTTTAGTTTCTTAAGTCCAGCAAATGGAAAGACAGTTTTCTCGTCCACTTGAAGGTGCGTCGACTCATCGGATATCTGTTGGCTATTCCATCGCTTTGTTTGACATAAGCCAAGTGTTTACTGGGGCGTTCTACAACGCCTGGCTTTAAGGCTGTTTTTCTTTCATCGCAGAAATTTATCTCTACTGGCGGATAGTTGCTCAACATGTAAACTTCTTTTTTTATCTTTCCATGCAATTACACTTAACCCTCCACTGGTCCTTTCTTGTATGCCACCGCTTTTCTGTTTCAGTTTTTTTTTCAGTCTGAAGTCAGGTAGGTTTTCTTGTCAGTTTGGTCACACTGTCCCACATACATATATTTTTCTTGTCTCTCTACGTCATAAAAAACTGTTGGTGACAAAAAAAATCGTCCGTAAAAGCTTTGTGTTCTACTCCTTCAACTCTGTGTGGTAGATTTCCAGCAGTGGAATTTGTTGCCGTCGTGTGGCCAGTGACGGTCTCTGCCCTAAATACACTCTCATATCGCTGATGTCCTTGAATCACCGAACAGTTTTGAAGATTTTGATACCGAAACCTTTCCTTTCTTGGGAATATATAACTGAAAATGTAAAACGGATTGTGCAACGGTTCAGGCCTACACCAGTCAGTCTCGTAAGTTATCTCGTAGGTTATATCCCACTCGTAGAGTTAAAGCAAGAAGAGTCAATACGTCCGCACACAATATCAGGAAGGCGGCTACGTCTGGTTTATTTGTCTAAGTATTGTTGACAATATAAATTAATCTGTTCCATTTTCTACAATTTCATCCAACAAATGCACACAGTATACTCTTTCGTACAACAAAAAGTAATGTACTCCGTGATGATGGGCCAATAAGTTCTGAAATATGTAGGAGTTTAATGTTTTAAAAATATTGGTCTAAATTAAATGACAATTGTGTGCATTTATTAGTTAAAATGTATAAATTGTATTATAGTGCACAGAATGGACAATATAAACAACAGTCTGTTCCACCAGCAGCTGAAACGTTTGGGTAAAGAACAGCATCAGCACAGGCAACGGAGTTATCTTTGTCTATGTGTGGCGTCTTATTCTTTTTTCACTCCTCTTGGACGGCGTACAAAGTAATCGATACAATTACTTTTTCCTGATGGAGGTCCCCAGATCGATACCCTTCCGCCACTTGTTCCAGCTTTTGATTTGATTTGTTTTTTTTTTTCTTTCGCACTTTTCCTTCCTTCCGTACTTCTCTTCTTCTTCTTGTTCCTCTTATTCTTCTTCATTTTTTTACTACATTCGTCCAATTCATTGTCAGCAGCCGCCTCTTCCTCACCGGTTACATTGCCAAATTTTTTCCTTATGTTAGACGCCATGGTCGAAACTAAACTAGTCCTACTTGTGTGCAGAGAAATATATAAGCTAGGCTGGCGTCGTTGTTAAATTTACTACGATTCTCTGGTGGACCCTGGAAGTTTTATTGGGGTTGAGGGCGTCCCTGTAATAGCACCCCAGGACTACTCCAATGTACCCTATACCTATTAAACTCGATTTTCTGTTTCTCCAAGTTTTTTAGTTTAGTTTGAGCGATACGGAATTCGGAATGCCGCTGCACAAGTGTGACACTGTAGTCGTATTCTCGTACAGAGCATGCTGGAACAACCTTATGTTTGGGGAAACTAGCACGCCAACGTGCAGACTGCATCATAGAAATACGAAGGTGGATCAGAAGATAAGCTTACAGTACCCCTAAATCAAAGGCAAGCTCCTAATATAGGAACCTGACAATGCCCAATGACGGTGTCACTGGTACGCTATTTTTCATTTTTCAGTCCACTTGAAGTGTGAGGCATTTGTCACAGCGTGTGATAAGTTTGTCCATCTCGGGCGGGTAGAAAGTATATCCCTGTTAGTTCAGCCCCATGATTATTGCGTGTTTGACGTATTCATCGCGGGTGAAACGATGGCCTGGTCAAGCTCCATCAAGGAAGGAAAATGGTGAAAATCCTTTGGTGCCAAATCCTGACTGTACGTGAGACAGTGCAGCGTTTTCCAACCGAAATTTTGCAGCAAGTTCCGAGCCTGCTAGGCCGTGTGCGACCTGGCATTGTCGTGGAGGAGAACCACGCCATATTGCGCAAGGTTTTCAGCGCGGCGCAGTAGCTGTCGTCGTTAACTGTGCGTCCATATTCGCACCAGACGATTCCCAAAAGACTCTGACCAACACTTAGCCAGCAGATAGCGTCACTGTAAACTTCTTTGTCGCGGATGATCAGGGTGTTCCCATGCCGTGGTAGATCCTTTACTGGTGGGAGTGTAATGATCGATCCATGTCTCATCACAAGTTAATGACTCGAAGCAGACAGTTGTCTCCCTCTACTGCATAACGTTGCAGGAAACTGAGACAGGCCACCATTCTTGCCGCTTTGTTGTCGTCTGTTAATGCACGAGGCACCTATTTCGGGCAGACATTGCAGTAGTGTAAGGGTGCTCTCACACTGGACCCTACTTAAGACACATCGGCGATACGATTGGCTTGCGATTGATTCTATCCTTGGTTCCAAATGGGGTCTTGGGATTTCGCCCTTTAAAAATAACATGATAACGATATGCTCAAACAGGCCGATATGAAACCATAATTATTTTCGGTGTCGTTTATCGCTCAGCGTAAACATATCGGCACAGATATATGAAATGTCACAGAAGGCGGAAGTATCGCGGACTTTACAGTGTTGTGTTAGATTATGTAAGCATGGGTGAGGAAAAAAATGTTTAAACTTGTGTAGTTTGTTTGGGAACCCTCCATGTTTGTAGGACTGGAAGATCGTGGTTATACAGGAAAGGACAAAGTTGATCTAGTGTGGAAAAACACCGGGGAAGGATTAAATAAAGTCTCCGCTTTTCTGGGACGTTACGCAGTACAGATTGGTAGTTAGTTACCGACGTTTCGGGATACCTTCTGCGCTGCATATAACATCCCAGAGGAGCGAAGATCTCATTTACCCCGCGGCGGAACCCTGAAATCACGCAACATGAAATGCGTCAAGTAATATGATTTATTGACGAATATACTCTAATTTAATTTTAAAATATAATGTATGCGTGCTGTCATGTGTTGTCAAATACCGTTTCGGTTACAATTTATGACATGTTCATTCTGAAGCAGTGCATGTTTTCTGAAGGGATCATCACCAGTCTGCGAGGTCCATATCCTGTTATATGTATCGTAGAGTAATTGAATTTCCATCATATGGAAATAAAATCGAAAAAGTAGTGTCGTGTATGAGATGTAGACTCCCACACTGGAAATTACTTAAGATGTGACGTCGATAAAATTTCGATGCAATAACCTTGCGCAGTGCTGCCCTAACCGTGCCCTCAAATTGGACCTCGCACACTGAAACATCACTACAACAATACGTTTACGACCGCCGATACGATACGATGATGACTCAATATGCTGTGTCATTTATCGTCCAGTCGTCAACATGTCGCTGCAGACGTATGATCTGTGCCACAGAAGGCAGACGTATCACGAAGTCAGCAGTGCTGTGTTAGGTTATGTAAACACGAGTGCGGGAGCAAATATTGAAGCCGTGGGGCTGGTTGCGAAACAATCTAATTTCTATGACTGGAGATTTTGTGGTTATATAAGCAAGGACGTAGTTGATCTAGTGTGGGGGAATATCGGAAAAGGCTTAAATAGATCAGGTAAGGTAATTTATTGCTGAATACTCTGCACTTGATTTAACAATTTAATGTAGGCTTACTGTCATATTTACTCAAATATCGTCACTGTTACAATTTATTACAATGTTCATACTGAAGCAGTGAGCAGTGCATATCGTGTTGAGTTGATCGCCACCAGTGTTCGAGACATACAATGTCGTGTGTATCGTATCGTAACATTGCATTGCAATCGTAACGCAAGTAATGTTCTGTGTGAGAGCAGCCTGACACAGCCACTACGATATACCGCATACTGCTGTTGGATAAAGCAAGGTCAAACGTCATTAGCCGCAAAGTTACGCGTCTTTCCGTGTGAATGGGGTCCTAGGCGCGTGCAGTGTTGACTTCTGGTTGCGAGGAGCTTCGTGGTCCACTTCGCTTGTCGTCGGTCACATTGACCCTGCCCGATACAAACTTGTGGCATCGCATGACGAAGTGTTGCCTGGGTATCACACCATTGCAGTACACTTTCATTGGCTGTCGATGGATATCGGCTGCAGACACTCTCCTTTCCCACAAACAGCGTATAACTCTTTGGTATTCCAAGCGAGACCAGTTTTCCAAGTTCGTCACCACGTTAGAACGGCCACATCTGTTCTGTGCTCATTTGGCATATGAACTCAAATCACATTGCCGTGAAAACTAGAACCCTCTGTCATCTATTTCACCATCATTCAAATTTGCAGTGAGCTCCTTGGGGTCAGGAATAATGGCACTTGTAAACTTGTTTTGATCCACCCTCATATTACAAAACCTACTTCACTAATCAAAAAAGGGTAATGAGGTGACAAGGGAACATGCTGACTAAAATCTTGTCATCTCCCTTGAACAGAGCACAACATTGTTGAGGTCATTAGCTTGTGAATATCCCATAGGACTCTACTAGAACATTACAAATTTAGTTGATAACTTAAGTCAATTTTGTCCATTTTTGGTAACACACTGTGTTAACTACAATTTACACCAAGCTTCAAAGGGTTATATTTTTTATTTTATCTATATTAGGAATAATTTTCTGTACCAAATACTCCTCTGCAATCAATGCTATATGTCTAGAGGTTATACATAAATTCTCTTCAGTCTCAGTTTATTGCCTTTCATGGCAGAAACTACATCCATATCTAAGTATGGTAACTGTTCACTGAAGCTTTATATGCCTTTGTTTTTTGAGCAGTAATTTCATACATGAGAGTTGATCACATTTCCACTGATCAGAAACAGAGTATAGCATCTGCACAAAGCATACCTTTTTACGTTAGGAAATTATTTTATCACTGTTACAGGTAACACATAAGTGAGACAAAATTGTGTTCAGTATTGGCACAGCTTAATATTGATTACCACTAGACTTAACAATTTTGTAATACATAAAAAACATATAAGTAGATAAAGAGTTTAAAGAATTGTTAACATCTTGTAGCTGCATTCAATAAGAATTCATGGCAAAGGACCAGACAAAGGCTCAAACCTCTCCTTTAGGAAAACATTTTTTTGAATACGAGGTAATTTTATGCTTGCTATGAAGTACAGAAAACAAGAATTTCTGACCTACAACTTCTGGTTTCTTTAACATAGTTATGTTTATACTGGGAGGTTAGCATGGTATGTGACTTAATAATCATGTTATTTTGTGATATATTTATGCGCATAATTTCTATGTTTGTAGTCTTGACAACCTTAAATTTGTCAGATATAGACCAAATCTAAAAATTACCTATCACCAACATGTTTGTGATTTTAAAATCTAAACAGTGTTGTTAGGTGATATACAATGTGCCTTTGTACAGTACAGTACCTAAGCTCACATGTCTAGCTACAATAGATCATTAATCATTGCCTTCACACTTAAAGCTAAACACCTATTGTGCACAGCCAACATGTTGCGTTTTAGATCCTACAAAAATTTACCTTGGCAAAATCTGCATCTTTGTCTCAGTGATAGTATGAAATATAACTTGAGGAACTTACAGGGAGGGTCTTAACTCAGATGTTCACTTTATTGGATGATAGACACACAAACGTTACGAGCTTCTTATAAATCAGGGGCATGACATTGCTAAAAGAAAGAACAATATATCTAAGAACATGAATATTTTTAGTATGATACCTGCTAATGAAACCATATGAAATGAAAATTCAATTAATTTTTTTCATATAAAAGAATAAATAAATATATATTTATATACACAAAAAACGTATGCCTGTCTTTTCTTTCTCCAAGTAGTGTGCACAGCTTAATACTGACTTCACTTTTGGTTTCAGTCAGAACATTACCTACAAAACTTGTCACTGACTTAGCTAGAATGTTGCAAAACTGTGAAATCAAGTACCTTTGCAGGTTTAGTGAGTGAGTGTTACTCAAATAATCATCATTCTTGCCAGTACACAACTTCATTAGCAACTTCAGTACAGTTTACACATATTTGCAGCTTTTTTCCTAAGGTGATCCTTCCTTCCAAAATATTTGTTTCCACATTTTCAACCAGCAGTTTTTGTCTCTAATTTCTGTTTCTTCCAGTGTATTGTATATGTATTCCAGAAAGAAATAAGTGTACATGACCCTTTCATACATACATAGATTTTAGGCTTACAATAAAATGAAATTCATATCTCAAAGCATATCTTAGACAAAGTGTGTGTGAGTGTGAGTGTGTGTATGTGTAATGGTGTAACTCCACTGAATTAGGCCAGGAAAAGTACCAGTGTTAGGTTGTTGTGAAGACAGAAATGAAACTTCATTTCCCATAAGACACAGGAATTTCTTGACTAGCTGAAGTATTCTTTCACTTCTCAATTTGCTAGAATGGATAGTCAAGTACTATAGTTGCCAGACATTCAGACAATGCCATCACAGGAAAACAGGAGCATTTGTAAACGGATTTTTAAAATTTGTTATATACCAAGAAAATGCAAATATAAATTGCATGAATAACACAAAACCATAAAAAGTAGACGCTGGACCTAATCAGCAAGAACACATAACAACACTTTAATGATTTGAAAAACAACTTATGACTGCCCCACCTGTACATCAGGCAGTGAAGTACTGGAGTTAAACTAAGGGTTTTAACAGTTTTTAGACGAACAGCAGTTGTGACCTATGTTACATACTAGAGAAACTAAGGAAAGCAATAAAAACATATCTGTCAGGATAACCAAGGTCTGAACACAGGACTTGTTGAATATAATACATGAGTGCTGACTACCACACAGTGATACTTAATGACCTGCCTGTGAAGGCAGAAGAATTATGGTGAGTCATAGTCAGTTATGCTGCCAAATGAGTTCAGCTTGTTTCACATGAACAGAAGAATAAAAAGCTACTGAAATACATACTCATTAATATAAGCTGTGGGACAAACATAATACTGAACTGTCATTCCACCAATCATTCATTTAGATATTGACAGTGTCACTTAATAAACTACACAAAAATTGAAGAATAAAAAACCAACTAGACGCCACTTATTATTTTATTGTACTTCTTATAGTCTCAACATGTTTCGGGCGCTACTATGCCCATCATCAGGAGCTCGCGACTATGATGTTGATTACCACATTGGTCGTTTCGTTCTTGGTTTGCTGTATGTTGGAGGTTAGGTGCGGTTAGGCTGGAGTAGTGTCCGGGCTACAGGCAGCCTGGACACTACTCCAGCCTAACCGCACCTAACCTCCAACGGACAGCAAACCAAGAACGAAATGACCAATGTGGTAATCTACATCATAGTTGCAAGCTCATGATGATGGGCATAGTAGCGCCCGAAACATGTTGAGACTATAAGAAGTACAATAAAATAATAAGTGGCATGTAGTTGGTTTTTTATTCTTCAGTTATCACAATGATGCATGGTCCAATAAACGTCAGATACAGAAAAATTCACCTGCATATGCAATGCCCTTCAAGTGCAAGCTGGGTGTGAACTTAACCACTCTCCTCCATACAGTGCCAAGGTTAAGACTGAGTGGAGCATTACCTCTTCTCCCTCTGTATGCCTTCATGTCAAGAATAAGGAAAACTTTATCTTTTGTACTTTGTAGTTTAAGTGTGATACCCATAAAATATAACAGAAAATGGAAAGTCATCACTAGTGAGATATAATTTTAAAAAATATGACACAAAAGACATTTAATTAATATTTTAGATATGCTAATATTATATGTGAACCTTCATCAAAATGTCACCATGACATACTATTGTATTGCTCCTGTCAGACCTCATACATTATTCAAGCAAAAGCATTATGCAGATGGAACCTGCTTAAACAAGAAAACAGAAAACACTTTTTGTAGAGCATGCTAATGATGCAATAATTTATTCAGGAGATAGAAAGAAGAGGCCATTTATATCACTTTTAAAAGTAGGAAATGTGTGTAAGTGATATGTGGTGAAAGCAACTTGACACCTTTAAATAATTTCATATACACTATTGGTGAAATCAATGTAAGGAATATTTATTTGTTCATTTATTTATTTTTGACATTTTGCTATCCCTGTGTTGTTTAATAAAAAGTGTAATTCGAGTGCACAGGTTGGTTAATAGTTCATTCTAATGGTTTTCTCAGTCTGTCTAGGCTAAGGCTGTGTTACTTTATACTTAATCATAACTAATGCCTTTCATATATATTCTTTATTTACAACCGCTCCATCATGAATTATGATGTACTGTATGCGGCTGATGAAATGCTGCTTGTAATGCAATAGATCATACAAATCAAGCCATGAGCAAAATGTAGTCAAAAGTACTGAAACCATAATTGACTTGTCTGTGGTCCATTGACCGCTGATTTTCTGGTACTTTATATGCAACAGTTTAAAATAAGTGCTAAAACACCACAACAGCTTACATCATTTTCCAGGTACAGACTGATGTCTGTTCCTTTTTGCATCTTTTCATTTGACTCTCTAAATTAACATTGAAATTTGAGCAGTACATCTCATGACACTTCATTGAAACAAACTAAATGGAAAGGAAACATTTCTGTCTCATAATCTGTCGATGACAGAGCTTCAGGATGCTTCATGAGAAAATGTGAATTTCAACATATCTTTCCGAAAATTTATTGAGGAAATTCAATAAATATATGAAGTCTAAACATACATGTATATTGACAAAGACTAAGGAAATCCAGAACCTGTTCTACTGATAGAGAGACAGTACACATAAGGGGATGCAAATTTTAATACAAAATAGCACTTAAATCTGGAGGAACAGAAATGCAGTTTTTGTTATGCGTTAACTAGTTAAGCGTCGGTAAATTTTACTTCATATCAGTAATTTTGACTTCAATATTAAATCTGTGATACTCTAGTTTAACAATACATTTATTTGTTACACAAATATTGTGGTTTAAATACTACATGTATTATAATGAACCTGTAGTTTGAGAGGCATTTCTGCCTCATTAATATTCTTCATCACCTAAATTTTTCTAAGTCATGAAATAGGAAATAACGTAGCTTATAGTGGTGATTCTTTATCGACTTTTCCGGATAACCTGTCGGTCCCCTCTTCAAGGATCAAAAATCCAAACAAGAAATTCTAATAGTTAACACCTCCAACTGTGGGGTATCTATAGTGTGTGGCATGCAGGTTTCGCTTTACGAGTCGAGTTTTGAAAACCCCTGATTGTAAGTCTAACTTCTGTTGTAGCCGGGACTTAGATTCTAGTCCACGAACAACGGTCAAGATTTCACAGTTCAGAAACTGTTGTACTACGTCTGAAATTAGATTTTCGTCTTCCCCCTTCCAATACTATTCAATTCTTGGATTTATTTATAAAATGCAGGTTCAAATGTTTATTTTCGTAACTGCACAATAAACCCGTTTAAGTTAAGAATGGAAAAAAAAACTAATGTATCAATCAAGTAATGTTTAAAAAATATCTTCCATCTTCTATAAAATATACACAACAGAACAAAGAACAGTTAAAGAGGATACGCAAACATATTTTATACTTTGGTAATGCTGGACATGTTAAAACTAACACGAAAACCGTAGTTCGCGGTTGAGTTGTTAACATTCCCCGCTGCATATTCGAAAGATCCCATGTTCAAATCTGGGCCCGTTAATCGATAATTATGAGGTATTTAGTCGGATACTTCTTTACCAAAGCACAAGGCCTTACAACACAGATGGCAGCAATATTTGTAGTTTCCGTCGTAAGACCCCCACACGTCATGATTATTCTGTGGTTCGTCGTGGTTTTTCTTAGTCCTCCAGAAAAATGCCAATATGTTAACTGAAATTAATCCAAAGTAGATTCTTTCCGCGTCCTTCTCAGTTCATTATGTATTACCCACGTCACTTGAAACTATATTATCTTATCAACTGAAAACGTCGTTAAATAGAACAATAATAAGCAAAATGAAAAGTTGCACGAATACATTTTAAATATTTCATGACCATGCACATATGATTCACCATGACGATTAAACCAACAAGTGCATATGCAAATATATGAATTTATTACATTAAAATCGTTGTTAACCTCTTACAAGTTTCGGTTACCTTTTGTGGCCATCTTCAGGGAGATGCTTTTTTCGAAGGATATATTACAAAGACGACCAAGCTTGGTTGACTTCTTGTTTGTCTTTTTAGCACTTACTTCGAAAATTACTTCTAAAAAAACACCCCTCTGGAGATGGCCACAGAAGGTGACCGAAACACGTAGGAGGTTTACAACGATTATAATATAATAAATTCATATATTTTCATACGCATTTCTTGGTTTAATTCTCAAAGCGCACGCACGAATAAAGTTGTAGCAATTCTCAACCATTACTTACTTCAAAGTCCTCAACAGTTTTATTTTGGACAAAAGATTTTTATTTTTAAATTCGATTTTTTTTGTCTGTGTCATTTCTTCATCACTCATTTTAGATCCGCCATTTAAATCAGCTGATACTGCATGCATACAATATTTGTCACAGACTCACGTTTTGTACAATCGATAATGTGTGCTCGAATATCCAAATTTTAAGCCAGATTTAAGTTGTAGTGTTTAGGAAGGAAAGTCCGACGCAGATGTGGTTCATAAAAAAGGATAACTTGGTTTATTTTTTGAATACTTAATCATACGCAGTTCCGCGAGGCTATTTTTGTCGAAATTGGACTACTTCTCCGCGACCATTTCGCCTGGTAGCTGCGTTAACGAACGATTTGACTTCTTACTTTCACTTGAACTTTACGTTTAGATAATCTGTTTTTGTCTGTCGCTGATACGACATTGTAACACACTCTCTGGCCTATTATTACATGAAAAACAATGTGTGTATCGGAGACGAATTCTCATTAAACCTCCATATATTCTTGCTGTTGGCACTGACTGGATTGAGACATACTGAAAGTATTCGTGGGTTCCTCCTTGAGCCTGTTTCTGTAATGGTAATGTCACGTCTTTTACAATTCTTCATTCACTGTAATCCTACCATTCAATCTTTTAACACAGTTTATAAATTATCATTAAAATTGTGCAACTGACAACGTGTAAACACTAATGAACACGGCGGATAACAGAAGTTACTTCAGATCTCGCTAAGGTATGGACTGAACAACCAAGGAATCGTGGTTCGATTTCTGGGGGAGCAAGAGATTTTTTTCTTCTCCAAGACTTCCACACCGGCTCTGGGTCCCCACAAGTCTTCTATTCAATAGGTACGAGAGGAGGTTCTTTCACCTGGGGTAAAAGCGTTCGGGACGTGAAGCTGGCCACTCAATTTCACCTAGTGCCGAGATTAAGAATGTGTGAAAATATACCTTCACTCCCCCACGGGCCCTCATGGCACGGATAGGACAACTTTACTTTACGTTTCTCTGTTTTTCTTTCTTTTTCAAGTGGTTCATTTACCAAAGAGGTCACATAGACCAAATAAGACTGTTTCTTCTGTTGTGCTTCTACGTTTGTTGGGGAGTGCTGTGACCTAAATCATCACCATATATTCATTCCTGTTTTTACAAACATTAGTGTATACACCTTGAAGCTAATTATAAAGAAATAGGATGGGATGGTGCGGACTGCATTAATCTGACCCCGGGTACGGGTAAGTGGCAGACTTTTTTGAACACGGTAAATGAATCTCTGGGTTCCATAAACTGCAGAGAGAGTTTTGTGCTTGAGGAACTGTGACCATGTCAAGAAGGACTCTGGTCCTTGTAGTTTGTTGGGTAGTTACTGTAGACACCTTGAAATTTAACAAAATATAAGTGGGTATACTCTTTTCGATTCTATTATTAACCATTGACCTCCTGTAATATTTAAGGACACAAATTTTACTTATCAATGCTGTATAATCCTCAAAATCTGCGACTTTTAACCCCCTAAACAACATTAACAATTCTGACCGTATAATGGACAAGGACTCGGTTTTCTGTGAGGTCGGAACAAAGTTTATTTGTATTACTTTAATTATTAATCAACAAGTGCACTTATATAAAATTTCACATTAAAACACTTAAGATCGCTCCGACATGTTTCGATCCTAAGATCATCCTCAGGGAGCTACGTTGTTCCTTGCTAAAGTCATTTTAAAAACATTTACAAAATAATTCCATTATACTAACAGGGTGTTGTGGCAGCATATCGTGTTGTGTAACAGTACGTTGTTGGGGATGCGTCTGGCTATGGTGTGCGTCGTGTGTTACGTAGTGTGTTGTTTAGACGAAATTCAGTCTTCAAAGTGTTAACCTTCTTGAAAAAAGACGAACCTTCTTCTACATTAATCACATATTTATTCTTAAGTGTGTCACTATTGGCAAACTGATTTTGCTTATAGGAGCCGCTTAGAGAAGCTCATCACTCGAGAACCTATCACAGACTGAAGTCAGGCGTCCGCTGCAAGAATACTTTCTTAACAACGATGTCACAAAGTGACGTATGTGGAATGTTAGTTTATATCAATAAACAGCACTTAGAACTAGATAAGTGGCCCACCCAACCTCCTATTCAAGTGTAATGGGGCTTCTTTTCCTGTGATTAAGGTAGCAGGTGTGTGAAATTTCCCATATTGCGTGCAGATATACGTCCGTTTGCTCTTTATATCTTGACGTCTTTGAGTAGGGCAACTTTACCCTTTTTAACATTTACAATTACTTATTGCCATGTCGAGTATCTTCTTATTTTCTAGCAACATCTCTGTTTATACGGACTGATGGACGAAAATATTCCAGTCTCCGTGTTTTTCCACAATCTTTCCTTTTAATTTTCCTGTCTGCTGTTTCCTCTCTGCTTATTGTTTTCCAATACCTAACTAAACCTTCTTCTTCTGGGATGTCCGTGTCTGTCTCTTTCATTCTGGTGCCCTTGTCTGTCCGTTCTTTTCACGTGACCGAACAAGTGAAATCGTTTCTGTTCTCACTACATCAACCAAGTACGATTTCTTCATTCTTCCCCTGGAGTTTTAACTTCTAATTACTCCATCAATTCTCTTTCTTCAATACTTTGTATCGGTTTAACATGTTTTATATGTTGTTGTTCTTTTGCCCAGTTTTCGGTTATATCTCTTTCAAAATATGCATTGTATAATTTCACATAATTTAAAATTATTTTTACAAATTTATTGAATACTTCTTTGTTGATATTCCCCTCTGAGCTCCACGTCATAGAATATTAATTCCATTTATGCAAAACACTGTATTTAATTTCTCAGTTATGAAAGCAGGGTGGTTAGGGATTACGAATTAAAACCTGTCGGATGACGACGACATCGGATGGAGTGGTGGAGTGCTGAAGAGAAGGCTAGATACGAAAGTGAAGAAAATATTATATTATAGTCGCAGTTCATTTGCAGATATATTGTGCTGATGAGATCGTGCGTTAACTTAGTGAGACTGCACCTCTTTGGCGTGGAGGATTATGTAAAGATCGATATTAACGAGAGACTGCGAGAGACATGTGGTTAACTGGTAGTGATACAGTACTATTCGGCACTCGCGGAGAAAAAAAATTGCCTGACTTTAATGAATGCTGTAAATATAGGAGGAAACGTACAAAAATACATGCAATATACGTGTAACGAAACCCTGAGTCGCTTTCGTGCAACCATTGTTGCTGTGGAAAATCAATAAGTACTACTTATTCTGTTGTGTTTTTGTAGACTTAGGTGTTCAGCATGCAATGCGCATGCGCCATATTGTCATTTGTGGCCTTCCTGACTCTACGATATTTTTCCACGTTTTCTCATAAAAGCAGGATTTTCGAAAAAAAAGTTACTGAACATAAAATGTCTGTGTTGGTTTCCTCTACAAAATTTGTCTGAGCGAGATATGATCAAAAATGTATACTGGTCTTGATGTAAAGTACCCGTTATTCTTGTCCGATTTTATTAAAACTAGAAATTTCTGGACAGATTTTCGAAAAATACTCTAAATAAAATTTCTTGAAAATCCGTCCTGGGGGAGCCGAGTTCCATGCGGACAGGTAGACGGACGGACAGGCAGACATGGCGATGCTAATAGTCACTTTTCGCAATTTTGCGTTCGCGCCTAAAAGGGTCATTTAGAACCCATAATAAGGAGTTGTAAGGCGGGATTCTAAATTACACGATTAGCAATGAAGGATTTGTGCGAATGACCGCCCTCGTGTCTGTAAATTATAATGTAGGACAACATAAAAATATGCACTGTGTCGTTCAGAGTCAGATACTGTATGTGTACAAAAGTAAGTCAGTTATGTACGCCCACGACAACTGGAGCTCAAGCAATGTTCAGGGAGAGGGCTGCAGTCCTAGAAATTGATCGGGTTTTATCGATTGTCACTGTAGAGTAGACAGCATTCCTGTTTCATATTCGGAAAGTTCCGGGTTCAAACCCAGCAACAAGCAATCCTAACTTGGAGGATTTTTGTAGTCTTATTCAGTCCCTCCAGGTAAATACGGGGATAATACCTCAGTTCGGGCCACGACCACGTCCTTACAATTCATCTTTCGACGCCACATACTGTGAGCAATTGTCATGTCCTCAAACACACTACGAGCAGGAAGGTGTGCCGATTAACAGTCATTATGATATTAGGCTGGGATTACATGAAGATACTGGGGGAAACTACGAATATCTGAGCCACGCTAAGCGGCCTCTGGCTTGTTTTAAAATGTGTAATTCCCCAGTATGAAATTGGGGCTGGTAATTTCTGCTCTACAAAAATTAATATACGTTTAACTTCGATTATCCGCCAGAGGGTCGGGATCGAAACAATGACTGATGCGAGAATGGACAGATAAGAGAATATGAGCTAAAATTGCACACTGCGTAACAAAAATAAAATGGTTTGTTATATTAAATGCTACAGCATATGAATGTACATAGGACCATTACTAAATAGGTAAATATTCGAAAAAAAAAACGCCTTAAAAACTCACTGCACACCATGTGATAAGGAATGCATGTGCTTTTCTTCGTAAACCTCCTGTAAACTGACTTGCGACCGTGGCTAATAGAAACTGACAGATAATCGGTTCACGGATTATTGAGTTTCACTGTCTTTCGTTCATCGCACGCTTCATTTTAATGGGATTAAAATGAAATCAAAGTGCATACATGGGAGAGACCACAGTTGCATGTAACAGTTTGTTGATGAATTCTGAAGGAAGTATATGTCTCCGTAATAACGTCAGAAGGAAATAGACTTATCGCAGGCTAGTTAATTCTTTGACATTTACAAGACTCCTTAATTAGTGACGTACTTTCAAAGCGCTGCAGACAAGTTACTAACTTCTATGACAGGCGTGCACGAAATAATGCCGAAAGATGAGATGTTTCGCGTATTTGTGCCGATATGAATGTACTGAGATGGGCCAATCATAGCTCAGACTGATGGGAGAGGACCGTTAATTACAACAATACTTGGGACAGTATTTTATTACCGAATATCTCACCAGAAATGGAAAGCAAGGAAGTAATTTTATAGCTATGGCTCACATAAAACAACATAATTCCAACAGCCAGTCAACATAAACGCACGACATACATAAGTTGCTGTATATACAGAGTAATACCTCCTGATGATGAGCAGTAAGCCTGCTCGAAACATGTAGATGTTAATTATTGAAATAAATTGAAAGCAAATAGTGCATCCTGTTGGTTCTTATTGTACGAATATATAACGATGAACGGTCAACAGAACATTAAATTTCTTACTTTACTTACTGCACTATCTGCACAGCTTATCCAGTCTAATAAGAATGTCCTCTATTACAGCTTCATTGTATTAAGAAGTATTATTTGAAGAGTAAATATTAACAGATAGACCTACCATATTAGTAAATGATGGAGAGACAAAGAAACATTAGAAGTAATTAAGAAGTTATGCACATTCTTTTGTCAAGTAACGAGTTACATCTTCCCGTTTCAATACTCTATATTTATTTCTTCCATAAATGTGCCCGTATCCCATCGAGAGACCAGAAGGATAGGCAGTTTTATATCGTGTCACTCTGTTGCAATTCTTACTCAAAGTTAATTGTTTATATTCATTAAGACATCAGTATGACGCACACAGCCACTTCGCCGGTTTTCCCGTTCGCTCGGTAAGTGTTTCGCCACCTAACAGCTGTCATCGGATAGACATTTATAGTATCTCAAAACTTTTTATTAATTACAATGCGTCATTACGTTCTTAACCATTCTTTTGTTAAATTTTATGTTTCGTTTGCTTAATAAGAAACAACAGGATGCACTTTTTTAGTCTCAATTTATTTCCATAAAGGTTAACTATCGAAATAAACTGAGAATAAATTAGTGCATACTGTTGGTTCTTATTGCGCAAATATATCACGATGCACTGTCCACAAAACATTAAATTTATGTTTCATTATTATCGTCATAGTGTAAACTACATAATAATTCTTGTATCATTTGAATGCAGCTAAATTCTGGTACCTTAGTCCTACATGCCTTGAATATGTACGGTGGGGGGAATGGGGAATGGGCATAAAATTTCATACATTCTTAGCATTGGCGCTACGGAGGTGCAGGAGAATGGTCATATTTGCGCATCTGTGCACGGAGAAAGTGACCCAGAGATAATGTACAGTCAAATTATAACATGGCAAGGAAAACTATTTCAGCACTGACTATATTCTTTGCCGGAGGTTATATGTTATTTTAAACCAACGGCTGCCAAATGGTCTTTTAAAACTAAAAGCCTGGTTATTGATCATGACTCGCATGTCGGAAAAACGAGAGACAAGTGTCAGATGGCAGTGCTGATAACATTAGTTTCGTGAAAATGATATTACTGGCCACGACAAGCCATGGTTGCATTATTCTCTCAGTCATAACTGACAAGAATGTTTGATTTGCATGATGTTACTAAGAGCAAATTATCATTTCATCCGTCAAATATTCGTACACCTATATCCAGGGGTGCCAAAATCTTCTAAAGTCACTTAAAACTTTCAGGCGTCAAAAGGTTGACAAGCAGTAAGTTCCACACTGAGAATCCACAAATATCTGGCTACGCCGTAAAAAAAATTTAGTTGTCACTTGTCACGGCGGGCGGGATTTGTGCACCTACTTGTATCAAATTCTGTGTGGAAACAAAATTATAGCTACTCTTTTCATTATGAAGGCGCTATTTAACAGGACAGCTCAGTGTATTTTTCTGTACTTAATACAGCGCAGACACACCTTTATAGAGGATTCTGGAATTTCTATATATAAAAAGACTATTCAGCTTCACGATTACAGTTTTATGGCATGCGGAGCCATAACGTTTGGTACATATGTACCAGCATTGCAGGTGAATCTGTTACTCCTATCCACACGTCAGAATTTTATGTTACTCATCACAAATTAGAAGTTTACTCCAATAACCTGAAGATGTGGTGCTAGCCTTTTCATACAGAAAAGCTGGATCCTGTCTATCAGAACACTGTGTCACATCTCAGAAGTTTGCTTCTTGAAAGCCACAGCCGTAAGAATATTAAATATCAATAGCAAATCTTTTTTTTTGTTTTCTTATCTTACATGGAATCAGTGATGAAGGTTCTTAGCTATATTCATGACAACGCATCTGATTCTTGATATACGTAAGTGGGTACGAGTTGGAATTTTTATAGTTTTTTTTTTTTGCTGGTGAAATGGAATTGCAAAATGATGTATTGAATTTTAGAATAATGCAGACGAACTATTAAAAGAATTGATGACATTTTATTAGGAAGATTAATAGAACAGAAAACAAGAAAAAAGATCATATCTAAAAGTTACAAATAAGATAAAGAAATGAATGTTTATGTTGTAATATTTGAAGTGGCGTTTGGTTTGTACGACGTGCTGAGATATTTTGTGTAATACTGTTAAATACGTTCGGTGGAGTCCTATCGGTTGTGTGTGCCTAATTGCGATCTAGAAAGCGGCCTAGGCCCGATTTGGATTTAGCGCCACAGAAAAGAATGCGGATGGTAAATTGAGGTACAGGATGTTTAAAAATATTATATTTGTATGCAGGCATAAAGGTTGCGAACCGCAAAGTCCTGTTGTTAGCGGACCCAGACTTCTATGCTTGGTTTAATTGGACATTAACGTCAAAATACGGAAGGAATACAAATAACACTAACACTAGAACGTGCGACAATAAAGAGGGTACTTAAAGGCAGTGTAGATAAATCGATATTGTGTGATATTTGAGGTTCCTCCAGTCGTGCAGAAAACTTATGTCTTCTGCCATATTACTCTGTGTCAGACACTAAGTTCTTTTGAAATGTTGGGAAATGTTTATCCAGTGACAGAATGTAACGACTCGGAAGATTTGCCTTGAAAGCGAGGTGGAACATCTGCACAGTGACATAACAAACTGTAGACCGTCGAAGAATAATTTTCCTTTTAAATATTCTGATGCTTAAAAGAGTATCAGTTTATACGGGTGGAAGTTTCTGCCAGAAGCAATCAAAATGTAGCTGTGGGTCACGTAGAGAGCTGCCTGTTGCTAATTCAGAGGAAACAGTGTTTATTTCGACAAGCGGTCTGTGTTTTGCCCTTCATGTGTCTTACGAAGATTTATTCTGGCCAAGAGTCTGTTTTAGGAAATAACTACCTAACTAACTAACCAACTAAATAAATAACTCCATGCAACAGAGCCTTTCTTGAGAAACTAAAAGCTAGTCAAGAAATTCCCCGCATTATCTGGGACCCGAAGTGTCACTACCGCATTCACAAGAGCCCGCCACCTGTCCCTATCCTGATCCAGATCAATCTAGTCCATGCCCCATCCCACTTCGTGAAGATCCATTTTAATATTATCCTCCCATCTATGTATGAATTTTCCAAGTGGTCTCTTTCTGTCAGGTTTTGATTTAAGTGATAACACTCTTAAACGTGTATCTTCCCGTGAACCTAATGCTATCACTGCAGAAACTAAGTTTTATATAGGTCTTCGCTCTTCTGTGATGTTACGCAGCGTTGATTGGTAGTTAGGTACCGACGTTTCGGGACAGCCTGTCGGTTCTATCTTCAAGGGTCAAGTTTGGACCGATAGGCTGTCCCAAGACGTCTGTAACTAACTACCAATCAAAGCTGCGTAACGTCACAGAAGAACAAAGACCTCATTTACACCGCGGCGGAAGCCCGAAATCAAGCATAAAATTGTGTGTTATCCAAGTAAGTTTATGGTAGTACAAAAGTTTACGTAAAAATAAAATCAGCCCTTAGATATGTGTAAACTGACACAAACTTTTAAGTTCTCGAGATGCCAATATTCCTTGTGCTAGATAGAAATATCCTTATAATTATACCTATAATTATACAGTTATACGATATAAACCAACGAAATGAACATTTTTTAAATTAATATTTTGATTCTTAATTTTGATGTCTTCTACATGTTTCGAACCCGAGGGTTCATCATTAGGAAGACAGTTGTATATACAATTGCGGTATTGTATGTTGTATATGCATCGGTATAAGCAGTATAGTAGGTAGAAGATTATGTTCGATACTAAGGTCCAGGAAATATCCCTTCCTCTTAAGGAACTGTAATTTTCGTTATTTTTTCAGAGCTATCGTAACTGGTTCCTCGTCCGAATCGTTTGAAACAGTTCCATGTTCTTACACCATATTTAAATTCATCTTAATATTACAATCTGTCGCAGGTCTATGTCTCATTCGTGGTATATCTTTTGTGGGTTTTCAACTAAACCAATCAATATATTTTTTTATTTTCTGTGCATGTTGCATGTTCCTATGCATACAGACCAATGAATATATTATACCCAATATAAAAACAAAAAAATACAAGGGTTTTAAATCGCCATCTTTCTTGTGTGTAAACTTCATGTAGCCTATCGAACACTTAATACAACAAGTATGTTACAGTAATGACGCGAATTTGTACAAGCCTATGTTTTTTTGAGTGCACTTTCCTGTTGCACGTAATCAGTTGATATTTTTTTAACTTGCTAATTTCCATCGCGTAAATGGCGTACCAAATATAAACAAAATAAATGAATTCAATTAATGCTGTCTACGTATAGTTATATAGTTACCATTTAATTCCCTCACCGTAGCTCTTGCTATGTGGAGCAATTTCACAATTCAATCAGTAGCAGAGATAGGATAAGTCTACGAGATTCTTATGCACTGTGGTGCTGTACTGGCATCGATATGAGTTTTTACTTAACGCGTTATTAATATCCGTCTTTGTGTATGTGGCATAATTAATCTCGTTTATATAGGCCTATATATTTCACCACATTTGTACCGAATTCCAGCCTGCGCCGTACATGCGGGAACGTAACCCTTGTGTGAGTCGGTGAGTGTTCATATTTCATCTCTAAATTTTCCTTTAATGACCCGAAATGTGTGTCTACATTGTCTAAAGTTGAAAAATACTTTCAAATCACCCATACGTAAAGTACGGGTTATCTTACTTCTACGACTTATTTCGTGTCCCGATCGTAATGGGAAATAATTGATGAATTTGTACATAGTGAGTTAGGATTTTATTGATCCGTAATTAACAGACTTTGTACAAAAAAAACTCTTCAGATTCCTTTGACTTTGGAATTGCTTCTGTCTTCACGATCCGCCTGACAGTAAATCGAGTCGGCAACACACGTCTCAAGCATAGGCACACAAAGAATTAAGAATGACACCGATGTCCGTAGTTTTCTCAGTACGGTAGGAGCATTGTAGTATGCTACTTTTTCCAGTCATTATCTTCTTTTGTCAGTACCAAATATGTAAATACAGTACTTCTTCCCCATATCACGTCTTATAACAGCCTTCCTGAATCCTTTTATGTCACTAGGAAATCTCCCGAAACTATTCCTATACTATTGCATTATGCTGTGTGCCTCGCTTTATTTCAATACTTGTCACAATCAACCCAATATTATCTAATAATAATAATAATAATAATAGTTATGTCATCAGTGATCCAGTCACTAGGCGTATGATACCATCTTCATGCCCTAAGAAGTACACATGAAATCCATTATGAAAATCATATGACCTGTTGTAGTCACGTGGCTCCAAATATTAAAACATACTGACAATCAGTAACCCCCCCCCTATAGCGCGACATTCCCTAATGGGCCAAGGTCTCCTCATTGTTGAGGTTTCACGAGCACACCCAGACACATTAAATTCGGTAGGTCTGCTACGCACGGATGATCAGCTCAACGCATTGACCTCTACCTGACGACACGCAATACTCGTAAGAGACAGAAAACCTTTCACCCTGCGAGATTCGAACCCACAATCCCATCAAGCCAACGGCCGAAAACCCGCTCCTCAGACCGCGAGGCCACTGGAATCTGCTCAATAATTAGTACTCCAAAACACAGTTCACGTAATTTACATAAAGACTTTGATCTATATGACCGTATGTAAACTTCATAGCCTGAAAAAGTGTTTACTATGTCGACCGAAATGTACATCAAATTTTATCGGAATAATATTATTATTTTGCTGAATGTAGAGAAAATTTGAATGAGTTCTCAAATATCGTTTCAGAACTAGTGTACTTATTTGAGTAGCTGATAGCATCCGCTCTATTCACTGAAAATGCTGCTACTTATTTCTTGGCAAAATTTTCTGTTATTTCTCCCTCAACTAACATTCCACAGCCTCGCTCTTCCTGTTGTCGCAGCTCAGGAATCAATTTATCCTCAAATGAAGTTTCCTGACATGAATGCTCTTCTTGCAACCTCAGCGACTTTGGAATTTGTCTTAAATTTCTGTTACTGCTGTGCTCAGTCATACGCCCAAGATCGGCTCTCTGCTTGTCTACAATAAAGTTTCTCAAACTTACGCAAGTGCAACTCAATACGAAGAAAAGAAAATTACCGCCAACTGAATTCCAATAAAAGCCTTAAAATGTTATTAATTTTCTAATATAAATAAAGTTAATTAAAACATTGTGTGGTGTCTTGCACCAGCAGACAGGCCTGCATCATTTTAGTAACAAAACTATTTAGCAAGTTATTTAATTAGTTTTATCATTTTTAGAGGATAAAATAAACTCTATGTCATACTGTCACATCAGTTTCAAAACTTACGCTTAATAAGCCACATTGAAATATTTTGCGTGCTTATGTCACCTCATTACACCACCCGCAGTTCTAAATAAAGGTAGAAAATACAAGGTAGCATAGAAATTCTACGGCTTTTGCTGGCGTTTGTTTCGAAAGAGTGCTACTTTCGGAAAATGAATAAGCTGTTCGAAAGGTTTTCATTGTGGTAAATAACCATCCACGTAAGTTGGAGCTGTGCCGATAAACGGCAGTATGAGAACTGTCTGTTATTATTTTCCAATTTAAATAAAAACTTGGAACAAGTCAACAAACAGTATTTTTACTCCTCGGATCAAATTTGATGAAAATACGTTACGAGGTTCTCGACTTGTTTCATTGCCTCAGACGGGCGGCTTTTGACAGGCGCTCTTTAAAACCGCGAATGCGGCTACAAAGGGCGATGTCCTGTTGTGTTTACATGTTTCAGGGAATTTATGTAAAACGAGGGAGTATGCTGGTGATGGCGAGCCGGGACACAGCTTCATCACATAGTCTGTTACTTTGTATACTTTCAAGTAGGTCATTACGGAAAATTTTTATTTACATAAGGCATGTGGATGCAAAAGAAATGAGAATACATTATGCTACACCACCACTACATCGCTCCTTACTTTTCGTTGCACGACAGCAGACTACGTCTACCTCTGCTTCTCTAATTTAATCTTCATCTTCTGACACCGCTATGTTTTTTCGTGTGACATGAACAAACTTCTCAACCAGACAGCCTTATCTGAAACACTGGCTGCATGAATATAATGTTCAAAAAACGAAGTAACTTCATAATTCTGTCTGCTGGATTATGACGCCGTGTAGTTTGTTTAAATTTGCCAACATTTCGGAGAAACTCAATTATTACACCAACCACTGCACATATATAAAATTTACAACACTTACACATTAAAACATTAAAAACGCTCCGACATGTTTCGCCCCCCAAGACCATCATCACGGAGCTATATATTCGTTGCTAAAGTCACATTAGAAATAGTCACAGATTAATTTCGTTGTACAAGTTGGGTGTTGATGGCAGCATGCCGTGTTGTGTAATGTTATGTTGCGAAGAGTGTCCTGCTACGGATGTGCATTCTGTGCTTCGTTGCGTGATACTGACAGTAAGTTACGTGGAAGGATTTTTGTTGCGTTATGTTCGCAACATAGCATTACACAACACGGAATGCTGCCACAAAACCCAACTTGTACAAAGAAATTATTCTGTGACTATTTCTAGTGTGACTAGCAAGGAATATATGGCTCCCTGATGATGGTCTTAGGACCGAAACATGTCGGAGCGTTTTTAATGTTTTAATGTGTAAATTTTATAAATTTTATATATGTGCAATGGTTGGTGTAATAATTGAGTAACTTGACAACGTGCACGGTGTAACAATAAAAATAAAAATAAAATTTCGGAGAAACTTACTGTTGCTGTTTTCAGCGTGGAAGAGTGCAACAAAAATGGAGGTTGCAAGTTTCTCCGAAAGACTTGTAAATTTCTACGGGACTACATGTTTTCGCATCCCCAAAGGCAGTATTCTTCACAGTCACCGCACTGAGAAACTCAAATGTGACACAAAATGACTTCTTACTCCTCTTGCAATAATTTATTTAAAAAGGTAAAGGTAAAGTTTTCTCGTCAAAGGCCCGGTGTGGCCCAGAGGGTGAGTAAAGGTATAGCTGTACTCTTCCATGACCGCGGCACTAGAAGGGGTGAGTGGTCAGCAGCACGTCCCGGCCGCACTTTACCCCCGGGAAAGACCCGGTACCCATTGTACAGGAGGTTAATAATTTATTTAATTGCAACAAATATAACACTTCCCTGTGAGATTTGAGGTCATAACAGTGGCGTTGACTAAGATTAACGTCATATAGGGTATGGCGATTGGTGGGGCTTGTTGCCTTCATTTTCTGGATAGTCTTAGTAGAGTGAATTGGACTACCCTGAAGATGGACACAACATGTTGTCTTATTTCAGAAGATTTTAATTTTCAGAAACACATCTTTCAGTAAGATATTTAGGAAACTTGTAACACATATTCAGGCTTCAAACTGACACTCTTTCATTCCACTTGGCCTGCTTATAAAGTACGTTCATTCTTAATCACCAAGAAAACTGAGCTTTTAGCCACGTTCACATATTTTTGGCGAGGGAGAATGTGTTAAAAAGACATGAATGATATTTTTGGCATTTTTCATATTCTTGAGGTTAGAAGGCTATTTCGCAAAATTGCGAAAAATGACTATTAGCTTCGGTATGTCTGTCTGTCTATCCACATGGAACAACTCGGTTCATTAAATTTCACATTAGAGAATTTTTCTAAAATCTGTGGAGAACGTTAAAATTTCATTAAAATCTCTCAAGAATAACAGATACTTTACATGACGACCCATCAGCTTCTATGATTTAATCTCGCTCAGTTCTTAGAATGAGAAATGTTTCAGACAAAAGTCTTAGAGAAAATCAAAACACACATTTTATATCCAATAACTTTTTTTCTTTCGAAAATCGTGCCTTTATGAGATAATGTGGAAAAATATGGTAGAGCCAGACAAGACACATGACAATATGGCGCATGTGCACTGCATGTTAGATAACTAAAGCTACAGACAAACACTAAGAATGTTAAATACATATTTATTTTCCACAGAAACAACGGTTACGCGAACGCGCCTCAATGTTGCGTTATACGTAAATTGCCTGTCTTGTTCATATATAATATTTCAGTTTCGTGTACTTTTCATTGGAGATTTTTATGTACTTATTTCCGCTGATGATATTGAACTTTCGCAGCATTAATACTCAGCCTGGAGCTGCTGTCTCAAGTCGCGTAACTGAAATTCGCTCTTTCTCAGAGACCAGCTGAATGGGAACCTTCGTAACTGATGATAAAAAGAGATACAGTTTCATTGTAACTTTGGGGTTTAAAAATCACAAGATGATAAACAATGTCCAGTATTTATTTGGGCTTTATATTCATACATGATGGATTTCGTACACTGTAATGTCCAAAGTTTTTGGCCAAACGTAAGCCCATTGATAGCCATTTATCATTTCCAAGTTGTATAAGAACAATTCGAACGTCCTTTAAAAATTCACGTAGGAGAAAAATTTCTGCCACATGACAACACCCCAAATTTTGTTTAGTAGTAGTCTTCGAGATACTACGTAGAGTAATCCTTTCTTATCACAAAATTTGAAATAATCCCGACTTGTAATGTACTTTATTTTAAATAATTCTTGAATCAAAAGTTAAAATCGCCTACTAACCCCGTACCTGTTAGCCAGTCATATCCACTGAACGAAGCAGTTTGCGGCTAGAAATATGGCCGAAGACAGAGCCCTAGTGATCTGTAATTACTCCTGTATGTTGACGTCATTTTATCAGCCTTAACGTTGCAATTTTTAGCTCAACAATCCTACTGCATCCTTTCACTTCACCAGTATACACACAGCAAGTTGGTTCACTTGTTGCGAATTATGAGACTCTTACAGCGGTATTGTTGGAGTTTAAAATCTTCTGAGACGTTAGGCCGTGTGTATTGGTTAATTGTTATCGAGGGTCAAATTTCTGGGATTGTATTCTTCTGAAGATAATGGAGAGTATGATCCTTTGAGAGATCGATAATTATTTTACCAATTTACCCGGCGTAACATCCCTCATGTTTAATCTCTTTTCACTTCTTGTCTTTTCATGTCATCGACAAGTACTTTTCTCTTGAGACTTTTCATCTTATTGCGCAAAAACACAGACATAAGCTACTTATAAGATACTTATTTTTCTCATCGTCAGTGGAATATTTGAATTTCTAATGTTGTTCAGAGGTGATGCTATTTTCTTATTAGTCTTCAAAGACTATTTTTATTGTCCTCGTAGATTTTTCGTTTGTCACTCAACTGTACGGCTTTCTCAGGCCATGATATGTAGTTCTTTACTCTACCCTAGCCATTTCTTGGCTGCAAGAAGAACGCAGAATAAACTCATATCATCTTCCAAGGAAACAGCCGTTTCGCTTTAGCAGTGTTCAGGAAATGTTACAGGAAACTGTCAGTAGTGATGTACTGGAACTATAGTCATGCACCATCGACTTACTGCTTTTTCCGTACCGAGAAGATGCATGGAAAACCGCTGGGTCTGTTCTTGTAGTCACAAAGTTTTGGTTGTTTACGTGCAAGGAAATCTGATAGTTTGTGGCCTCGTTGCCTTAGCATTTAGCCCCCCCAAAAAAAAACACAAAACGTAAGACTACTCGTATGTAATTTATTGATAGTTGGTGTCACTGCATTTTAATATCTCGAACCGTAGGATAAATAGAAAATGTTTCTTAAACGTTTCGTTATCTGATCGAGGTTCTGTAGGGCATTTAATGATAGGTCAGCAAATAATCACGAAAAACCGCCCGAAGCCTGAGGCTTTTCGGTGTCTCAGCGAATATTCGAAAGGATCTACACCCGAATAAAGGTTCAGAGCATTGCTGCTGCGGAGAGCTGCTCGGCGGTATTCAGATTTGTGAAGATGTTGCTGCTGTTGCCGCTACTACGTACTACTACTTTCACCACCACCACCACCACCACCACCACCACCACCACCACCATCACCACCAACACCACCACCACCACCACCACCACCACTATCACTATCAGCAACACTATTGAATTATGTAGAATAAAAGTAATTTTCAGTTTCCTATCGTGAAACTAATAGGAATCACCTAACGTTATGAGATTTAGTTTGTAGCCCTGCAATATATATGTTAGCCACTGTTGTTGAAGCGACTTTAAATTTTATAGTAACATTTATGGAAGCCATTTTAATCTTCATTTCCAAGAAAGAAACTTTCCGTTATACCTTTTCCTTCTTTGAATTTAAGCTACTGCGCACTCGGATACTGACAGGCTTAGGAAAGAACGGGTGCTTTTTTGTTTTCTACTATAACTGTTAAGTTAATCGTATTCCTGACATTAATATTGCTCTTTATCTTGAAGAGAAACTAAGCTGGGAAAAACAAACTTCTGATCGGTAGGCACGGAATGCATAACGAAGTTCTGACGGGAGTTAATAGTTTCGGGGGGAAGGGGGTTAAAATGTGAGCTTGTGGGTTATGATAGAGTGGTAACACTGCGAGGGTCCGCAACTTGGTTTAATTAACAACTGCATGACAGTTGCATTGAGACGGAACAAACCTAGCTGGTAAGATGGTGTACTTGCATAATTAAGACGTTATTTTTTATTTCGGTCGATGGTTTTGTGCTGTTGGCAGCTCACACGTGTTGCTGTTGGCTCGGTTACTTTCCTGGAAGGTACGGTATTATTATTATTATTCACGAATGAGCATTGAAGACAATGAATCACTATTCTGAGAAGGATACGCGTCAGTAAAGAAATGGGTGCGTGCCACGACATGCCAGCATGAAGTGCGTAAAAAAGTCATGACAATCTCGCTCTTACTTGAGGGCCGTAGTAGGCTGGGTTGAGGCTGAGATGAGAATTATTTTTCAAATGAAAAGAAAGGTGCGAATAGGATACTATAAAATGTCACAAGTCCATAAATAAAATAACTTACGTTATCTTTATCGTTGCACCGTGCATTTCGTAGAGTCATTTAATTAGCACACCAAATAAGGCACATACATAAAATTTTTACATTAAAACATATAAAATCGCTCCAACATGTTTCGATCCTAAGATCATCTTCAGGGAGCTACACTGTTCCTTGCTAAAGTCACATTTTTAAAAACACTCACTGATTAATTTCGTTATATTAACTTGGTGCTGTGGCAGCATGTCTGTAATATAAAACATATTTATTATGTAGATTGTCAAAATAATATAGTAATAATCAACTTAATAAATATATTTTATATTACAGACATGCTGCCACAACACCAAGTTTATATAACGAAATTAATCAGTGAGTGTTTTTAAATATGTGACTTTAGCAAGGAACAGTGTAGCTCCCTGAAGATGATCTTAGGATCGAAACATGTTGGAGCGATTTTAAATGTTTTAATGTGAAAATTTCATGTGTGTGCATTAGTTGGCGTGCTAATTAAATAACTTATGTTAGTTCAAAATCTAAATCTATAAAAACCCATATCAATTACGTAATCGGGTAATATTCGAAATTTTTTATTTTTATTTTTTATTGTTTATATTGTTGAACATTTGCTCGTAGTGTATTAATGTGAGGTTTCAAACTTTGAACTGGTACCGCCATCGTTATTGGTGAGAAATGTAAGAGTACTTAGGATAATCGTAATCTGTTGGAGATTTTGTTCAGTTTTATGAGAGAACAAATTTTCACACAAATACTTGTTTTTTTTTTCCAGCTAATATGTCTGAAAGTTAACTATTGAGTATTCATGTGCTCACAGACACATCCGAAAACTTCCAACTCTCGACTAGCTACTGTATGCAACCGGCCTGCCTGACTTCTGATGGCCTAGATTTTTTCCGGGGTAGTTGTCACGGGAGAGAGATGCCGTATTTCCTGCGTGTCGGACTTCTGACCCTAGAAGGAAACAGCGCTTGCACCCTGCGCTTCGATCAGTCATATGAAGAAAACCGAAGTTATGTATCAGTCTCTCGTCATTATATGAACATTACAGTTTCTGACGGTTGTGTAAGTTGGTAATATTATCCGAGAATTCGTAGAATATTATATTGCACGTCACTGTGACGTTACATGTATCTGTGACATGTGTGCGATTTTGGAGGATGGGTTAATGGAATGAACGTTACCTCATTTAGAGTTTGGCCATACAGAATGTCTGGAATCCGTGAAGAAAGAGGGCATCTGTCCGTCGAAAAGTGGCACGTATTGTACATATTAAGAAAGAAGGGATGCCACGCCATGCAAAACACATATTTATACGTATCTGCAATGAGACATATTCCTTGGATGTTTTCTTACTGAGTGCAGAGTACTTCAGACTAATACACACCGCTGTTACTTAATTTATTCAGCCCTTTGAAGTCATGCTCATAAAGTACATGCGGAAACGTCGAGCTTCACCTCGACAACGACAGACATTTCAAAATCTTAAGGAATCCCTAAAACTTGTAGAACAAACGACGTTTGTCTTAAAGACGCATCTAGATCCAGCATATTGACTAGGAAATGGAGACCTGCCCATTTGGCATGGAAGAAGCTAGGCCAACCACATGTATCTTCGGCCACAATGTGTAAACTTTCTGGAACCAATATCCTAGTTTTAAGAATGATTTCCAAAGTAGCTGTACAGATTACTTCAGTGTGCGAAATAGAACGTTGTGATAATATTTATGTTACCAAGTCGCACTACAGCAAAGTTGCATCCTTTTGAAAGAGAAATTATCGGCCTACTGAAAATATTCTTACAGCACTATATGAACAGCTGGGTCAACTAATATCAAAAGACAAGTGTGACAAGGATAAAACTTGGAATTGTAATTGG
>Ga0131853_10002268_pt1 | contig 34516 bp, 19 predicted proteins | sample TergutLab28metaG_FD_92764 | JGI IMG/M metagenome (GOLD analysis project Ga0131853, IMG submission 92764) | Labiotermes labralis P1 segment gut microbial communities from Petit-Saut dam, French Guiana - Lab288 P1 (version 2) (version 2) | ecosystem: Host-associated > Arthropoda: Insects >... | reverse complement strand
TACGATGCAATTCGTCCCTTTAAGACAGGCGCGTTTCGCCTTGCGGTAAAACACAACCGTCCGATTGTCCCGATGTGCTTTACCTACCGTCCATTAAAGGGGATACACAAATTATTCCGCAGAGGCGGAGTCAGTGTCACCCTGCATGTCGGCGAACCAATTATGCCAAACCTCTCACTTCCTTATACAGACGCAATCGAAGACTTACTTGTCCGTTCAAGAGAAAAAATGCACCAAATGAGCGGCTTTCATAAAAGAATAGACCAAAATGCGATGGAAAGGGAAGTAGAGGAAGAAGAACAATCAAAGTCAAGTGATGAAGAAGTCGCGTAATTAACTAAGAAACAGATTATAAAATATAAAGGAAAAATTACTCATGATAACAGATACCCTTATCGAAAAAATTCGTGCTACGAAAAACCCGACTTGTGTGGGGTTAGATACGGCAATTGATTACTTGCCTGAGAATTTGCAAAAGCGGTGTAAGACCCCAAAAGACGCAGCAAAAGCGATTGTCGAGTTCAATTTTAATGTGATTGATTCTATCAAAGACATTGTGCCGTCGGTCAAGGTGCAGGTTGCGTATTATGAAATGCTGGGCACACACGGCATGGAAGCCTTTTACACGACGCTTTGTGCGGCAAAAGCTGCGGGGCTTGTGGTGATTGCGGATTGTAAGCGCAATGACATTGGTTCGACTGCCGGCTGCTATTCGTCAGCATTTTTAGGAAAAACCAAACTAGCCGAAAAAGAATTTGAAGCATTTCCGAGTGACTTTTTAACAGTCAATGCGTATTTGGGCGTTGACGGTATCGAGCCTTTTTTGAAGGATTGCAAAGAAAACGACAAAGGTATTTTTGTGTTAGTCAAAACCTCTAATCCTTCTAGTGGTCAATTACAAAACCGTAAATTTGAAAACGGAGAAACTCTTTTTGAGACAATGGGCGCGCTTGTAAAAGAATGGGGCAAAGACAGTATTGGTAAATTTGGTTATTCGTGTGTGGGCGCAGTAGTTGGCGCAACCCACTCTGACGAGGCTAAAATTTTGCGTGGTAAATTGCCGCATACACTCTTTCTAATTCCCGGATACGGCGCGCAAGGCGGCAAGGCAGACGACTTGACGGTATGCTTTGATAAAAACGGCAATGGCGGCATAGTGAATAACAGCCGCGGTATTTTGTGCGCTTACAAGACTGATAAGTATAAAGGTTTGGACTATGCCGCTGCTGCAAGGGCTGCTAGTATAGATATGCAAGCAGATATTGCAGGTGCATTGAAACGAGCAGGAAAAGCATTATAAAAAGTCACAACATTATGCCAAAAACTTTTTTTATAAACAGGATATAGTTGCTTTACATTATGATTTTTGCCTGCTATACTCTGTTTGTACCCTTGACTTGGATTTGCGAATCCTCATGCAATTACTAGGTTTTGGGTGAATTTTTTAGCCACGGAGGGCAAAATAATATGGAAATCAACAAAGCAGAAATCATTGCAAAGTACGCAACACACGAGGGTGACACAGGAAGTCCTGAAGTTCAAATCGCGCTATTAACTGCAAGAATCAACCATCTTACCGAGCATTTTAAGGTTCACAAAAAAGACCATCACTCGAGAAGGGGCTTGTTGCAATTGGTTGGCAATCGCCGCAGCTTGTTAAATTATCTAAAAGATACAGATATCGAAAGATACCGTAGCTTGATTGCAAAATTAGAACTAAGAAAATAATAAAAACTTTGATACACAACGCACGAAATGTTTTTTGTGCGTTGTGTATTTGTTTACATGGGCATTTAGTCATGAGGCTAAGTCCAAAAGGAATAAAAGAAACATTATGGCAAAGAAAGCAACAATTTTCAAAACTGAAGTTGGCGGAAGAGAAATGATTGTGGAAGTCGGCAAGTATGCCGAACTTGCACACGGTTCTTGTTTGATTCGCTGCGGCGATACGGTGGTAATGACGAATGTTACTATGAGTGAAGAACCGCGCGCAGGAATAGACTTTTTCCCTCTATCTGTAGACTTTGAAGAAAAAATGTACTCTATCGGCAAAATCCCCGGCGGATTCAAAAAAAGAGAGGGTAGAGGAAGCGATAAGGCGATTTTGACCTCAAGGCTTATTGACCGTCCGATAAGACCGCTTTTCCCTAAAGGGTTTTTTAACGATGTAACGGTAGTATCAACGGCTTTATCGGTGGAAATTGACATTCCGCCAGAAGTATTTGGCATGATAGGCAGCTCAATCGCGCTTTCAATCTCTGATATTCCTTTTATGGGTCCTACGGGCAGTGTTGTGGTTGGCTGTGTAGACGGCAAGTTTGTTGTTAACCCAGACTTACAGCAACGCGGTAAAAGTACACTGCATTTGGTTGTTAGCGGCACGAGTGAAGCGATTATGATGGTTGAGGCAGGCGCAAGTGAATTATCTGAGCAAGTCATGTTAGACGCGATTTTGTTTGCTCATGAGGAAATCAAAAAACAAGTTAAGTTTATTGGCGAGATGGTCAAAAAAGTAGGTAAGAAAAAGCGCGACATTGATTATTATACTATACCTGCTGATATTGAAAAAGAAGTTAGAAAAATGGCAGAGAAAAAAATTGAAGAAGCATTAAAAGAAACTAATCGCGAAAAGCGTCAAGTCAAACAAGACAAAGCCGAAAAAGAAATTATTGAGAGTTTTAGCGAAAAGTATGCAGACAAAATGCGCGAAGTAAAAGATGTTTTATATAACATCACCAAAGAGCAAGTAAGAGGAAAAATCACGAATGATTCATTTAGGCCTGACGGGCGTAAATTAGACGAGGTTCGTGATATTTGGTGCGAAACGGGCATTTTACCCCGTGTACACGGTTCGGCAGTTTTTACAAGAGGACAAAGTCAGGCTATGACTACTTGTACTTTAGGTATGATGGCTGATGTTCAAAAACTTGATAACCTCGACGAAGAAACTACAAAACGCTATATGCACCATTATAACTTTCCGCCGTATTCAACGGGCGAGGCGAAAATGATGCGCGCGCCGGGCAGACGCGAAATCGGTCATGGTGCATTGGCAGAAAGGGCATTAGAGCCTGTAATACCTTCTGAGGCAGACTTTCCGTACGCTATTAGGACAGTTAGTGAGATTATAAGTTCTAACGGCTCGACTTCTCAAGCCAGTGTTTGCGGTTCAACTTTGGCGCTAATGGACGCAGGTGTGCCGATTAAAGCACCCGTAGCAGGAATCGCGATGGGGCTGATTAAAGACGAAAAAAGCAAAAAGATTGCGATACTGTCCGACATTCAAGGTCTAGAAGACTTTTTGGGTGATATGGATTTTAAAGTTGCGGGTACTAAAGACGGTATTACTGCAATTCAAATGGATATTAAAATCAAGGGTATTGACAAAGCTGTACTAAAAACAGCGCTAGAGCAAGCCCGCGTAGGCAGGTTGCACATTTTGGGCAAAATGCTGGAAGAATTGGACACTCCTAGAATAGAATTGTCAAAGTGGGCGCCAAAAATTATTTCTTTCCAAATTGACCCTGATAAAATCGGCGATGTCATTGGCAAAGGCGGTAAGGTTATCAATCAAATCATTGAAGATACTGGTGTAAAAATGGATATTGAAGATGACGGCAGAGTCTTTATTGCAACGAGTGACAGTGCTATGGCAGACAAGGCAAAATCAATCGTTTTGGCAATCGTTGAAGACCCTACACCAGGCAAAGTATATCAAGGAAAAGTTGTCCGCATATTAGATTTTGGCGCATTTGTCAATATTGCCCCCGGCAAAGACGGCATGGTGCATATCAGTAAATTAGCCAATAAACGCGTTGAAAAAGTCACCGATGTAGTTAACATTGGCGAAGCGGTAGAAGTCGAAGTCATCAAAATTGACGAAAAGGGCAGAGTTGATTTAAAATTAGTTAGGAAACTCTAATGAAGTTGTCGTGCTGACGCACTTTGTACTTTTGCTAGTATCTTTTTGGTTCTTTTTCCATTTTTTAGCCTTTTTGGTGTACGGCTAGTACACATTAATACAACAACTTCATCATCATTTCCTTAAAAAGTTATAAATTATAAGAATAAAAAAAAGCGGCTATGTTTATGAAAACCATAGCCGCTTTTTTTATATTATGGATATAAATCCAACTTTCTTTTTCCTTTTACAATCTCATATCCTTCTTTGGCAAGCGCAATTCCTGCATTTAAATCTAATGTTCTGCAATCGCCGCACTCGGTTTTTGAATTTCCCGGCATATAGTCAAAGCTAAGGCAGTATTCCAGCGCTGAATGAAGTGCAAGCAGCATTTTATTTTCGCTTAAATTATCAAATAAAATATAAAAGCCTGTTGCACAACCCATAGGACCTACATAGAGGACATGACTTTTATAGTCACCGTTTCTTAATGCTGTTGCTAAAAGATGTTCTAGCGAATGCATTTCGGTGGTGGTTAGCGTAGGGTCAAGGTAAGGACGGCGCAATCTAAAATCAAGGGTGGAAACAGTACCATCCTTGCGCGAGAGATAAATGCCTTTTTCTAGGTGAGTATGGTCAATTGTGAATGATGTAATTTTTTGCATGTGTTAGTGGTATTCGTCCTCGTGCCAAAAGTCTGTATTTGTGTCGATATAATTCCATTTGGTTTTGTAAGACTTATCATCACGAATAATGTGGTCATAAAATCCTTTTTGCCAAATATGGTTAGGGCAGCATGGTAATTTTTTTGCAGTCATAGAAACAAAGCGTTTTAAGTGCCCTATGATTTTAATAATTGTAGGGGCGGCAACCTGCCGCCCGCTGTTGGGATTATCAATAGTAAGAATCATATGCACATGATTAGGCATGACGGTGTATATATCGACAGAAGTTGAAGGATATATTTTAGATATATCGTTGATGGTGTTGTCAACGATTTTACCGATTTCAGATAATATGATTTGCGGGCGGTCAGTGCCCGCCCCTACAGTGGGATACGCAGAATGATTAGCCATTACAATTTCACCAAAAATATGTGTTTTTTCATAAGCACATATTGTTATAAAATATGAGCCATTTTGTGAATAATCATATTTAAATAAGCGGTTTATTTTTCTTTTTGGAAAATTCATATTCAATCATTATGGCAGATATTTCTTTAAATCTTTCACTTTATCCAACTTTTCCCAAGGGAAGCTGTTGTCGCCAAAATGACCATAGCAGCTTGTGGCGGCATAAATAGGTTTTAGTAAGTCTAGTGTTTTGATAATGGCAGCAGGGCGCAAATCGAATTCTTTTTGTACTATTTCGGTCAATTTTTCGTCAGATAATTTGCCTGTGCCTTTGGTGTCGATGTAAATGGATACGGGGCTGGCAACACCTATTGCGTAGCTGATTTGCATTTCACACACATCGCATAATTCTGCCGCGACTAAATTTTTGCAAACAAACCGCGCCATATATGCCGCTGACCTGTCTACTTTTGTTGGGTCTTTGCCAGAAAATGCGCCGCCGCCGTGAGGACAATAGCCGCCATAGGTATCGGCAATGATTTTACGACCTGTTAGTCCACTATCACCAGCAGGGCCGCCAATAACAAAGCGCCCTGTGGGATTGATAAAATATTTAGTATTTTTGTCTAAAAGCGTCGAGCCTATAACTTTGTCGATAACTTCTTTTTGTATATCTGCCCGTAATATTTCGATATTTACCTTGTCATCATGTTGACTTGATATGACCACCGCATCAACGCGTTTTGGTTTTCCGTCCACATATTCTACCGTAACTTGGCTTTTGCCGTCAGGCTTTAGGTAGGGAAGTAAACCGTTTTTTCTTACCTCTGTTAGCCGTTTTGTTAGTTTATGCGCTAAATCAATCGGCATTGGCATAAAATTTTCGGTTTCTCTGCAAGCATAGCCGTACATCATGCCTTGGTCTCCAGCACCTACTTCGTTCATTTTATCGCTCTTTTTTTTGCTGTCTTTTGCTTCCAAAGACTTTGTAACACCCAATGAAATATCGGCACTTTGCGCTTTAATCATGGTCATTACGCTGCAACTTTGCGCGTCAAATCCTAACCCTGACTCATTATAGCCAATATTTTCTATAACTTTGCGCGTTATGCCTTCTATATCTGCATAGCCTTTTGTGGTAATCTCGCCCATAACCAGCACAAAACCCGTTGTTACGCAAGTTTCGCATGCAACGCGCGAAAGAGGGTCTTGGCTTATAAGCTCGTCTAGTATTGTATCGCTGATTTGGTCACAAACTTTGTCGGGGTGTCCTTCGGTAATGGATTCTGCCGTAATTAATCTTTTCATAAGTTTAAAAAAGTTCCTTTTGTGTTGTATGCAAATAGCATAACATATTAAAGTATTAGATTGCAAGAAAAATGGACTGTTTTTGGCAAAATCCCCTCAAAAAGACATCGCCAAAATAAAATGTAAAACGGCCGATAAACTAGACCGACCGTTTTACTGTATATGATAAGGGGGAAAATGATGAGCAATTTTGGTGGTAACAACAGATTCAAATTGTTACAGTTGCATTATATGCTGTTGATTTTTGATTGTCAACCGATTTTTTTGACTTTTTTTAAAAAAGTTGAATTTTTTTTGGATTATTGTCTTTTACTGCTTTTTCTTGTCTGTTTTTGTTCGTCTTTTTGCGTCAACCACTACAATAAAAACAGCGGCGGCTAAAACGGCAGAAGCAGTAGCCAATAAAAACCATGCTGTGCGGTTGGATTCTTCGCGGCGTCTTTCAATATGAGCACGAATTTCTTCGTCAATGTCACCGCCGCCTTCTTCAAGATAATAACAACAGGTCAAGCAAGGGTCTTCGTTACGGTAGAAATTCTCAATAAATGGTCTGGAACAGCCAAAAGAAAAAAAACTAATTGCGAATATGCAAACAGTGAGAGATAACATAAGGCTAATTTTCTTTAGTTTTTTGTTCATGTTAACCACCTTGCTAAGAAGAATCCTAACTATGAAATTATTATATAGTAAATAAATGCAAAAGTCAACCCCTAGCGCAAAAAAATTTTATGAAATTTGAAAAATATTTGCGAAAGGGGAGTGACTTTTTTTTCTTTACTCAACCCAGCCGCGCAAACGAACAGCATCGGCTACTCGTGTAATTGCAATGGTATATGCTGCGTCGCGCAAGTCTAACTTTTTCTCTTTAGCTAATTTATAAACATCTAAAAAGGCGCTTGTCATTTTGCTTTCGAGTTTACTTAAAACTTCTTCTTTGCTCCAAAAATAATTTGCGTTGCATTGAACTTGCTCAAAATAGCTGCAAGTAACACCGCCGGCGTTGCAAACAAAGTCAGGGATAACAGTAATACCTTTTTTGATAAGCAGGGGGTCGGCGTCTGGTGTGACAGGGCCGTTAGCGCCTTCGCAAATGATTTTGACTTTGCTGTTGATTGATGGGATATTTTTTGGTGTAATTTGATTTTCTAGTGCGGCAGGAATCAAAATATCAACCTCTTGAGTTAACCACGCATCGCCGTCCAAAATTTCATAGCCCTTTGCTTTTGCCTTTGCTTTGTCAATATTGCCAAATTTGTCTTTTATGGACACTAATTCTTCAATATCGCAGCCGCTATCTTTCTTATAGGTATAGGCTTTTTTATCTGCCATGTTCCAGCACGAAATAGCGATTACTTTACCGCCGTTTTCTGTATACAATTTTGCGGCATATTCTGCGACATTACCAAAACCTTGAATACTAGCTGTTGTTTTAGATAAGTCAATTTTCTCTTGTTCTGCTAATGCTTTTAGCGTATAAACTACACCGTAGCCTGTTGCCTCTGTCCTGCCTAACGAACCGCCTTGACCGACAGGTTTTCCGGTAATCATGCCGGGCATTCTTGCACCCACAATAGTTTCGTACTCGTCCAACATCCATAACATGTGTTGACCGTTACTCATAACATCAGGCGCAGGGACATCAATAAAAGACCCAACTTCTTTATTTAGGGCGCGAATAAATCCGCGACACATTCTTTCTTGTTCGCCCATACTCATGGTGCGCGGGTCGCACACAATGCCGCCTTTTCCTCCGCCTAAAGGAATATCCACCGCCGCGCATTTCCATGTCATCCACATTGATAGGGCACGCACCGTATCGGCTGTTTCTTCTGGGTGGAATCTTATGCCGCCTTTACCCGGACCCCTTGCGTCATTGTGGCGGCAGCGGTAGCCTTGAAAAACCCTTGTGCTTCCGTCGTCCATTTTGACAGGAATACTAAAATGCATTTCCTTCATAGGTGTACGCAAATAGGCGCACATGCCGCTGGATAGCTTTAAACTCTTTGCTACTTTGTCAAATTGCGCTTGCGCATTCTCAAAAGGATTGTACTCTGTTTTTGCCATAATTTTTTTGACCTCTCATTTGTCTTAAAGTACAATGGCGCGTGTTTTCGTCATCGTCTAAAAAGCAGAATAAGTAATGAGAAAAAGAATGTCAAGAATTTTTTTTGTAGACAAAGATTTTTTTTTATGCTAGAATTCCTTCTGTGACAATATCTTTTGTTGAAAAAAAATCATTAGCGCAAAAATTTGGACTCGAAACAGGGGACAGGATTTTGGCATTTGATGGGTTTGAGGCTGTAGATATTTTGGACTATCAGTTTTATGATGCGTTAGAAAATTTTATTATGACAGTGGAAAGAAAAAACGGCATTAAGCGCGAAGTAAAGGTCAAAAAAAAGGCGCATGAATCGTTGGAATTAGAGTTTGAAGACGATGGTTTAGATGTGAAGCCTTGCAAAAATAATTGTGTATTTTGCTTTGTTGACCAGTTGCCGAAAGACTATCCTTTGCGAAAGAGTTTGCGCGTTAAAGACGATGATTATCGTCATAGTTTTTTAAGCGGCACTTATATTACGCTATCAAACATCACCGAAAATGATATTGAAAGGATTATAAGACTGCGCCTTAGCCCGCTATATATCAGTGTACATAGTTTGGACGAAACAATAAGAACACGATTATTGCGCACTAAGCACGAGCGAAAGCCCATGCTGCCGATTTTACAAAGATTATCAAAAGCAGGTATAAAATTACACACACAAATTGTGTATTGCCCCGATTTTAATGAAGATATTGAGGTTTCTGCTCGTATTTTGCAGCCCTTATGTCAGTCGCTTGCTGTTGTGCCTGTGGGTTTAACAAAATATCACAATAAAGAATTGCGTCCTGTTTGTAAAGATGACGCAGAAAAAATAATAACGCTTATAGAAAAACTGCAGGCAGAATTTTTAGAAAAAAATGATTCTTGTTTTATTTTTGCCGCTGACGAGTTTTATATAAAGGCACAAAAACAATTGCCGTCCCCCAATTCATACGAAAGCTATCCGCAAATTGAAAACGGTGTCGGGCTTTTTGCAAAGTTTGACGAGGATTTTGCTTATGCGTTAGAAGAAATAACCGAAACTAAACCTAAAATAATTCCAAAATACAAATCGCTTTCAATCGCAACAAGTGTTTCTGCATACGATTTTATTAAACAAAAAGCGCAAATTCTCGAAAAAAAGTTTGGCATAAAAATTCTTGTATACAAAATTCAAAATGATTTTTTCGGGGATACTGTGACCGTGGTGGGTTTACTTACAGGCGGCGATATTAAGGCGCAGCTTCAAAATAAACATTTGGGCGAAGTGCTGCTATTGCCCAATGTAATGTTTCGAGAGTTTGGCGAAGAATTTTTGGATAATATACGTAGGGAAGATTTAATGCGCGCGTTAAATATTTATATCGAAAAAGTTCCGTCCGATGGTTACAATTTTGTATATGCTGCTTTAGGGCATGAGGGGGAAGAAGAATGAGAAAACCATTAGTTGCTGTAGTGGGGCGTCCTAATGTGGGCAAGTCCACATTTTTTAATAAGATTTGCGGCAAAAGAATTTCAATAGTAAAGGATTTGCCGGGTGTTACCCGTGATAGAATTTATGCCGATGCCGAGTGGTGCGGTTTTGAATTTACTTTGATTGATACGGGTGGTATTGGTTTACCTAGCGGCGATGCATTTTCTAAACATATCAAACAGCAGGCAGAGGTGGCGATTGACACTGCCGATGTCATTGTATTTTTTGTAGACGGAAAAGAGGGGCTAAGCCCCGACGATAATTTAATTGCAGAAGTTTTGCGACATACTAAGAAGCCGGTAGTTTTGGCGGTAAATAAGCTGGACAATTTTCAAGTTGAAAACACTTATGATTTTTATTCGTTGGGATTAGGCGAGCCCTTTGCAATCTCTTGCGAGCAGTCAAAAGGGTTAGGGGATTTATTGGACGAGATTGTCAAACATTTTGACAGCCGAATAGAGTTTGAAGATACGGACGCGTTAAAAATTGCGGTAGTAGGAAAGCCTAATGTGGGTAAATCTTCCCTAGTCAACAAGATTTTGGGCTTTGAAAGAGTTATAGTCAGTGATATTGCAGGCACTACTCGTGATGCAATCGACACACCTTTTCAATTTCAAGGAGAGGATTTTGTGATTATCGACACTGCAGGTATGCGGCGTAAAAGGGGAATTGAGGACGAGTCTGTCGAAAGCTATGGGGTTATGCGTGCAATCTCTTCAATTGGCAGAGCCGATGTTGTATTGATTGTGTTTGACGCAGAAGACGGGGTTAGTGAGCAGGATGTGCGCATAGCTGGGCTAGTGCATGAAACTGGTAAACCCAGCGTCATTGTTATGAATAAGTGGGACAAGGTGGAAAAGGACGGCTTTACGATTGAAAAACACCAAGAAAAGCTAAAGGCGGATTTAGCTTTTATGGATTATTTTCAATCAATTTATGTTTCTGCCCTATCGGGTCAACGCGTAGAGAAAATATTAACGCTTACAAAGACTATACATGCAAACGCCAGCCGCCGTATCAGCACCGGCACACTAAACGAGGTTATTGCCGATGCTGTTGCTATGAATCAGCCTTCTGCCAGAAAATCAGGCAAGCGATTAAAAATATATTATGCCACACAAAGCTCTTCTTGCCCCCCAAGTTTTGTGTTATTTGTTAATGACGAATCATTAGTCCATTTTTCTTATAAACGCTATTTAGAAAATTGTTTTCGTCGTGCCGTAGATTTTTCAGGAACACCTATTCAGCTTCATTTTAGAAACCGTAAAGAAGATGAAAAAAAGTGATATAACTTAATAAAAAAATCTTTTGACATTGCGTCTTATAATGGGGTATACTATCATTGCTATGAGAATTTTAGGGATAGATTATGGCGATAGACGGATTGGTTTAGCGATTTCGGACGAAAGTGCAACTATTGCGACACCCTTAAAGGTGTATTTATCACAAAGTATGCGTAAAGATTTGGACTTCGTGGCGTCTTTGTGCAAAGAGAAAAATGTAGATAAGATTATCTTAGGTTTGCCGCTTAACATGGACGGAACAAAGGGTGAGAGGGCAAATAAGACTGAAAGTTTTGGTAAGGTGCTAGAGAAAATCACTGTATTAGAGGTTATATACAAGGACGAAAGGTTAAGCAGCGTTTTTGCAGAAAGAGCATTATCCGAAAGCGGCAACAAACATAAAAAAAATAAAGAACTTGTTGATACGACAGCGGCAATGGTAATTTTACAAGGGTATTTAGATAAGTTGAGAGTTGAGAAGTGAGAGTTGAGAGATAATCGTAGGGGCGGCAATCTGCCGCCCGGGTATAATAAAAAAAACTAACCTAAAAGGAGCAAAAAATTATGAAAAAAGAGAAACCCAATGGCGAAGTAGAGATTTTTACAGAAGATTCTATTGTAACGCTGTTTGACGACAAAGACAATCCCATTGATTTTTTTGAGGTTGCTTGTGTAGAGTATGAAGAAAAATTTTATGCAATCATGCAGCCTGTCGAATGTGAAGAAGGCGAAGAAGATTTAGCAGCCATTTTCGAGTATTATGCCGAAGAGGGCTCTGACGAAAAGTTATATAAACCTATTTCAGACGAGGATTTATTAGAGAGCGTTTTTTCGCTATACCTAACAGCTGCTGCGGATTTTGAAGTTTCTAGTCAAGGCTGCAGTTGCAGTTCGTGCAAAGGCTCGTGCTGCAGAGGTGACGGTTTAGACGCTAATGTTAGTGATGGGGGCGCAAAAGTTGTAAAAGAAAAGCCAAAAAAATCAACAACAAAAAAAGCTCCTGCTAAAAAGTAGAGTACAGGGAATACTGTATGAAAAAAAATAGTAAAAAACTTATTATAACAATTATGATAGTGTTAATTCTGGCACTATCGTTTGCCATGTTTTCGGCATGTTCGGGCTGTAGGGACGACGATAGCGATAATGGCGTATTGCCCCAGCTAGGCATGCCGATACTTGTTTTTGACGCTTCTACTAGGATTCTTTCGTGGGATGAGGTTTTAAATGCAGTAAATTATCAAATTTCTATTGATGGTGTAACTCAAACCATCGCCTACACAAAACTTGATTTATCCGAATTTCGTTTTGAAGAGGGCAATGTTATTGATATTTTAGTAACGGCTATTGCAAATACTGACACCCACCGCAACTCTGTCGCAGCACCTTTTCGTTATGTAGCCTCAACCGAAGGGCTTAGCTTTAACCTTGTGTATTTTACATTTTGGGAAGGATTACAAACGGAAACAAAATACATTTTAGGTTACAGTGTTTCAAGAGGCACAGCCGACCTTACGGGGACAATTTATATTCCGTCTATTCATAACGATTTGCCTGTTATTGAAATAGAAAGCAGAGCATTTTTGGACGCAACTGAGCTTAATAACATTGTGATTTCTTCAACAATAGAAAGAATAGGCTTAGAAGCATTTAGAGGGACGGGGCTTTATAATAATGTCACACATGGTTCCGTAGTATATGCCGACAATTGGGCGATTGATTTTTACGGTAACCGCGCCGATGTTACGGCAATTACAGTACGAGAAGGCACAGTTGGTGTCGCCGACCATGCTTTTGATAATATGCTGCGATTGGTTTCAGCACATATGCCAAGCTCGTTGCAGTTTTTGGGCGCGTATGCGTTTCATGCGTCTTCCGCATTTACTACTATGAATACACCGGACGCACTTCGCTCTATCGGTGTCAATGCATTTAATAACACTGCAATTTGGAATCATGGTCATGGAGAAATTACAATAGGCAATTGGATTGTGGGCTTTAGAGGTGATTTTACAGGCGCTGTAGGGGTGCAGAGCGGCATAAGAGGTATTGCCGACCAAGCGTTTAACGGTGCGCAAATCAGCGAAATTTCAATTCCTGTGTCGGTTATTTTTATGGGCTCTTATGTTTTTGTCGCGACAAATGTTGATATTACTATTATAGGAAGGACAGAAAGACCTAACACATGGTGCGTATCGTGGTGGTCATATCAAAATATTGATTTTCCTGTTTCTTGGAATAATAGAACAGAGCAGGGGAATCAATGAAGCCTGAAAAAGTTATTATCATTCGTGTTGGCGAGATTTTTCTAAAGGGGAAAAATCGCGGACAGTTTGAAAAAGTATTAAAGAATAATATCAAAGAAAAACTTGCGAATGTTGATTGCAAATTTAGCGTTGAGCGCAACCGTTATATTGTGTCTAGTTTTGCTTTGTCAATTGAGTCCAAAATTATTGAGATTTTAAAAACAGTTTTTGGTGTTCATTCGATAAGTTCAGGGCTTAGGGTTGTATCAGACATAAAGCAAATTGCAAAAGCGGCAATAACTCTTGCTCCAAAAACGGGGACATTTCGTATTACCGCAAACCGTGCGGATAAAAAGTTTCCGTTTTCATCTTTAGAAATTTGCAGGTTGATGGGCGAAAAACTTTTATTAAAAAATCCTGCTCTTTCGGTAGACTTGCATACACCGGACGATATCGTCAATATTGATGTTCGCGAAGAAGGGTATACTTATTGCTTTGCCGATAGAATTATGGGCGCGGGCGGTATGCCTGTAGGCAGCGCTGGAAAAGGTTTACTGCTATTATCAGGCGGCATTGACAGTCCCGTTGCAGGATATTTGATGGCAAAAAGGGGACTGAAGCTAGACGCTATTCATTTCCATTCTTACCCCTATACAAGCGAAGCGGCGCAAAAAAAGGTTGAAAAATTGGCGCAGTTAGTAGCGAAGTACGCAGGTAATATTTCACTTATTCTTGTTCCTTTTACTAAAATTCAAGAGGCAATACGGGATAACTGCAGCGAAAGTTTTATGATAGCGATTATGCGCCGTTTAATGATGCATATTGCCCAAAAAGTTGCGGAAAATAGAAAATGCGGCTGTTTAATCAGCGGCGAAAGCTTGGGGCAGGTAGCAAGCCAAACGATGGAAAGCTTGACTGTGACCACTGACGCCATCCCTAATACTTTAATATTGCGTCCATTGATTGGTTTTGATAAAAACGAGATTGTCGAAATTGCAAAAAAAATTGACACTTTTACGACCTCTATCGAACCATACGAGGATTGTTGTACCGTTTTTTTGCCAGAAAAGCCCGTCATCAAACCAAAAATCAAACAAGCATTGATAGAAGAAAAGCGTATTGTGAATCTTGAAAGCTTGTTGGGTGAAGCACTGGATGGCATTACGATTTTAGACACAAATAGGGCGTTTTGTTCACAAAAAATTCATAAAGTTGTGAACAAACAAAATACGGATTTTTGAAAAAATGAGCAAAATTGGGTTTTTTTGGGTGTTAAGAGGACAAAAAAAGCAAAAAAAACGAAAAAAGAGGCAAAAGAAGTGAAAGAAAATTGTGTTTTGGGGTTGACATTGTGTATGATTTAGTATAGAATGAATGAGCACATATTGAGGTAATTGCAAAATTTTTATGCAGTTTTATTAATTGTGTTTCTATCTCTATATGTAATTAAGTGTTATAAAGACAGATAGAAAAATTTAATTTAGGTAAGAGGGAAAGTGTAGAAAGGGTTGTTCGGTGTATTTGAGTGCTTTGGTATTGCCATAGTGCTTAAGACTGAATGATTTTGCAAGGTTTTTAAACACTAAACCTCTAACCGCTAACCTTTACTACACACAAAGGAAGCTACGACATATGAGAGCGAACGCTGTCAAAAGAAAACGCAGGATTACGATTCTTGTTATAGGTATTCTCTTCGCGATAACTACTGCATTGGGGCTGCATTTTTTTGCACCGCTTGTTACACACGCGGCTGACCCATGGGCTAATCTTGGCACACTTCGCTTTAGGCAAGTGGAGGCCGGTGAAGATTTTGCTATTGCTGTTACTTTCGAGGGTCATTTATACGGCTGGAGTTTACTGCCTACTAGAGCTGCAGCCAGAGATTTTGCTAACGTATCATGGTATCAAACTTTGGGTGAAAAATATCCGGGTATTCCAACCCGCATTAATGTAGATTTTTTCAATGGAATTGGTACAAATACTACTGTTCCGCAAATTACCCCCGATGCTTATGTGCGCACTGTTGCCACTTCTCGCCGTCATGCGGCGCTAGTCGCTTCTAACGGCAGAGTTTTTACATGGGGACCAAGCGGGTCTATTTTTACAAGTATAGTATCTCCGCAAGCCGGTCTTGACGGTGCAATCGGGGACTCTGAACACGGAGGGTCGCGTATTTTGATGCGCGATGGCGAATTAGGAAGCGCAGGCTCTGGACATAATGATACGCGCCGTCCTTATCATGTACCCGGTATTGTTAACATCAGTGTAATGAATAATCTTCATCTTGATTATTTTCCCATTTCAGGCGTGACAGGAACTTTTGCTAATGCTACCGCTATTGTTGGCGGAGAAAACAATTTTGTTGTTACTATCCCCGCAGGCTCGTTTGGATGGGGAAGTGATTTATTTGGTCAAATTTCTCAGTCTACTGTTACAAGAGGCGCCGGAAGCGGCGGTGCGCTGACCTCAATTCCTACCGGTGACGGATTAGGTCTACTTGCAGGTATAGGAAGCAACATAGCAATTGGAGATGATTTTATTTTAACGACTGTCGGCAATCAGTTGCATATGCGCGGCAAGAATTTTTATTTGGCGCAAGGGCAGCACTCTCGTCCTGTCGCAGGTACTAATATAGGCGACGGACTTGAAATGGTTCCGCTGCAGGCTCCTATAACCCCAAACAGGCGAAATGTGCAAATTACACTTAATCCGCACGATAATACACATTCTCCTACTAATTCTGCTCTTTATACTATTGAAAATGGCGCGGTACAATCGTTTCAGCAAATAAATACAGGTGTGCGCACTTTTGGGAATTCTGCTGTTGCTTTTCATGACGGAAGAGAAGGCGGCACTATTACAAGCCCTCTACCTAACGGATTCTTCCAACTCTATCGCAGACAAACTGCCGCAAGTTCTGGTTTTTTATATTTTATATCCGTAGGCAACTTGTACATGATGGGCAATAATATTGCAGGACAAGCAGGCTTTGAAGCTGCTTCTGCTGCGAATTCTCATGTTTCAAGTCCACAGCATATATCGGCGGTTACGGGTACTGTTGTTGAAGTTGCCGCAGGCAGACCGGGGCATAATGACAATGCTGTGCGTCGTGGCAGATTTTCTGGTACTGCGTTTGGAGAGGAGATTACCGGTGCTGCTAGTCGTTTTATCTTTTCTCATTCTTCGGCTTCAGCCATTGCACCCATAAATATGGGCTATATCCTATATAGCAGCGATGTAATAAATTTCAACAATCACCGCGCAGATTTTGCGTCTACTACCGCATACATTTCTGCTGCACTCAATAGTGCAGGAACTGTCTTTGCATGGAATGTAAACCGAACCCCTACAGAAGTTAGGGTGGGTGCAGTTCCGCTAAGTACTTTCCTTAGAGGCAGAGAGCAGGTAACTTCAATCAGCGGCGGTTATGGCAATAATTTATTTGCGCTTACCAATTTGGGCAGAATGTTTCATATTACCTGTACAGGTTCGGAAATTGGTGACTTTTTTAGCGCAATACTAATAAATGAATTTCAATCCGCCGCTAATACTCCCATGGGCTTTAATCATGCCGGTGTTTGGGGACTGACAGGTGCTAATACCAATTATTTATGGGCGGCAGAGAATCGTGCTGTGGCTAATAGACGCATGGTATTTTTTGCAGACGCAAGTAACCCAGGCGATACTGCTACGATTGGTATCAATGAAGTAGAGCGTTCTACTTCGGGTACGACAACTATGCCGACAGGTACAGCCGACGGATATACGCTTCCGGGGTTCGCAGGAGTTGTTCCCCGCGTTGCCGTAGGCACACCTCTCAACAGAGATACCGAGAGGGGTAATCTATCCTCGACTATTGTACGCAACATGAATGTATTTGACACTGACCTAAGCGCCGACAGCTCGTTTGTTGCCGCAGATATTTCCGGCAGTCCTTTCAGAATTTTGCTAGACGGCACGGGTGATAGAGCAGACCTATTTGCAACAGCTACAATGGCTAGCTACTTTGCCGGTACAAACAGTGATACGGCTTCTAATATTCCAGGCGCACCTAATAACGCCGATATCGTCTTTACACGCGGCGGCTTGCCGAATGAGGGTACAGGCAGTACAGTGCTGTCTTTAGAAACCGTGAACCGTTATTTTGATTTTGATATTATAGTAGATTCTAATTTTGCTAATGACGGTACTCGCAATTTTAGCGATGATATTTCTTTCCGCATTACACCAATCCGTTCTACTGCAGGCAGTCCCATAACGGTATCGTTTACTATAGGGCGGTTTGACTGTGTACGAAACAACGGTGAAAGAGTGGTTTATGAGTATCGTACTGTTAGCTTTGATGTGTGGATTGGCTTTGCGCCGGTTGCAACACCTAATATATTTGGTGTTGATTCACTTCCGCTGCTTGATACTAATCCTAATGCGTCTAATCATTCTTATAGTATTGCCGCAATGAATGTCAATGCAGGTTTTGAAACACTAAGCCGCGCTGTATCAGAAAGAGGTGCCCAAGGCGGTAATTATGCCTTAGTCGATTTAATTCACACTCAGCTTTACACAGCAGACAGCGGTTTTCCTCATGTTGACCGCTTTAATGAAATAAGTCATTTAGGTTCAAGACAAGCAGGTTTTTTCCAATCTGAATACCGTTATTTTGGTTCTTCCCTTGATGGTAATCTTTTATGGATAAATCAAGCGCCTATGGTTGTGCGCGGTAATGTCGGCGCCCCTCTTGTTGTTAGTGCTATACCGCGAATGATTAATCTAAGTATTGATTTGCGTGTTTTGTTTGGCGGCGCTCCAAATGATGATTGGATTGATGAAATTCGTGACTTTTTAAATAATGAATTTGACAACCGCTACGGCTTTTTTGACCTTCCTCAGCATGTTGTAAACCCTAACGATACGACGCAAGTGGTAAATTTAGCAAATTTACCCTCTAGTGTTTCGATTAATGCTAACGGTATTTTATCAATTGCATATCAAGTATTGACTATTTCTGCTCTTCAGGCAAGCGATACTGCACATACTGTGCCTAGTGAAACTGATGATTATACTTCTGTCGAGGCTTTTCCAACTACAGGACCATGGAGAAGCCCTGAAACTGTATATCAAGGCAGCGGGATTGGAAATCGTCCCCATGTACTTCCTAGCTTTGTTGAATACCGCATTGCACTTAGCGGTACAAATAGCAGGGCGCAAGAACCATTTAGATTTTCCCCTAGGTTAGATGGGAATCCTGCAACACATAATACTGTAGTGGTTCATACACATACAGCATTGCGTTTGCAAGGGGGAAGAGTAAACACTGGAAGCGGATTTGCAAACTCACGCGATAGCGTGACGGCGCAATTAGGCGATAATGAAGCTGTTTATATACCGCGAACCACTGTTACAGTCGGCAATAATCTATCATACACAATTCTGCTTTCAGAAATTTTAGGCGCAGGTCTTGCAGGCAGACATGGCAATTTAGAAACTGTCTTTACAATGAACAACGGCGGAAATCCTGATGCTGCTGTAAATGCAAACGGGCAATTTCCCGGTTTTATAGGTTTGTTTCAAGCGGCTGCGATTTGTTCAGATAGGACTTATTTACGACACGACCGCATAAATGTTTTCTTTACAGAAGAAGGTGAAGCCGAATTTACAGTTGGTGTATTGCGCAGATTTTGGCAGCACGGGCAGGTATTTAGACATACTGACAATAGTACAGCAGAGTTTATTTTGCTACGCATTAGGTTAGTTTCTCAAGTTGTTTCATTTAATTTAACTTCCCCTTATACGCAACACGGATTGACGCGTAAAATTATTACTGACGGCGACTCTGTAAGTGCAAGAACAATAAATATCAGAGAATGGCTTTCAGCAGCAGATAACAATCAGCCTTGGGCAAATTATCTGGAAATTAGAAATATCGGTTCGATTCAATCAAGACAATTTGTAACATTTTGTGACGAGTCTTCAAATTCTAATCAAGAAATTGTTTTGATACCTCATGCAAGCGGATTGATGACTGTATATTTTGAGGTACATTTGTTTAACCGTATGCAAAGAGTAACAGTAGAGGTAGAAGTTAGAAGTATTAGTGATTTTATTGACGGAGCAATGCGGATTGCTAATATAGAGCAGATTCATTTTAGCGATATGCGTACCGTGCTTGCAAGGGATAATCCTCATGTCAGAAATATTCATACAATTGCAGCTAACTTAGAGATTAACACTGCCACTGACGGAACAGGCGGTGACAGCGGAGTATGGGACGGCGATAGAGTTGTGTTTCCTGATATGGGCGCGACTACAACTATGGCTGGTCTAACGCTGCAGCAGTGGGAAGACGGCGCATGGCGCACCCGTCGATTAGACCAATTTTCTTTCCTGCGCTCGATTGATTTAAGAATGCATGCAAGAGACCAATTCTTGCGTATACAAATGGGTTCGGTTTTACCGGAAGAAATGGAAAGTATTTTGCATAGTCCTCCCCGTGTATTGGTGCATTTTATCCATGCTGACACCAGATTGACTGTTGCAATACCGTTTGTTCCTGCTCATATGGATTTACGCACTAATCTTGCAGGAACAGAAGAAGGCGATTTAGTATTTAGTATTGATTACCATGCAGCAGGGGTTGACTTTGGTCTTGACACAAATGGTCTTCATACCAACAATCAGCCGCGACATGACAGAGTTAATAGTAGTTTGATTTTAACCCGTGACTTTTTCTTAGAGATTTTGCCAATGGCAGAAGTAGGTCAATTTACTATAAGCGGTGTTTTTTCGTCAGATGATTATTTTAATCGTCCAGAAGACGCCGACAGGTTTTTAGAGGCTTCAATTAGAAACCGAGGGATTAGTAATCCAAACGAACACATTGAGTTTAGCTTTAACGGCAGATTGCCGACAACAGCTATGAATGTAAATCTTGAAGACAGGATTGACGCGATACGATTTACAGTAATGTTTAGCCACAGAGAAGCGGACTTACAACATGAAAACTTCCAAGTATCATTCTTCGTGCGAGTCTATAATATTCGTGTGACATTAACTACACGAGAATATTTACTTGCGTTTTTATGGATGGGACTTGCTGTTTTTGGACTATTATTTATTATTTTCCTTATTCGCTTTATTATCTATTCGCGTAAAAAAGCCGAGCAAAAACGCATTATCAAGAAAAATAAAACCTTGATTGGCATGCGTGACAAAATGCACGGAAATAAGAGTGTCGACCAAACTGCCGCGCTAAAAGCAAAATTGCGCATGAACGACCCTAAATATGCAAAAATGTTTAACGAAATGAGAAAAGACAAAGAAGCCGAAACGGGTATTACGCTAGACAACTCTAAAGTAGCGAAAAATGCCGAAGGTAAAAGTAAAACAATGGATAGGGTACAGGCAGCAAAAAGTAAGAAAAAGGGTAAAAAGTCGATTGACGAACTTAAAGCAGAATTAGCCGCAAAGCGCGAGGCAATAGCACAAGCGCAGGCAGGCGTCGGGGTGGTACAGCCTATAACTGGCGGCGCTACGCAAATGCCTTTAGACAGCAACGGCGATATGATGATGGACCAATCCATTATATCCGGCGCTCCTGTATTTTGCAGCAATAACGAATTTGAAGTTCAAGATGCTTTTCAAGCCTATAACCCTGACTTAACTGCCCAAGCTGTTGATGAACAAATCCAAGCCAAACTAGAAGAAAATGCTTTTGTGTTTGAGCCTGTTACCGACGACGGAGGGTTTTAGAGGTCTAAAGCCTTTAGTCCCACAATCCTCACAAAACAAGGAAACAACCATGACAAAAACCAATCAAAAAACTAAATATTTGTTTCTTTTTGCCCTTCTTACATTGATTGCTATCAGTATCAGCGGCATTGCGTTTGCGGTTCCCTTTACTGTAACGGACGCATATCGCGGAAACTATGATTTAAGCATAGTTTTAGATGTCAACGGGCAGACTGAACACACTGCTAGTGTTGATATTAGCAGCTTTAATGATGTTACTGCAAATAATACATTTAGAAGCCGTTTAATTTCCGGTTTAGTATTATCTAATATTGCTGCGGATACCCCTTTTGGCAACACTATTGTTTATAATGTAGAACCTGGCACGGTTACCAATCGTGATACGGCATTTATTCATAGTGTGGCTCATGAAGGAAATGGTATAAGAATTACAGCAGGAGAAAGAACGGCTGCCGATGCCAGAGTTACGGTTAATATGCAAGGGTTTTCGCGTCCCTTAGTCATTAGGGTTATCGTAAGAGCAACATTTGCACCTGCGGAATATTTATATAACACAAGCAGGACTTTGGCTTTGACACTGGGTCACATGGACGGCGGTCAGCCGCGCCCTTATACGATTAGACTTACTAACAATAGCCAAGAACCGCGGCTCATAATGCTGCCTGATTTATTGACAGGTACAGCTACGGCAACAAACCATAGAACCTTTTTACACAATACTGCTGTTGCCGGTGTAGCCCCTAATTTTGTACCTTTTACCGAAACGGATGGAATTACTAATTGGCAATTGCGTGATATTTCCTCTGCGATGACAATTGCGCAGCCTTCTTCTACTTCCCCGCATATCAATGTTCAATTTGCGGGCGGTACGATTCCGGCAATAGCACTAGAGGCTAATGTGCCGCAATATCGTGTAGACCCTGACTATTTTACTAATTGGCGCGGAACGAACACTCATCAAGTTAATCCTGATGTTCCTATTTTAAATACACCTTTGGTATTACACATTCCCTTCTCTGCTCCCGGAGGAAGGACGATTCAGATTGCTATCAATGTAATTATCGAGCCAAATAATTCTCCAGTGCTTAGAAGAGATTTTAGCATTCCGACTGCTTTAAATTTAGATGCCCCTGAAGGGCAGCCTGCTTTTAATAATAATGCTATAGAACACCGTTATACAAATGCTCCTGTTTTAGTTCGTGGATTTGCTTCTGTGCTTGTTACACCCGAAGATTTGTTATGTCACGCGCAGCCGTATAGACCGTCACAACAACAGTTAAATATGGAATTTATGAGTGTTACCTATGTCGGAGGGGCTGCAGGAGATGTTTTGAGAAATTCTAATCCCGGTTGGTTGCCGCGAGATGGACAAGACCGCAGTTACATCAGGATTGATGCAGTGGGTCGCGGTCAGCAAACTCTTAGTTTTAGAGTCCGTTACCGTTTCTTTGATTCTATTTTGGGTGATGTGCAGAGAGAGATAGATGTTTCTGTTACCTTTACCGTTGTTGGCGGCTTTGACGCTATTTATATTGCAGCTTTAGGCAGAAGAACTGTTCCATTTAACCTTACGACTTTGGATGATGTGGCAGAGCTTAACGCGGCAGGATTTAGATTTAACCGAATCATGTGGGATCAATCTGATGTTACTAATGAAGCGATTTTTGTAATCGACCATGCTTCTAATATGCTTATCGTAAGACCTGACCTTTCTAACAGTGAAAACAGGGTAGAACGATTGCGGATTCAGGCAGTAGGACCTGGCAGAAACAATCATGTTTACCTTTGGGTCAATGTAAGATTGGACATCAATGCCGGCAGTTGGTTTAGAGAATTGCCGTTACATTCTCAAGTATTGTTTATTGTTGGTATGTCATTATTAGGTGTAATAGTCATATTATTGATTATCTTCTTGATTTTGCATTTGCGCAAAAAAGCCAAAAAGAAAGCTGAGGACGAAAACGGTCCTGCCTCGTCGTATTTAATTAGACTTAATTCGACGATTATGGCACAACAGCAACAGCGCGCTACGGCAGCAGGTGCATATATGGGACCTGTTCAAACATTACAATTGGGTGCTGGATTAAGCCAGCAGCCGTCCCCCCCCCCTCCGCAGCAGCAAGTTAATCCCTTGCAGTTGGGCGCAGGGCATGTTGATTCTAGCGATGCGTCTGTATATCCTAATAATATGCCACCTCCTCCGACAGAAGGCTTTGGCGAGTTGAATATAACACAAACGATACAGCAGGAAGAAATTTATATTCCTCTTTCTGATGAGCAATTGCTAGAGAAAATCTTTGTTGAGAAATATGAACCTAGAGGCATGACCCGCCGCAGTTTCTTTAAATCTAAGGATTTACAAAACAGAGAACTTCAAAAAGAGAAAGAGCGCATTAGAGAGGCTGTTAGAAACGGTACTACGATTGAAGAAGCCTGCGGCATTGCTATTTGCAGTGCGCCGACAAACGACATGGACGATGTTTCTGCAGCGGACGAAAAACCCAGTGCCTTGTGTATCTTATTGGGCTTTAACCCTGATAAACCTGTGCACAGCGAAGTTGCTAGTCAGCCGGTAGGCTCTAAAATCATTGTTGACGAAAACGGTCATGAAAAAATGGTGTTTGAAGAAATCAGTGAAGAAGAAGCCACGCTTTTAGAGGTTAAAAGAGAGTACGAAAAATTGTGCAAAGAACACGAAGAATTGCTTGATAGAATTGGTAAAATTTCTTCTGCGCTTGAAAAAGACCGTTTTGAGATTAACGAGTGTGACAGCAGTATCAAGCAAATAGACGGCGAGATTGCCTCTTTCCAAAGCGCGTTGACCGATTTAGAAGTCAAGATGGCATCTTGCCGCGGTAAAAAGAAAGACGAGTGTGCGCGCGAAATAGCAGATGTGCAAGAACGAATGCGTCAAGCGCAGAGCTATTTGTGTGACCAACAGAAAATGTTGGACGAGAAAACATTGCTGGAAGGTCAGTTGTGCGAAGCACTTGCCTCGCACGAGCAAATTGATGCTGATAAAGTTGTTAAAATTGATGAATGTTATAAGCGCTTAGAAACTTGCCAAAAAGCATACGATGATTATTTACGCCGTATGCAGGAAGCTAAAAAAAGAAAAGAGTTTGAAAGACGCAAAACATGGCTAACTCCACCCATGAAAGAGGTATACTATCTAAACAGGGATGTTGCGAGATACGCTACCGACATAGAAGATTATAATACCGAAATTACGGCACTAAAAGCTGATATTGCGGCATTAAAGACGCAAATGCTTTCTACCACCGACCCTGTAGCGATTGCTAACATAAGTGCAGAAATCAATGAGAAAAATTCGCTGATTGCGAACACTGATGCATTGATTACAGATAACACTAAACAAAAAGCAGCTAAGACAATTGAGCTTTCTACAGTACGCAGAAAATGTAATGATTTTGTTGCAAAAGAAGATATGTGTTTAGCCGATGTTATAGCAATCGAAGATGATGTCATTCGCCACATTGTCTTTGATGAATACAAAAATGAAGTTCAAATAAACAAAGACTCTTCAGAAAAAACAATGGAGGAATGTCAAAATCGCAAAAACGATTTGATGAACAGTATGGACGAAAGAACAACACAGGCGGCAATGGAATTAGCCGCTGAAGTACAAAGGGTGTCTGACGAAATGGCACAAGCGCAATCAGATTTAGCGATGGCAAGAGATGGGTTTGATAACCTTAATTTGCGCATGGAAACTGCTACTGAAGATGAGGCGCTAGAGCTTATTTCTGACCAAGCTAATTTGGCAGAGCAAATCGAGCAATATGAAAAATTGGTTGAAAGCTTGGCTAATCAGCTTGAACAAGCAAAAGCTGATGGGTTAAAGGCTAACCTTGCATTGCAAGAAGAATTAGAAGAAAGCCTAAAAGCGGTTACGGAAGAAACTGAAGGATGTAAAACAGATTTCGAGAAGTTCTGCGAGGTTTTTGTTCAACTGGAAACAGTTGACGACATTGGCATCATTGCAGACCCGATGTTTGACTCTGGCGGTGGTGTTATTTCGCAGGATGCTAAGATTATTGAAGAAAGTAGTCTTAAAAAGCAACTTGCGGCAGAGCAAGAAAAAGCCGAGTATGCAAGATTAGCTGCCGAGATAGCAAAGGCTGAGGCTGACCAAGCCAAAGAGGATTCTGTGCGGCTTACTAGAGAAGCGCAGGAAGAGGCAGAAAGACGAGAGGAAGAAGCTGTTGAACGCGCTAAAGCTGCCGAAGAAGAGGTAGAGCGCATGAAAGCAGAGGCTGCTGAGCGCGCTAAGACTGCAGAAGAAGAAGCAGAGCGCATAAAAGCAGAAGCTGCCGAACATGCCAAAATCGCAGAAGAAGAAGCTGCTGAGCGCGCTAAAACTGCAGAAGAAGAAGCAGAGCGCATAAAAGCAGAAGCTGCCGAACGCGCCAAAGCTGCTGAAGAAGAAGTAGAGCGCATAAAAGCAGAAGCGATGGCTGAAGCTGAGAAAGCAAGAACAGATGCTTTAGCTGAACTAGAAAAAGCAAAAGCAGATGCTGCTGAGGAAATTGAAAAAGCAAGAATAGCTGCTGCGGAAGAAGCTGCAAGAGCTGCGGAAGAAGCTAGAAAAGCGGCAGAGGCTGCCAGTGACGAAATTGCAAAAGCAAAGGCAGACGCAGAAGCAGAGCTTAAAAAAGCGCTTGCTGAATTAGAACAAGCAAAAGCACTTGCTACAACTGATGTAGAGAGGTCACGAATTGAGGCAGAGCAAGCCAAACTTCTTGCAGACGATGAGGCAAGAAAGCGCGCTATGATGACAGAGGAAGAGCGCAAAGAGTACGACAGGATTTCCGGAAAACTCAAACAGCGCAAAGAAGAAATCATGGAATTGCGTAAGGGTATAAAGGATATTACCAACGGCAAGCAGGGTGAAGACCTCAAAGAAAAATTCTATGGCTTAAAGATGAAGCTCGACGAAGACGAGCAAAAATCTGCCGAACTTATGGAACTTATCGAAAGAGGTATGAGCGACTCTGTAACAGCCGGTAAGATGGCTGACCTTGAGGCTCGTGCTAATGCTCAACCTAAATATAAAGTCAAAAAAGTCACCGAGAGAGTCAATAAAATTCAAAGACCTCCACCCGGCGGCAAAAAAGGACCGCCCAAAAAGCGTACAGTCCACAATGTCAAAAATGTTTACGGCGGCTATGGCTATTATCCTGACGGCAGACCAAAACCGCCGCCACCTGGTGCGCGTCCCAGACCCGGTGCAAGACCGGGCGCAAGACCTGCGGGTGCTAGACCAGCTGGCGCAAGACCTGGGGCTAGACCGGGCGCAGCAAGACCTGCGGGCGCAAGACCTTACGGTGCAAAACCGGCGCCGCGTCCCGGTGCAAGACCTGGGGCACCGCGTCCCGGCGCACCCGGTAAAAGACCGCCCCCTAGACCTGGTGGCGGACCGCCTAAAAGACCGCCCCCTAGGTAGTTTAAGAAAACTTTCCCAATTCCCCCCCAAAAGAGGTTACCACTATGGATTTTAACAATGAATCATTAAAATTTTCTTTACAAGATGAAACCGAGTACGAAGAAGAAGTCATCGAACGCGATGAGTTTATCGATGCCGAAGAAGGCTATGGTTATTACGATGACGACGACGAGGAAGAAATTGAGGAAATTAATGAAGAAAACGAGTACTACGATGATTATCCCGACGATGAGTATGACGAAGAATATGACGACGAAGGATACGATGACGAGGAATATTATGACGATGAGTATGACAATGAGGGATATGACGAAGATTATAACGAGAACTTGCCCACGCAGTATGCCGAAGGCGATGCGCTTGATAAAATCTTAGAAGAGATTGCAAAGCTAAGAGCAGAGACACAAAGTCGCGAGGTAGCACCACCAGTACCAGCAGCACCTGCGCCGGTAGCACCGGCACAGCCGATGTATCATCCGCAGCCGGTGTATTATCCTCAGCCTATGCCTGCAAGTCAGCCGCCCGGTCCTATAATATTTCACGCACCGCCGGCGCATAACTACACAAACAATTACACAAACGAGCTTATGGTTTATAACGAGCTTGCCAAAATTCGTGAAGAGCTTGTAAAAACACAAGCTAATCAAGCTATGTTTGCAGAACTTTCAAGAGTTAAAGACATAATGGCACTTGACGCTAAAATAACAGAAACCAGATTGCAAGACGAAATAAAACGGCTTACCGAAAAAATTTATGAAATATCATTTAAACGATAGGCGGTAGGTTCTAAGACTCACAAAGAAAACAATTCGGCAAAAACTAAAAATGTTTTGCCAGATGTCAAAAGAAGGTACACTATGAAAATGAACGACGAAGTACTAAAATTCACACTCTCATCTGAAGATGAAGAGTATGAAGAAGAAATCATCGAAAGAGACGAGTTTGTAGACGGCGAATATGACGACTATGACGAGGAAGAAGGCGATGATGATTATGAGTACAACGAAGAAGACGAGTACGAGGATGGCTATGATGACGAAGGGTACGATGAAGAAGAGTACTACGACGACGAAGAGCCTTACGACGAGTACGACGAAGAACCTTATGAGGACGAAAAACTCAACAGGGTTTTAGCCGAACTGGCAGACCTTAGAAGGGCTGTTTCAACTCCCGGTTCGTTTCCGCCACAACAACCTGCTGCATCTCCAGTTGATGTACCTCCGCCTGCTGCACATCCGCTTGCTGTACCTCCGCCTGTTGTGTTTCCGCCGCAGTCACCTTCTTCTGCTATGCCGTTTGTTTTTGCGCCGCAAAATAATCATCCTTCACCCAACAATGACATCTTGACCTATAACGAGATTTCTAAGCTGCGAAGTGAGTTGGGCAAAACACAAGTAGCACAAGAAATGCATGCAGAATTAGCCCGCTTAAAAGACCAAATGGCAACGGCGGCTAAATTGAATGAGACAAACGCTCAGGCTGAAATTCGCCGCTTAAACGAAAAACTTGCTTATATGCGGCAAGACAACTTAAACGAAAAACTTGCTAATACGCAGCAAGACAGCCGTCTTAGCGAAATATCACATGCGCAAAGTGTACCGCCACCTACACAAAGTGTACCCCAGGCGCAAAACGAAGAAGTATTGCGCCGCGAATTTGAAAAACTGCTTCTTTTAAACGAGGCGATTTTAAATGTCGTACGGGATTCAGATGCCCGCATTAGCACAGTTAGAAAAAAGGTAAGCGCCTTACCTAATTTTGCCGAACTTTCTAAAAATGTTGAAGAATTGCGTCAAACAATAAGTACGCTGCCTCCTCCTAATGTTACTGTACAAGCTGCTGCTTCTGCTCCTCTTGATGTATCGTCACTGCTTTCCCGTATTGACTCGCTTGATTGCGGAGGCTGCGCGTGTGACAACAGCGAAATCTTAAGGCAGATATACGAGCTTAAATCGCTTGTAGGCGCGTCTGACGCGGTGATTCAAAAACGCAATTCTGATATTTTGGCGCTATATAACGACTTTAACCGTGTTAAATTTGATGCGGATTCTAAAAGTGTTCCGCTTTCTGATAAACTGATTGCGATTGAAGAATTTGCAAAAAAATTGTCTGTTTCAGGTGAGCCTGAGGCATGGGAAATTTATCAATCTTTATTGCAGTTAGCACAAAGAATTCTTTCTATTCCGCTGGATAAAAACAGCGTTAGCGCGATTAGTGATTTTGTCAGTGTAAGCGGTGTATCAATTCCGTCTAACAGGATTGAGGCAGGCGAGGTCTATGCGCGCATTTTTGAAAAGAAAAAATCTTCGCCAAGTGAAATTGCGGCGCAAGTGGAAGAACTTGTTACAGCAATAGATATTATTACCGATTATGCTAATACTGACGGCATTACTGCTGAGGCTTTGGCTATTAAAGAACTTGCGGCAGATTATGAAACTCAAAAAAAATCAGGTGTTTTGGCGCAAATTCGCAGTAAATTCGCTGGGTTGTGTAACCTTACTGCGCTTGATATGGCGCGCTATGAGCCACTTAAACCCCCTAGGTCTATTAAAACCTCCACAGCTATCGGCATTGCTTTAGCAGAAAAATTAGATAAACTTCAAGCCTCACTCACTTCTTCTCCTGAAAGTGCGGCTACAGTTGACAGCGAGGCTCATGCGGCTACAGTTGACAACGAGATTCGTGTAGAAGACATAGTTAACAGCGAAACTCATGAGGCTACAGTTGACAACGAGGCTCGTGCGGATACGCTGCCTTCTTCATTTAATGACGATGGCAGCAACGACAAGATTTTAGCCGAGATAAAAGCTCTTAAAGAAGAAATTTGCACGGTACAAACGGGTGAAGATATTTTAGATGCTATGACGATGGTTAAGCATGATACGCTAGAAATCTTGGCTCATTTAGCAAGCAAAAATTTAGACGCAGGCAGTGACGACAGCGTCTACAGCGTTGACGAAAATGATATTGCTTATATTAAAAATAAGCTGCATGAGCAAGACAAGTATTTGTCGCAGATTGCTGATTTACGCAGAGAGGTTGCTTCTATTTTACGAGGTGACACTTATACAGAGGATAGCGTTGAGCGCAGCACTGTGGCAGCAGAATCTACAGGCGATGCAGAGCATAGCACTTTGACAGCAGAATCTGCTACAGACGATGTAGAGCGTAGCGTGGCAACAGAATCTACAGATGATGTAGAGCGTAGCACTGTGGCGGCAGAATCTGCCGGCGATGTCGAGCGCAGCACCGTAGCATCAGAGTCTGTAAGTGATGAAGAAGGCAACACTGTGGCAGAGTCTGTAAACGATGCAGAGCGTAGTGCTGTGGCAGCAGAACCTATGGTTGACATTGCCGCACAGCTTAATGTCTTATACGAGGATTTAGCCAACGCAATGGAAAGCTATTCTTCGCCTATTACACAGCAGCTAACCGATGTTACGCTTAAACTTACTGAAACAAGCGTTGATGTTTCGGATATTCACGAAATTAGCCGTTCAATCTCTACTTCCTTAGCCGAACTAAAAGATTTTATCATGCAGGACGGCGGTTCTGTTTCTAAAAGAAGTTCTGAAGAGGATTCAGCTAATAGTGTTAAATCTGAGGCGCTAACTAACGAATTAGGCGAAATGAAGTCTATGCTGGAAAATCGCGATAGTCTTTCAAAAGAAGAAACGGATGCGATTCAAAATCAAATGATGCTGCTTTTAGAAGAAATGCAAGGACTAAAAGATAACATCAGTACCAGCGAATATGACCAAACTGAGGCTAATATCAATGAAGAATCCGCACAGCTTATGCTTTCGGATATTAGCGATAGTCTGCGAAAAATATTGTATGGTATGGGCGAAGAAGGCGAGTCGGATAATGTCCAACTGCTTATTACAGATTTAGCAGAAGTAAAAGAAAAAATCGCCAACATTGACGAAATTTTATTGGTAGGTCTTACTAAAATATCTGACGATATTGATAATATTAGTGTTGCAGGTGTGAGTACAAAAACTCCTGACGAAATTCCGTTAAATAATATCACACCCCCTTCAAATGATGAGTTATTACAAATCATTGAAGACATAGCCGCGATAAAAGACCGTGTTGTATACGCCTATGAAGAACAAGCTAAAGAATTAGCAAAAACCAAAGAAGATATTTGCACCCTTCATGCGCAAGAGTCTGCCGATGTCAAAGACAGGGTAAACACTGTTTTAGAGGATATGCAGCAGTTAAAAGCTGATATTGCCGCACTTGCGAACTTAAGTAGCGATATGCTAATTAGTGATTCTAATACTTTTGTAGATGACGAAAATAGGTTAGTCAATAGAAATGCAATTTTAAAAGAACTTTCAGTTATTCGCGAAGAAGTGTGCAAAGACACCATTGCTGCGGCAACTAGCGAAGAGCTTAATTTATTAGTCAACGAAGTTGCATCATTGCGCGAAGAAATGAGTGCGTACCGAAATGAAATTCATTCACGGCAAACTTCTACAGAAAAAGAAGAAGTCATTGAATCGGTGGTTGACGATACTACCGCAGAAACAATGCTTTCACTAATGGACGAGGTTAATGCGCTTCGCGGCGAGGTGCAAAGCTATAACGAAGAAATTCTTATTGCCCATAAGGCTGACTATGATACCTTGTGCGCCAGCATCGAAGAAATAAAGAATTGTGTCAACAGAACCGGTGCAATGAAAACCGAAAATGAGGCGGCTGCAAGTATTCAAGATACTGCAACTGTGGTCGTTTTAGAAGAAGTTGTCTCCTTAAAAGAATCGCTTGCAGGGCTAAGACAAGAAATGGAAGATATTCGCGCCGAGCAAAACAATGCTTTGGCTACGGAAATGCAATCCATTAAAGAAATGCTGTATCAATTGACGGCACACAAACAAGAAAGCAATTCAGTAGTCGACGATGTTATTGGCAATGAGCAACACAATACGCTGCTTAGTGAATTTGCCGAGTTAAAAAATCAATTGTACGCGCTTAGTGATTCGGTTGCAAAGGTTGGAGAAGCCGCAAGTGCAATGAGTGACAAAGAGCCGCAAGTCGAACTTGTTCAACAGCTTGACGAAAAAGGCGAACCTTTGATTGACGAAAAAGGTGAACCCGTTTATTTAAAACAACCAATCATTTCTTCTGATGAGGCTGAATTAGCCAGATTTAATATTCTATACGAAGAAATTGTGTCACTCAAAACGCAAGAATTGCAAGATAATGATACTGAAAAATTTGATTTGCTATTTAGCGAACTAAACGAATTAAAAGACCAAGTTTCCACACTTGCTTTAGTAGTAAACGAGTCTATTTCTGCATCTGTTGCAACCGTAGATACTTCAGCGTCAGGAGAAACAGCTGAAAAGGTACAAACTGTTTTAGGCGAAATTGTAGAGTTATCTAATAAACTTTCTATTATAGAGTCCTCTGTCCGTTCATTAAGTGATGAGCCTGACATGGGTGTGGTTACAGAAATCATGGCACTTCGCGACGAGTTCCAAGCATTTAAAGATGAGATGGTATCAACTAAGTACGAAAAAGAGACAAACGAGGCTGTGTACGATGCCGATAAAGCAGCGGAACAATCTTCAGAAGAAGTTTTAAATGAAATTCGCCAATTGCGCGACCAATTATTTGCGGTGTCTATGGCTGGTGTTTCTTCAAGCGACAATCCCAATGCAAGTGTTGAATACGAAAGCTATAATAACATTATCTTAGACGAAATTACTGCGCTAAAAGCTGAATTTGAGGCTGCCCGCGCCGAAATTGAAGCAACGCGTTTAGAGGTTGAAAACAGTAAAAATAATTCTTCTGCACTGGATTCAGTAGTCGAAGCTGTAAGCAGCGAACTTAGCATAATTAAAGATTCATTATCAGGCAATAAGGATATTGCACTAATTAAATCAGAACTTTCTGTACTAGCCGGCGATATTGAGCGCATTAGAGAAAACAGTGTTTCAATAGAATCCCTCAAAGAGGATATTTCAGCCTCAAGAGATGCAAACGAGGCTTTAGTCAACTTTATGTCAGGCATTGCTTCGGTTGTTGAAAACCAAAGCAAACAGTTCGCACATTCTGCCGCCGGCGCAAATGAAAAACTTTCTAACGCAAATGCGCTGCTATTAGAAAAAATCGAAGTAATTCGCAAAGAAATGGCAAACAATGCCGCAAAGCCTATAGTCAGCGTTAAGGATAACGAAAAAGCCACACAAGCGGTTTTAAAAGAAATTGCAAAGTTAAAAGACGAGCTTGCAAAGGAAAAACCGGGTGATAAAAAGGTTTTGACCGAAATTCAAAAACTTAAAAACGAAATAGGTGTTTTGGTTGACCGCGGCTCGCAAGAAACTAGCCGTGATTTAGACAGGTCACTTGACGCGTTAAAGGCAGAGTTAAATCAAATCAATGACTATTTATCTCAAGAAGAAAGTGTTGCAACGGTAGCAATACCGGCTAAAAAGCCTGCGATTAAACCTAAGCAAAAATCCGCAGCATCCAAAAAGTTCGACGAAGAGTCGACCTCTGCCGCTAAAATGCCCGCTAATAAAAAACCTGCGGCGAAAAAACCCGTTGCAAAGTTAGCTTCTGATGTTGATAAAACGCCTACTGCAAAAGTACAAAAAATCAATACTTCGGACGAAATTTATGATGCAATCTCTGACATTGGCTACGCGCACCATGACTCTTCAGAACTAAGTCAAGAAGATATGCGCATGACTAACGAGCTACTCGAGAAAATAACCAAAGAAAGTAACGAGTTAGTCCATAGCATGAAGAAATCAGAAGTAGAGTCATTAGAAGTTGACAACGAAATGGATTTAGCGGAAAGGCTGGCAAGACAGGTTGCTAATAAGTTAGTAATGGAACAGCTTGTGCAACAGCTAGGCGACGGCGGTGTCCCTCAATCAAAAGTAGAAGAAATCGTTAAAGAAATTCTTCCGCAAGAGTTTACTACCATTCAAATTGACGCGCAAAGCGACCATGTAAGACGACTAGCTAATGATTTAGTGTTGGATAAATTACGCGCAAGATTAACAGGGAAGTAGTAGGTAGTCTGGTAGGGACTGACCGCTCATATTTAATAAAAAACATGCTATTGTGAACAACAGTGGCATGTTTTTTTACCTATACCCAACCCCCGGCACATAAACTCTGACACTGAATTTAGCATTAAAGTTAGGCTCGCTGCCGCCTCTAAGCTCGAAGTAAAGGGTTAGGGGATTGATAAAATGTATAGAAACGGTTGCATGACGAAGGTAATAATAGCAAAACCAATTTATCCAAACATGAGTGTTGACATCCATATACAACACATAATAACCCACCGAAACACTAACACTGTAATCGCTGTCAAAAAACTCTATAATAAGCCTGATGTTAGGTGTATTAAGCTCTATTTGATGACCTAAGCATGCAGCCGTTTCATAAAATAAGTCCCAATCGCTTTCGGTAAATATAGTAATAGAGGCAGTAAAAAACGCATAATCTCCGCGCTCGTTAGTTATGGTAAAAACGGCTGTGTGTACACCAACGCCCAGATTTGCATTAGGAATTACAGTAAAACTGCTGCCGCTTCTATAAAACTCAAAATAATCGTAATCTGCCGTTATGCTAATTAAACCTAAAGGCTGATTGCCTGTGTTTATAATATTTACTCTGTAAGACGGCGGCATTTCCTGTCCTAAAATTCTGCCTGCAAAGGTATGGCTGAAGGAAGAAAGTCTAAAGCCCCACGACGCAGGCTGGTATACTACGGTGATTGACGCAGTAAAAACAGCACTAAGCCCGTTTTCACCGCTTACTGTGATAGTGACATAATGAGTTCCTGCGGGCAGATTGTCCTTCGGGCGCACTGTGAAGTTTGTCCAAGAAGGCATAAACCAAGGGGGCGCAGGAGGGGCAATATTGTCTATGCTTGTCCTGCAAAGTTCAAAAGAGGATTCGTTGCTG
>Ga0131853_10002267_pt1 | contig 34520 bp, 15 predicted proteins | sample TergutLab28metaG_FD_92764 | JGI IMG/M metagenome (GOLD analysis project Ga0131853, IMG submission 92764) | Labiotermes labralis P1 segment gut microbial communities from Petit-Saut dam, French Guiana - Lab288 P1 (version 2) (version 2) | ecosystem: Host-associated > Arthropoda: Insects >... | reverse complement strand
TTACAGACAGTAATTGTCATTTCTATCAACAACATTAAATAAACTGTTTTTCCATAATTTTAAGACAGAGAACGATGGTTTAATGTTGTAGTAAATGCTAATTTACTGAAATCATTTATTGTAATTTCAGCATGGAAAACGTACCATATAACGCTGCATGTACAATATAGTCTTTCTGATGATGAACATAAGATGTTCGAAATATGTAGAAGACAAGAAGAGTTAAATTAAAACATTAATTTAAGAAGTGCATTTTGTTAGTTAACATTACATAATTGTATCACAATACTCGGTACAAAAAACGTAGTTACTGAAACCTGTTCATTAATGACGTGCATTAAATAATTTGCATTATTTTACATAAATAAGCTGACCAGCCTGTGGCAAATGCCTTGTTCTTATTCAGAATAGATTAGTATTCTCGTCTACCTTGAGGGAAGAAGAGTGTTTCTGCAAAAGTTCCTACTCATCTACGAAACTAAAAGGCGTCACATTCCAAAAGACACGAATCTTCATAGACAATGCCGTGAGATCTACATATCTCGTAGGTGTATATCAGCGCATGTAAATAATACCCATTGGTCTTAAACATGATTCCGTACGTCAAAATCAGTCACTCTCAGGAGTAAGTGACAGCACGTATTTGCCGGTGATGGCAATGATGACAAGGGTGGGGGTTTAGGTATTAATATTATGTGTGAATTCCTAGAATGTATTCGGTCTATACGTAGAGGAACAATAAACCACTACATACCGTCCGCAGACATCCAATGTCACACTTCGTGCCCCTTTAGTCTCAGGTTTTCTAAGCGTCTTTCGGATCGTTTGTGGGCTGGGATAGCTCAATCGGTATAACGATTCGTTACGGGCCGAACGGTCCTGTGATCGAATACAGGAGGAAGCGAGAATTTGTGTACCTGTCTATACCGGCCCTGGGGCCCACACAGCCTCCTATAAAATGACTACCGGGTCTCCCTCCCGGGAGTAAAGCGGCCGGGGCGTGGCGCTGACCACTGAACAACTCCTAGCGCCGAGGTTAAGGAAAGAGAAGAGCTATATATCTTCTCCCTCTTTGGGTCTTATAGCCTGTATTGGGTGAAATTTGCAGTCAGAGATCGTTGATATGTGTCATATATCCGATGTCACTGACCACAAAATACAGTAGATTTAGACTTATACGCGAAAGTTTAATCCATTAGGAAGTTCGATTATTGTTGGTAATTCTTAACGGCTTTTCAAAATGATACTGTGTGCGGAGATTCGGAAATACGAGATGCGAACACAAAATTGTAGTCGGAGAGCGTGAAGAGTTAAAACGGTTTCAGAGACCTAGGTGTAGTTTGGAAGACAGCGTTAAAATGCATTTTAAGTACGTACATGCCGTATGAGGGCGTGGACTGGATTAATCTTGTTTAGAAGTTAATTTAAAATTGGGGTTCAGCGGAGAGAGAAATGATCCTTCAGGTGACATAAAGGACGGGTAATACTGCAACTGGACGACGTACTCTTAGCCTTGAAAGAAGGACAATAGTTTATGCAGTGAAGAATAATCTTTTTCTACCAAATATAGGTTTGCTTCCTTATCATTGTTTCAGTAGGCGTAGAGTTTATAGCAAAAGAAAAAGGAAGAAGGTGGACCGTTACTTCGATTAGTAGTTGAATCTGTCACAGACGATGTGGCATTCCGATACCGGCTATTATTAAGACCGCTGTCTTTTGCAATATGACACCGTGCTGTCTGGCAGAAATGTACGAACTTTTAGGATAAATCAATATCGTTATTTTCATCGAAGTTAATGCAGAACATTTATTCAAAACGTCGTTAAACTTTACTGCAGTATGTGTGGCGTCAAAGACAAGTAGATTGCAGTTTTGTAGTATGCATTAAGTTGCGGGTAATGTTTCGTACTGTTTTTATGCTTTTTCTCAAGGATGCTTGTTTTGCTGGACTGTTTCCGCGTTACAAACAGCCGTTGTATTATTTCAGAATGTTCCAACACGCAAGTAAATAATTTACTTGCGTGTTGCGCAAGTAAATAGTTTACTTGCGTTTTGGAAATTCCAAGTTCGCAATAGAGGACTCGAAATATCAGTCTACCTTCGTTCCTAACTTCAGCTCTACCGGCTCTGAGTTCTTAAGATACAGATTTAATTGGTGGGACTTTCTGCCTTGTATAACGAATTAGTGCTTAAATGCGGTACTTAAAACTTCGTTGTACAACCCATATAAGGTGAGCTCAAAAGATTTTTTTTTTTGCGCTTTCAAATTTACAGAGAAAACGAAAGTAGCGAATTGAACAATAGTGTACCTGTGCGAGTCGACAGGATTGTTTCATATGGCAGTGATGTTTGTTGTTCATGCCGTTGCCGGTAGATGTCACTAGCTTTGAAAATGGCTACCCCCGCAACCTACCCCACAACGAACATGTTGATGTACTCTGCATTTCGCACAAGAAGAGACCGTATCTGCTGTGCAACGTGCATTAGCACACAGTGTCGCACGGGAACACCCAGGCGCATTGATTTTTGTGAGCTGCTTCGACAGTAAGCCGAGACAGAGTGCACAGTTGCACCAGACGCAGAAGGCATACTAGGACACTTGCACTCGCAAATGCACCTTTCTTGCCCGAATGTCTTGCACCCAACGTAAATGGAAAATCTGCTGCATGGCCCCCTGTCAAATTGTGACTGAAAAGCACTTTGCACAGTTGTAGTTTCTCTTTCTTCGCCAACCGAAGGGCACAACAACTCTTTTGTTGTGGTGTAGCCATTTGCCAATCTATTGACGTATAACAGTAGCGGCGCGCAACGACATTCACCGAGCCATTTGAAACGAAATTTTTGAGAATCTCTCTATCGACTGACATGGGTTTCAAGTTCTAAGTGCGTCCAATTTTTTGTCTGTCATTTTGAATATGTGAAATTCTTTTGTACTCTCTTTGTACATAACTTCAAAACCGGGTCTGTGGCTGGCCGTTCATTGACTCTAACATGAGTGTTAAGAATGCGTGAAAGTACTGAGAGTTCTCCTTACGTCATGCTGCAGAGGTTCAGTTTCGATCGCCGAACAGTACACGTGGGATTTTGGTGGCCAAAATGACTTCGTGACACGTATTTCTAAAGGTATTTCTGTGTACTATGCCATTTATCATTCTCCTGATACTTCTTGTTCATAGTCATTCATCTACCATTGAAGCAAACTATTTTCTACCCTTCAAATCGGCCAGACTTTCTCTGGGCCTCACTTAACCTTCTGTTCAGTGGATATTCAGAGCTCTCTCCCGGGTGTGAAGTGGCCTAAGCATGGACTTGATCACTCATATTATAGTTCGGAGTACATAAATTGGTGGAGCTAGATCCCCACTCCCCATACGCCTTCATGGAATGGTGCTTCGACAAATAGACGGGTAGCGTTACTTTACCTCTGCAACCGACGCTAATCTAGACAATATCGTCGCCGGTAAACAAACCGCAACCACGAATGGGTTCATGTCTGCAGCTTTGTTCTTAATGAAGTAAAGGGTCATGGCGTGGTGCCGAACTGGACACAGAGGAAATTCAGTTAACTAGAAAAACACGTGAACTTGAATTTTTTTTTATGTTTTGCTGACCGTGCATCTCAGTATTATCTTAGCGATTGACCAACTTAATGCACAAATTCTTGTTTTATAATAAGTTTATTATATTCCTTTACATGTTTCGAGCACTGTTGTGCTCATCATCAGGAGGTCAAAATTGTATTATACAGCATCTGGTATCATCATACACTGTAGATGGCCGTCCGGTGCGCCCCTGTGCACCGGACGGCCACCTACAGAGCGTGATGATACCAGATGCTGTATAATACAATCTGACCTCCTGATGATGAGCACAACAGTGCTCGAAACATGTAAAGGAATATGATAAACTTATTATAAAACAAGAATTTGTGTATTAAGTTGGTTATTTGCTAAGATTATATGAACTTGATTTACCTCTGTTTTTGTTGGAATTACAGAATTAATATAGGACTAATTCGTTGAGTGTTTGAATCTTACCGGTGACGACATCGGTCGTTTATTACTCTTCTATGACAGCTCTGAATAGATTAACTTGGTGTCACCTCTATATCGGATTTGCGGCATCTGTTACATTAAGGAATGACATTCATACAGATACGTTTCGCCACTTGTCGAGAATTGGCAAGGTGCATGTACGTTTTACCTTTCCGCCGATTCTTCAAACTGGTAGACAATTCCTCTTCGTTAAATTATTCAAGCAGACCCTTCATGGAAATACAACACCGGGTGTAAAGCTGTATGTGAGGAGAATGAGTTACTTTATTTTGGGATTCTTATTGTCGCAGTAAAAGACGGAGGGGAATACATTTCAGGTTAAGGCTCGAGCTTGTGCGAATGTTTTATTTTATGGCGCGTGATGCTCTGAAATTTTCGGTTTTCGTAGAGAGAAAGTCTTTATAAGACATCTGAAATTCTGCTGGCAGTGAACATAAAAATTTGGTCTTCAGGGGTACGGTATTCTTATTGTTTAGTAGATAGGTGTCAGTGTTTCAAGGAACCTTGCTTCCCAACATTGGCCTGGGAGACTGAAAGGGCGGTTTTTTCCCGAAATGTCGGGACGTAGGCCTACCTACCGAACTATATTGTCTCACACCATATAGTACCGTTATATTCAGTGTTTCGTAAGTTAGGCTTTTTAGTTTCTGCGCTTTGCCATTTGTGACGATTTTGAGATACATTTTAATGTGCACTTATTTCTCTGCAGGATGCCAAGCGTCACCGGACGTGTTGTCAGTCATATTGTATAAGACTTTTATGACTTTCACTTTTACAACACACAACAGTGGAAAAATTACCAATAAATATAGTTAACAAAACTTAAGTGGAACCATTGTCAAAAATTTATATGATTGAATTGTATTTTGGGTTTTTAGATTTTCGCGTCGGTGTGAATGAGATATCCGTTCTTCTGGGGCATGACGTTTCCTCATTGGGCATTTGATTCTCAGGTTTTCAAGAAAAGGCAGTGGTCTCATGAATTGCTCTTGAGTACTCGATGTCGGAAACCAAACAACCAGTGACTCAGCGCCAATATCTCGGAAGACGGGATAGCTCAAGATTTCTCTTCTTGTACCTGGCCGGTCTTAACCTTTCCCCTGCCGGATATTACAGTACTCGACTGCATTAGCCCCTATACCGACAGATGCTACCTTAAATGAAGTCCAACTTAATCCTGACCCCTTGCGACTTTGCGGTACACCCGGTTCAGGACTCACTATTATCCTCCACCATCTGCGAAGGCAATTTCAGGTATGATAAGACCAAGACGAAATGTGCCACCAAATTATCTTTAATGTAATTATGTAATGTGTAACAAGAACTGTACCTTCCGCTGCAGGTGACATTTTAAAACCTTACATTGTCTGAAGCAATATATATATATATAAATGTATCTTGTAGAAATAGTGTTACAGATTGCATTGCATTTTACTTGAAAATTTTAGCATCAAATTGTGGGCTGTTAGGGAGGCTTCATTAAAGGCCCAGAGTTTCGTAACCCCATAAGCAATTGTCAGCTTTTGTAGGGACTTTGCTCCATATACTGAGAGAACATGTATGTGCCTGATAATAAAAATTTGGACATAATTTCTTTCAAAGTCATCATGATTTTTATCATCGTCGTCATCATCATAGGCGGCAAGTTAAGCTTAATGTTGCCCGTTCCAGTCAAAGCATTAGTTATCTCGAGCCGTCCTTCTTTGAATTAACGCAGGATGTAGTAGACTTGGAACAGAGGATATATCGGTCGCTAGAATTCTGGCGATGTTTGGACTTGTATTCTTCCTGTGCATAAACAAATGAAAGCACTTTGGGGGAGGAGGGAATAGTCCTTTTCCTGAGACGAAGAATAACCTCATTTGAACCCATAAGGAAAAATGTAAAGGTGTAGGATAGCTTTGCCTGTCTGGTCCAAGTCAGTACATATTTTCCTTACACTTTGGCCTGCGGAAAGGAATGAATTCTCTCCCGAAATAAGTGGATTTAATTTTTATGTTTATGGCACAGGGCTTTATAATATAATTACACAAATGAAATGAACATTTTTTAATTTAATATTTTAATTATTTTAATGCTCATTTTAAAATAAAAGGTACAAAATAACATTTTGAATTTTAATTTTGATGTCTTCTACGAAACTAGATAAAGAAAAGAATCAATATATTAGGCAAAAAAAACGGGAGCACAGAACATAGTAAAGGAAATAAAACAGCACCAGAAAAAGTGGCTGCAACATGTACAAAGGATGGACACAAACAGACTACCAAAACAAGCACTACAATATAAACCAGAAGGACGAAGGAACATAGGACGGCCGAGGAAGAGATGGAGGGACCAACTTCATCTTGAGGATCAAGGAACAGGAAACACGCCTAACCCTTCAGGAACATGATGATGATGATGATGATGATGATGTCTTCCACGTGTTTCGAATCCGAGGGTTCGTCTTCAGGAAGACGGTTGTGTATGCAGTTATGGTATGTCACGTTTTTACATGCTGAAATTAAAATTATTTTTTTTTGTAATTTCGGCATGTAATACGTACCGTACCATAACTGCAAATACAGCCGTCTTCCTGAAGATGAACCCTCGGGTTCGAAACATGTAAAAAGACTTCAAAATTAAAAATTAAAATATTAATTTAGAAAATGTGCATTTCGTGGGTTTATGTTGTTCAAGTCGGTCTGACGTATATTACACGCAGGACAACAGGTGAAGTTCAGACAATGGGTGGTGTGAAGGAGGTGATAGACTTTTATCTTCCGTATGACACAGTTCGATTATGAGGGCCCGTCACGTAGCACCTGATGCGTTTTGAAGCCCGTGTATCTCTCTATCTGAAGATGTTCTTCGATCCACAATTTTGTAAAACAAGAAAAGGGAACATATGTACGTTAACAATGGGTCTGCGGTCCTGGGATTTTCTGGGTTTTTGCTGTAAGGAGCTGCTGTAGCCATTAATTATTTATTTTTAGAAGGGTGGCTTTAGCACTGAAGTTCAGCCAATATCATACAAACCTCACAGCGTAAGATGTAGACTGGAATTTCATTACCACATATACTATAGTCGGAGCCAAAGACTGTTAATCCTGTTTCGGAGTTAAGAAATTAGTGTTTCGATTGTTGTTATTAAGTATCCTCGTTATTCAGTTTCCTGGCTGTTTCGGGTATCGCGGTGCATACATTAATCCAGCACTTAAGATACCAGCGTAAAACAGCTACAAATTGGATACTACATTATTTTCTTAATGGTAGATTTTAAGGTAAATTTAAGTTGCATAAAAGGCTGAAAGTAACCAACTACATGGAACAGGGCCCTTCTTCGGAAGCTAACAGTTCCTCAGCTGTTCAACAAATTCCGTGTATTTTATGGAAACCAAAATTCCATACCGCTTTCACGTTTCTTTTTCCTGAGGCAGATCATTCCAGTTCACGCACCCATTATATTTCATGAAGATCCATTTTACTATTATACTCGCAACTATGCCTAGGTGTTCCAGGTAGTCCCTTTACTTCAGACTTTCCACCAAAAACAAATATAACCCTTTTGTTTATACACTACATGCCACGTGCCCAGCCCATCTCATACTTCTTGATTTGATCAACCGAATAATATTTGGTGAACAGTGCACATCAAGAAGCTAGTCAATAAATGCTGAAATAGCTAAAAAGAATTTCGTTTTTTGGCCTGTGTTTATTGAGTACAGGTTATGCGAGTGCAGCTGCTGTCTTCTGTAGCAAAATATTACAATTTCGTTGAGTTGCCCATTTCCGGTTGTTCATCTAGGAACTGTACTGCTGTTTAGCAGTAGAATGCTTGTCATTCCATTAGTCGTTAAAGCGTTATGCTTATGCCCCAGAGGACTGGTGTTACGTTTGTTGAGCGTTTGGGAATGTTTCGAAGAGGACCCTTCATTCCAGCGTGTCTTTCCAGCGTAAAGCCATCTCTTCCAGAATGTAGGACCCACCTGATGAACGTTCGCATGGTTCACCCACAATAAATTTTTATAGAGATTCCATTTTATTTAGTGGTTTGGCTGGGGTATCCGGATGCAGGCTGAAGCCTGCATCCGGATACCACACCACCCCAGCCAAACCTCAACGTAACACCAACACACATCGAGCCAGAGCAATACAACCCATAAAATAACTCAACAAATAAGTCGCAAGCTCCTGAAGATGGATGTATTAACATCCGAAACATGTTGAGCATTAAATAATGAAATTATAAAGCAAGTGACATCAAGTTGGCCTCTCTTTATTCAACTAACAAGATGATGCACGGTCCAATAAACATAAGATTCACAAGAGAGATGTGTTCAGTTATTTTTGCTTCAGATTGTTACATGTTTTGTAGAATTCTTGATTCTTCGTAAAAACCTTCTTTCTTCCTGTGGAGATAAAGAAATTCTGTGCGCGTGTGTAGTTCACTGTACATGAAGGTAGTGCCTTCATATACAGTGAAATACACACACGCACAACGGGTCAGAATATGCTGCCATAACACCAACCTGGCCCATGTCAACGGACACGATAGAATCATTCTTGTAATTTTTAGCCAAGCACTGTACAAGGCTCCCTCATGATGGATCCTCTGTGATCCGAAACATGTTTGAGCACTTTAAAATATTTTATAATTTTAATTGTATCTGCATATTATATATTGTGCATTACTTGGATAATAAAGTGTTTAGTTATCATTGATGCACGGTGCAAACATGAAGATAAAGAAACTGTGTTAAGATAATCACATATATCTTTATGTGCATATTCATATCTATGCACAAATACACCAAATGGATGAGATTTATGTGATTTTTTCACAACGCAACCCTAACTGAACGTCGGATTATGTATATCACTACTCGTATACTCATGACAGGTGATTTAGAATGGAAATTGAAGGAAACAGCTGTGACCTATTTAAGGTACTGTCGAACATTTTCTTGCAATAGTGAAAAACGGAATAAAGAATCTAGGAAAATCTAGTCTGAACTAGGATAGCAAACAAATTTCTGTGTATTAGAATCTAGATCCATTAGCTCTGAACTAACCTCTTTAGAGTACTATGTGTAAGTGATGAAATGTTTGCAACATTTTCCATATACTGATTATATGACGCTTCAGACCTTTACATTCTTTTGCGGATGTTTCAAATCGTTATGGATTCCTAGTAGCTTGCAAACACTTTAGTTTAATGGTGTTTAGTATTACAAGCCCAGAAGACCTTGCTACAGATTAACATTTTTGTTGAATGTACAGGTACTTTACAGATTTTGCTTGAGTGTAATAAGTAATATGCTTCTTAGCAATAAAAAAGAATATGTATTTTCATTCTTATTTCTTTTTATCATTTTTAAATCCGTGTTATAATCAGAGTGGATAGGAATTTAATTAACTTCCTACATATTCAGCGAGAACGTAATTGTATTAATTTACTTAATTGCACTTTCTCAACCTCATACTTAGTGAGACATTACCAAGTATCTGGCTGTCCACTGTCCAGATGACAAGTTTCCCGTTCCATGAATGACAGTAATTTTATCTCTCTGATACCAGGTCAGTTTCATCTTTGAAAATCAAGCGACCTTGAATCCTGCAAGTTAAGTATCGGTGGGTAATGAGGGCAGAGCGTCAGGTTGGCTGTTCGTTTTCTTCTGATGCCTACGTTAAATATACGTCTAAATATACACCACGTCCAGCAAGACAACCTTACCGGACACCTAGCTTCACCTGAGGTCCGCTGAATTCCAGATCTTCCACAGCAGATGTAGAATTTATATCACTGTAATGTGAGAACTGCTTTCCTTTGGGTAATTACACATCAAGTACTGGTCATTTCTTACCGACTTTTCGGTACAACCTATCAGCATTATCTTCTGGGCCAAGAATCTTGACCTTTCCTTTGAATTATTTTCCCCTGAAGATGGGACCAATAGTTTGTCCCGAAACGTGGGTAAGAAATTACCAATACTCGCTGCGTAATTTCTCACCACATACCAGCTTGCCTTCTTTCGGATATACATAGTAGCTTCAAAAGGTTCCCGGAATTCGCTGGTATAATTTACAGGAATTGCTACTGTGAATAAAGAAGTGTACATTGACATCGTTCGTCGCCGTAGAGATGCGGTCAGAAGGAAACATCCCGAAAAATGGAGAATCCACAGTTGGTCGCTCCTTCAAACAGCTCGGTTTGGTCAAGTTTTTTTTTTAAAGCAAAGAACAGTGTGACGACACTGGAGCGACCCCATATTCTCCTGACTTGGCTCCGACTGATTTTCACCTTTTCCCTCGACTGAAATCAGCACTGAAGCGACGGCGCTTTTGTGTTGCTACTGACATCATTAAGAATGCGACAGAAGAGCTGAAAATGCTTTAAAAATGGCTTCTAGGAATGTTTCCCAAATCTTCACGATTGTTGGCAGAAGTGCATAGTTGCACAAGGGGAATATTTTGGAAGAAATGTAGCTGAAATAGTTGTTTTGTATTTCTCAGAATTAAAGTGATTGTGGGAACGTTTTAAATCTACCACTTGTGGGTTGGGTAACAAATAGGCCTGAACAGTATGCGGTCGACGTGGTAAAAACGCACGGTCGAAATCGTGTAATAGGCTCTGAAACGTGTGGTCGCGTGCTGTTCGTGTGAGTTTGAATAGAATCCGCCTTACTGCTTTTTCAGTTCACTTGCTTAATTGCACACCAGATTGAATTTTTGGGGTTCTTTTTCCATAACACATACAAAGTAACGAGTTTTGACAAAATCGTGATACTGTTTTTACAAAAATTAGAGTGACAGACTTGTAATGTCACAACTTTTCTTTTAATTCTCTATTTGTGTTTGTATTGGTATTTGTATTTGTAGATGCTCTTACATGGATATAAATAACCGGACAGCTTATTGCGCAGTTCGAACCAATGACGTTGTGTACTTGAGAGCAGACTTTTATTCGCATCTTAGATTGCGTTGTCGGTTACTGTGACTTTACCTTTTTGCTATTTGTGCTATCCACTCGAATTCGAGGTTGATCTGCAGGCTTAATGATTTTAATAAGCAATAAGGTTGTATTTGCAACAGACTAAATGGGAGTTAATAAATGTCAATTTCGCTCTTATAAAGGAGTATGTACAGTCAATTTTGTTACCCAACACTTTGGTTTGACTCTAAAGTTCGGGATGGTTATTTCAGAGATATCGTATTGTAATCTCGACCAAGGTATCTGCTAACCTGGCTCACGTTCCTTGGACTGTAGTCACCCTCTGAAGACGAATGCAAGATTTAAAAGGCCACAGCAGCTTCTTTACCAACATTTCCTCGCTCTCAACGAACATATTCTTGCCTTAGTCGAATTAATATAAACCCTCTAATTAGTAAAGCGAGTAACATACATAATTGCATGTTTGTAATGATAAGGAGATGATCTGTGCGTTATACCATCTGAAACTCGGAAATTATTTTGGTTCCCGAGTACGAACATACTCGAACTTCCCCCCCCCCCTCCTCCTCCTCCCAGGTTTCCTTCGTCAGTCCGCCTATCTATCTTTACTTGGACTGTAGGAGCTTGTGGAAAAACGTCTGAAGGCAGCTGCGTAGACGTCATGTAACGTTATTATTACAAACATGTTATTTTTATTCTTTCACAAAGGCTAATGATCCTTAGCTTCAATCGCGGATCGGAGGAAAATCTTTAATCGCCAAGTAAGTAGGGGAAACTGGTCAGAAGAACGTACTGTTTGTTGCTGCCCATAATTCGGTTTTATAGATGCACTATCAGTAAGAGAGAAGTTGAGGTATGCATTCTGATCTTTTATGGGCCTTATTACAGATATTCTGCGTCTTTATTCCGTAATTAGTTGTGTAAATTAATTAGCAATATTCAGGTTTTAGGCACATGTTTAAATGTAAGCGTGTGACTGTTTTTAAACGAATTGCGTGGAAAGTAACAGTGAGGAAAATAACATGTTTTTATGGGAACACATTTCAAGAGTTCACAATTTTAAATGTCGCATTTTGTGTCCGAACTGACTAGTACGATTTACAGGGACGATTATTCACATTAGTGTACGTTATCTAACTAACGAAGTAATAAAATAAGTAAATAAACCAATGCACCAGAGTCTGTTTGATAAGCTTGCAGTTCCAAAACTAGTAAAGAAAATCTCCGCATTTTATGGAACCCGTAGCTTGAGTGTCATCTTTATAAGAGCCTGTTGTCTGCTCTTTTTCTGAGTCAGATCAATTCGTTTCGAGTATCCATCCTGTTTTCTTAAGATCCATTTTAATTTTATCCTCCCTCTATGCCTAGGTCTTACATGTGGTCTCTGTTTCTCATGTTTCTCCACAAAAATAACTGCATGCAGCTCTCCGTTTAAACATACAACGAAATTGTAAGGCCAAAATAAGCAGGTGTGTTTGACGAAGATCACACATTGCTGTGTCGAAAAAGATTCTGTACATTGGGCAGTATAGTGGAATGACAAAAGAGTTGCAAACCAGGCAATATCTAAATTACTATTGTAGGTCACTCTAAGAAGCAAACCAAAAATGGCCAAGTGAAAAGCAGGTTCCTGACTGTACACGTATTTACTATAGGACTGGACTCGAAAAGGCGGTAGTGTAAAATACCATACAAGGGTCCCACACAAGAAAGAGATACAGAGGAATTCAGTTCAACTTCTCAACTTTGAAAAGGGATTCAGTATATCCAGTCCTTGTGTAGGGGAAGAAAGATAAACGATCCGACTTCGCTAGGAACAAAAAACGGAGTAAGAATTGTGGAATCGAAGGAAAGTTCTGCCAATCTGGACTAATGACAGAAACTTCATATTACCAAAGTTACAAATACCAGTTCTTGCAGAACTGGTATTTTTGAAACATGAAATTTGTCCAAATAATATAAAACAAGTAGCTTGCAACAGTCATAAAGCGTAATGGACCATTTCATCCATTTAAAATCGGAATATTTAGTAGTATGGTTATTTTTTGAATCGTAGTACTTAATAGCGTATTATTCAGGATATTTATTATTATTATTATTATATTATATTGCTTTTAACATCATGTACAAATTCTGATTAAATTAAGTTCAGGGAAAATGCAACTTAGGAGTCCCCATCTTTTTTACCTTTGTTATTATTAACTTACAAATATTTCGGTCGCAGCAGGTAGATATGTCTACGGCCTATCTTGGTAGTAAATTTCACATTTCTAGGCTAATAGGTTTTGAATATGATCATCAAAATAAAAGGTAAGGAATATTTTCGCCGGCCATTATTCTATTTTAATTCATAGAGAAATATTACATTTTCAAAAGATGTGCAGGTAAGCCAAATTGTGGTCATGTATCAGGACCTAAATGTATGTGCCATTGTCACTGCGGCCTGGCAACGTCGCGTACCCAAATTGAAATGTACGGTGGTGGGGTATCTTGACACGACGTAATATTCGTCCCAAATTCCGTGAAATTCAGTCATCTTACTCAAAACTTGATGTGACCAAACACAATACCCATATGGGTGTGTTGGGTAGGAGTGGGGCGCACAGAGAGCATGATATTCTCAAAGTCTGATCTTTATTTGGAAACGAGAGCGAGAGAAATGGAGAGACTTTTGAGACATAATAAGGTAAGAGCAGATAGAATAGACAGTCGTAAGTGAAGTGAGAGATATTTTATGTTCAGGGTAGGGAGAAAAAGATCTTGCTTTCTTAGTTTCTTTATGTCGCCCACTCTTCTTTTTCTGAAAATATTAACCGATGGGTGAATACGTGAGCATGGCGAGAACTAATGGCTTGAAACATCATTCGTAGAATTTTCATTTATTGGGTCATGGCAAGTTGCATATTTGGAGAGGTGATTTGTTGGCCTTTTTTGAAACGAAACAATTTCGACGAATTTACAGCGGGAGGGCTGTATAATGATCAAGAGTTGTCAAATTGTAAGTTGTGAATCAACCGAGAATATGCTTCAAGCCAGAAGGGGGGGGGGACCTAAGTCGAGATAGCGAATCGCAGGACATTAGGGTTACGTACTGAAGTACAAACAATTGGCCGGTAGACAAACAGTGGAAGTCCCAAGTTCTTGTACCATGTGTTCTCTTGTGTTGCTGACAGTTCAAGCCACAAGGTCAACGCAATGCACTGAGAGGAGTTTGAACTAAATGTCAGAAAAACATTAGACCTAATGTTATTACATATTTCCTTCCTTTGTTCCTACATCTTCCTCTCTTGTGTTGGCAGAAATTCGAGCACAAAATTGGCCCCTAATTTGATGCGACATATGGTCCGATCCTCCGTCAATTCAACTGATAATTAGCTCCTCAAGAAGATTTAGATGGTTTGGGCAAGTAGCACGAATGAAGAGGTGGAGAGGTAAATACAGGATTTTGGCAGAAAATCCTATGGGGTGGAGACCACTTGCACGACTTAGGCGTAGATGGGAGTATAATGATGGGTTGGGAGAGGTGTGCTTAGACTAGATTAATCTGGCTCAGGAAAGGGAGAGATGGAGGGATCTTGTGAATTCTGTAATGAACTTTCGAGTTCCGTAAATTGCGGAGAATTTATTGACTATTTGAGGACCTGCTAGAATCTCAAGAAGGACTCTGGTCCATAGAGCGAGTGAGTGAGTGAAAGAGTGAATGAATGAATGAATGAGTCCCCTGAAATGAGAAACACAGCTCAGTCTGGCATTTAAATTATTTGGTCGGTTTTTTTTTTCCCTGTGTAGGAGATTGTTATAATTTAAAACGCTTCGCTTCAGAAGGAAGTCACCAATGGGCGAGGTGTGTTTTAGTTATCATAGATGAGGTTTTACTGGTTTAGTTTTCTTTCTTGGGTGTTATCACGAAAGTGACTGGAAGTGTAATTTGCAAGATAATTTGCAGAGAGGAAATGGATATTTCCCATTCAGCTGATTTGTTTAAAATTTAATCGGCCTTATCCTTGGATATTTAGGAGCCGGCGTTGCTCAGTCGGTGTAGCGACTCAGCTAATACTTGTCGGTGCGGGGCTCAAATGTCGCTAGTAGCAAGATATTTCTCTTCTCAGAAATGTCAAGAGAGGTCTCTGAGACCCACCCGACCTCCTATTTGTTGGTTACGGGAATTATTTCCTAGAACAAACGGCCGGGACATTTATCTAGGGTCGAGGTTAAGAATGAATGGAGCTATACCTCTACTCCCTCTGTATGCCTTCGTAGGATAGACTTTACCTTTCACCTTTTGCCTGTTACCTTGCGAGTTTAATGGTAATTCGTGATATGTTCTGGAAGATCTGAAGCAAGGTGAAAACGTGTTTTGGCTGCATATTACAAGGTGGGTCTGCTGTACTGATTTACAGCGTCTTAGTGCTTGAATTATGTAGTGGGGAGAAAGAAATATGGGGATAGAGCTCCTTGTTTCGATGGTCAGTTTCACGCAATGATTATTGAAATGGGAGCTGTGAAAAAGTTCTGAGTTCAAGGTGGAATTTGAGAAGAAAGGAGTCTAGATATGAGTTCGTTCGTAACAAGCACAACCTTCCGTTTGAAAGACGAATCGGTTGTTGCTGTTTAGAGAAATATTTACGCTTATTCTGAGAATTCTAGTGAAACTTGATGCATTTTCTGGTGAAGAGAGTGCAGATTATTATGGCGTTAAAACACGTGGTACAAAGAGGAGTCATTTTGCAATGTAGTATTACGTTTAAGATCAGTTTGAAATTATTCGGACTGCACCTTACCTTAATAAGAGGAAGCTGTGTATGCAGAGTCTGTTGTCTAGTTCATTCAGCAGGTAACACAGTGTACAAATCTCCAACACATTGTAAATATTAACACTTTAAAGACGAAATTTATCTGTTTCATATAAGAACCCAGTGCGTACCGCGCAGTAAACCTGTCCACATCGATTATAACAAGACAAGCAATGTACATATTAACGTAATATTGAGACGCATTCGCGAAAGCATTATTGCCGTGGAAAATTAATATAAAAATTTTGAGTGTTTTGTAGCCTTTGTTAACCAGCACGCAACGGACATGCGCCATATTAAGTTGTCATGTGACCTGTCCGGCTGCATCATATTTTCTCGCATTATCTCATAAAGGGCAAGATTTTCGGAGACAAAAAAAATACTGAACAAAAAATATTTGTTTTGATATTATCTGCAGATTTGTGTGAAATATTTCTCATTATAAGAGGAAATGAGCGACATATTATCATAAGTGTACTGAGTTCTTCATGCGAATTACCCGTTATTCTTGTCAGATGTTAATGGAACTTGACTTTTGTCAACAGATCTTCGAGAAGTGGTCAAATATCAAATTTCATGAACATCTATTCAGTAGGAGCCGAGTTGTTCCTTGCGGACGGACGGGCGGACAGACAGACAGACAGACATGACGAAGCTATTGGTCTCTTTTGGAAATCTTTGCGAACGCGCCAAAAACGATCTGTTAAATTCGTATTAGGCAAAATTTGCTGTTTGTTTTGAGATCCATACAAGATACATAAAAGTAATGTGAGCAACACACAGAATTCTTGAATGCTGAAGCTGGTAGTACGCTAGACTTTAAAAGTTCAAATTTCCATTAAAATATTAAAACTACTTCCCCATTCAGAGTTTGGACCATAGATTTATATGATGCTGAAAGTTTGACACTACGGAAAAAAGATCAAAAATCTCCTGGAAGTTCTGAAATATGGTCCTGGAGAAGGACGGGGAAGATCAGTTGGACCGATCGTGTGAGAAATGAAGAAGTATTACATAGAGTCGAAGAGGAGAATATCCTAAACAGAATAAAGAGAAGTAAGTGGAAATGGATTGGTCACATCTTGCGTAGGAACTGCCTTATAAAACACGTTATTGAAGGGGAGGTAGAGGGAAGGATAGAAGTGATCGGAAGCTGAGGAAGAAGACGTAAGCAGCTACTGGATGATCTAAAGGGAACAAGAAGTTACTGAAAATTGAAAGAGGAAGCGCTAGATCTCAACATGTAGAGCAGTGTTTCTCAACCTTTGTGAGACCGCAGCCCGGCAAATTCTTTTTTCATAAGACGAGGGCCCGGTCCCAACAGATTTACTCGTCAGTACCTTTCCAAATTTTTTAAAGGTAATCCCGTAAACTAACATAAGTATTAATACTTAATTATGGCATAATCATAAAGAGTATTAGTACAATTATGTGTACGGTGTGGCATGTTGACAAATATAAAATTACATTTAAATTAGTTATCAATTCCAGGAGAATCTCTCGCTGCCCGGTATAATTGATGCCAGGGCCCGGTACCGGGCCGCGGCCCGGCGGTTGAGAAGCACTGATGTAGAGTACTCGTTTTGGAAGAGGCCATGGACCCGTCGTAAGGCAGAGTACAGAATGAATAAGGTACACTTCTGTAGGAGCTAGCGCTACGTAATATTTTCGTTCATTCTGCTGCGTTAAAACTTCGGAAAATGTACTCACATAGCCTATTTAATTATACACTGTTTTTGATAATTTAATGTTTGAACATCAGGTACTATTTCTGTAGTCAATGCAGTCATAAAATTGTAGTGGCTTCTGCAGAACAGAAATCAGGAACTGCAAGCAGTAGGCTTCAACGATTCGGTCTTTCCGCTTCTCGTCTGCTCTGCTCATACAGTACAAGTCAATAGACGTCCTGCTATGAGAGAGCAAACAAGCACGATGGTTTCAGATGCTAAGATTTGAAGTGGCGTATGACATTTACCTTCAGTCGCATGTTTATAGGGCACTTAAAGGTGTCGATAACGCTCTGAGAGTGAGACCTTGCGGTCAGTTCCCGGTAACATGCTACGTTGTGGTTCAGGAATTACTGTCTCGGCCGCGTCGAAGGGTAGCCGTAGGGAAATATGCGTGTCGGGTGGGACAGATAGGGTCACAGAATATAATCGCCATTGAACCGACTGATCCCTTTATGTTCTCTACAATCTGTAGTTTTGCGTGGCACAAAAGAATCGCCTGAATTTACTGGAACTTGTCGTTTTGGTTCACTCTGTGAGATTCAGGTCCTGATGGCAGTGGGTATGGAGGTTACCATCCTCCGAAATGTGACAAAATGTGGGATGTGGTATAGTATGGTAGATGTTGGTGATAACTTTCCAGAGGGATCTCCTGATTTCGTCTTAAGCTCGGGATGATAAACCACGCTGAAAATGTTAAGTGATTTAAAAGAGGGACTTGAAATGGCAACAGGGACTGAGGATAGGGACAAAAAGTGGGAAGAAAAATGGGAGCTATGTTAACTGCACTGTCAGCTATGTTAACTGTACTGTCAGCTATGTTAACTGCACTGTTAGCTATGTTAACTGCACTGTCAGCTATGTTAACTGCACTGTCAGCTACGTTAACTGCACTGTCAGCTATGTTAACGGCACAGTCAGCTATGTTAACTGCAGTCAGCTACGTTAACTGCACTGTCAGCTATGTTAACTGCACTGTCAACATAACACCTGTAAGCCACGGATGTCGGCAGGAACGTAGATAAAACGCAAAACTAAGAGAAACGAATCAGGTAAAGTAAGAAATACATAAATAACAAAATTAAGACAAAGATAATATTCGAATAAATTTTCTGGATTGGAAATAAATTGATAAGACTAAATAAAATGAATGAGAAACTCTCTCTCTCTTAGTAGGGCCACGTCATTAGATAGAATGATAGATGAAATATGAAATGAAATGGAGGAGCGTTTGAAGCTGGGTAAAATCAACTTTGAAATAAAATAAATTAACTAATTAAAATAATAACTTATAAAATACAAAAATAAAGTTCATACATTTAGTTTATTTTATTTAACCCTTATCTTGCTAACGTGGAGAATATGGTGAGCTCATAATGCCAGCAAATGGCAGATGGGATTTAACTCGGCGTTTAAAGGGTTAATGACCTTGTCAGGTACTAAGACTTGCAGCTAAAATGTTGGGAAGGAAAACTGGAAAGAAGAAGACAGCATAACTTAAAAATCAAAGTAAAGTAAATAAATAACAATATTTGCCCGAGGATTGTCTGGAATACAAAATGTATAAAGTCGTCATGTTTAATTGAAGTAGGAGAACGTATTTGAAACCGTGTAGACTTACACGTGATGGAAATTCTTTTCACACACAACGCGGACTAAAATATCTCGACCATGTCCGGTGGCTGTCTAACCTGCGAGGGCGTTGTAGTCTGTGCCAAGTTCTGAGCGTCTTGCCATCGCATGACAAAAAGTCTGTTGAATGAATAGTTCGGTTTCATTCATGTTTTACTCTGTCTTACGACAGGGTCACAGCTTCTTCTTAAGCCAGTTCTCCACAGACTGCGATGTTGTGCTTTCTCTTTCAGTTTCCAGTATCCTCCCCTTTCCTTAAGGTCATTCAGCAGCTGCTTACACCTTCTTCCTTGTTTTCCCGCCACTTCCATCTTTCTTTCAATAACATCCCCTTATCGCCACATCTATAGTTCCGTTGGTCGGAACATTTATAAACATTAAAAGGATAAAGGCTAATGAGATGAAACGAGGTCTGAGTTACAGGAATATTTAGTTTTTAATGTCATAAATCGTTTATTTAATGACGCTATCAATTGATACCAGCATATATGATTGGTGATAGAAGAAAGAAGTGTGAATAAGAAGCATTATTGATGAAATGATACTGACAAGGGGAATCCCGTGGTACTCGAGAAATACTTGTGCCGATGCCACTTTTTCCACCATGAATCCCACGTGCACTCTCCTGGGATCGAACCAGAGCCTCTTTTTTATTTTAATTTACCTCTTGTTCTTGTTGTCAATTAGAAACTTTTATCTATTTTCCTGGACCTCACGTGGCTCAAGCTGTTTTGGTGTGCATGAGAAAACTTTTAGAAACCTCCGTTCTTACTGGAATTTGTTCTTATATGCATTTTTTATTCTTCTCTGTCCTATTTTTAGTTTATTACTACTTCTTTTACTTCCTTGTCTTTTATGCGTTTTCTGTGTGAATATATGCAGAACTTCCATTCTGTTCTGTAATTTTAATACCTCTGATTCAGCAGATGTTTCGGTATAACAGTCAGTTTTTATCCTTTTACTGCCAAAGTCTGCAGATGTCTCAGTACATGCATCGCGAACTTCATTATTCCATGAAAAAAGTGTCATTACACTAAGTCGTCTTCATTTGGTTTAGAATACCGATATAGTACTCCGGTGAATCTCATTTCCTCCCTCTCAGTTGAGGTCTAATTTATTTGAGCGGAGTTCAGACAACACTTCTTGTTCTGTTGTCTGAAATGCTTCATTTCTTTATCTTTCTTTCTTTCGTTCTTTAAGTGTATTTTTACCTCTTATCTTCTTAAATTTCTTCCTTTTTCTTTATTAGTTCAAAGAGCTAAATATTTCTTTTGGACTTCTAGGGTACCGGGTTCGAATCTCAACCGAAGAATCTCATTGGTTTTACCAAGTTTCTTCATACAGATGCTGGGATTGTGCCTCATATACAGGCATACCCTCTTCCTGCCATATCTTTTTCCGGTTCATGATTCACCATGCATCCTACCAATAGATGCTTCATTGGATTAGCTAATGACAGCATAGTTAAATAAATTACCTACAAATATGCACCTTTCAGTGAATTAGAAACATCTAGAGTCGTTATATAATCGTCATGAGTTTCTTTAAATCCGTCTATCATTCTCTCTTCCTATGTTCATATTTTAAAATTCATAGTTCTCGTGACCTGAAGTGAAGTTTTGAGAGATGTTCTACAAAGAAAACAAAGAGCTTATGGAAATAATTATACGTACAGTATAAACTGTAGACATTTGGATTATTTGACCTTCTTTGGGAGCGCTTTCCAATACTGCAAATATTTAAATTAACACAGGACATGTATTTTATGAATAAATGTGAGCAACTTTACAACATCGCCATTTTGTTATTAGTTTTAATAAATGTATGTAGATTATGACGAGGGTGTTCGAGAATAGAGTGATGAGATGAGGAGAGGTGAAGACTAGGTAACCTGGAGCTTTACGATCTCTACTCTAAATAAATATTATTCGACTGATCAAGTCAAGAAGAAAGAAATGGGCCGGGCATGTGGAACATATGGGAGACAGGAGAGCTGTATAGAGGGTTTTGGTGAGGAGACGTAATGGAGAGAGACCACTAGTAATACACAGGCTTAGATAGGAGGATAATACTGAAATGGATCTTGAAGAACCGGGATGGGTTCATGAAGTTGATTGATCTGACTCATGATAGGAACTGGTGACAGACTCTCGTAAACGAGTTAATGAACTTTCAGGTCTCATAAAATGCGCGAATTTTCTTCACTAGCTGAGAAACAGTTAGCTTCTCAGGAAGGACTCTGGTCCATGAGGTTAGTTAGTTAGTTAGTTAGTTAATTCGTTGGCTGAATGTGATAGGAAGTTAGAGAAGTAACTGACGTCGCAAGTATTAGTTCAAACAATGTGTGTCTTTGTACACATCACACAATTCCGTTAGTCTTTCTTGGGCTTCTTTTTCAACACTTCCCCCATCTAAACGTGGCATTCTGCTTTAATAATTTATAAACGTGGTATTGATTATTTGTGAACAATAAATAAATTAATTTTCCAGTGGGAGTTCTGAAACGAGTCAGTAATGTGTCGACAGTTTCAAGGTCTTGATTATTCTGAAGTTCAGGTGACAAATTCCCTGAATTCTTTTCTTTTAACCGGACTACTGGAAGGAAAAGAGCGGAGCGCAGTCTTCCGTCTTCCTGTATAGTGTGTGTTAAAATGTGAGAGACTGTAATATCAACAGTTCCAGGCTTCGCACGCCCGATTCCGTATATTTCGGTATATAGATACCGAAGTGTCGAACGAACGTGCTGCTTCCATCTCAGGATATTGAAACAAGGCAAGAAAAGTACGTATAACGTAACACTGAGGCGAGTTCGTGCAACCACTGTCGCAGTGGAAATAAGTATTACTTATTCTAAGTGTGTATCTGTAGCCTTAGTCATCCAGCATAAAATGCGCATGCGCTTTATTGCCATCTGTGGCCTGTCCGGCTGTACCATACATTTCCACATTACCTCATAAAAGTCACGATTTTCGGGAAAAAAAAGTCATTGAACATAAAATGTGCGTTTTTATGTTCTCTACAACATTTTCTGAAAAATTTCTCATTCTAAGAATGGATGAGAAAGATATGATAAATAATGTATATTCGTCTTCAGGTAATGTACCGATTATTCAGTCCAGTACAAAATTTCACTAAAATCCGTCCAGATGGAGCCGAGTTTTTCCATGCGGACTGACGGACAGGCGGAAGGACGTAGGTACATGAAGAAGTCAATAATCGCTTTTTGCGATTTTGCGAAAGCGCCTAAAAAGAATTGACTTTGATCCTGAATGCAGAACAGTAAACTTCTCCGAAACGTTGTACGTGTGTACCAATTTACACGGTGTCGTCTGAAATCCTCATCAGCACCGTTGTAAGAACATTACATCTCGCAATTGCTATGTCGTTACACAACCCGAGATAGTGAGCCAACGTATTTCTGCTCTTCTACCAAGATCATCGCAATCCCTCGTTAACGGTGGGGTTAGTTTTGTAATATACACCGCTGGGGACCACAAGAAGGCACCAGAGCAAAGGGGGTTAGAGCAGACCCAGCCGGCCTTAAAAATACGCGTAGCATGAGTTGCTTGTTTCTTAACCAAACACAAATATATATTCAATTGCGTTTAGTCATAAAGCCATGAAAATTGTGTGATCAGGGATTTCGTAGCCAGTATAGTGCAGGGCTGGTGAATCTACGACATGCGAAAAAATTCCCTTAGCACAAGACATTCCCTGCTGTAAGATTTTTGTTTTCATTTCTTTTACCCGACCAGCGTCTCCGTATTGTGAAGAAAATATGTGTATTTACATCTATCTGACTGCGTACAGACTGTGTATGAATTGCTGTTGCTACCAAATAACACTGCAAGTGAAACATTTTGACGTAAATCGGGAGCGCTGCGAAGTGTTTACTGGATATTTATCGTTTGGACCCTGACCTGGCGGTGACTGGGCGAATACGTGACATTTAAAATCGTTTATTCAAACAGGAAGCAGCAGCAGCCCCAGTTACTTCCAAATTTTCTTCCTTCTCTCATCTCGAGGAGGAATTTATTAGAAATATAATATAACAATTGTATTATGCATTTTTTTATTAGGCGCAACAGCCCCTAGTGGGCCAGGTCCTGCTAATTCACTAGGCTCCTAGATCACACACAACGACGCACCACAGTTGGTAGGACTCCTCTGGACGATTGATCAGCTCTTCGCAGAGACCTCTACCTGACAACACAATATTCACGACAGAGAGACATCCATGTCCCCCACTGGGATTCGAACCCAAATCTCAATAGGCGAGCGGCCGCAGGCCTACGCTTTAGACCTCACGGCCACTGGGACCGGCACATTATGCATTAGTAATTACAATATTCCAGTAACAAACAATAATTGTGGAAGACTCCAACACTTTATTTTGCTCTTCAGAATTTCAATGGGCACGCGAAAGAATATGTTACCAACTTATAGAAAATTTGGGCACGCGCCCTCGAGAAGTTTCGCCAGTCCTGATGCAGTGACTGGACCATGGCGATACGTGTTTCAATTCCCGGAGGGGAAGTGATTTATCGCTGCAGCGTCCATACCGGCTGTGCGCCCCACACAGCCTCCTACTATATGGCGCACTTTCCCCGGGGGGGTTGTTAACCGATCGTAGCTCGCTCGAAGCTGATCACTCATCCCCATATATTTCGTGTTTTAAGAACGAATGAAGCTAATCTTACATTCCACTATGTGCCATGATGGCATGCATGTGGATGTATTTACCTGTACAATTCATTACAAAATCGTCCCAAAAGACGCGCTGCAGTAACAATTATAATTTGGTCTTGGGTAGTACAAATAGTCCTATAAAAAAGTATGCATTTGTCTAAGTACAAGAATTTTTTTTTAATGTTTTGCTGACCGTGCATCTCAGTACGATCTTAGCAACTGACCAACTTAATGCACAAATTCTTGTCTTATAATAAGTTTATTATAAGACAAGAATTTGTGCATTAAGTTGGTCAGTTGCTAAGATTATAAGTACAAGCAACTCACATCTGCTGAATATACACTGGGAAGTGAAGTGGATACATCATAAATGACTACTGCTACTTTAAAGACAGGCAGAAAGTGGGAAACCGTGAATAAACGGATTCCGGTGTTTGGGAGAAGCTTTTGTATTGTGATATTTGTCAGAATGTCGCCGCGGATACCGGCATTAGAGTTTTGACAACTATGGGATTTTACTACTTTGTCACCAGTCGTTTCTTGATGAGTTTGTGAGGCACTTAGCTTACTGACCAAGTGTTTACCGAGAATAAAGCGGCCGACGCATCATACTATTCATCGAGTTTAGTATAGAGTTTAAGAATCAGCGGAACTTCGCTGCTATTCCGGTTTTCCTCGTCCACACCATGAAGGCATATAGGGTGTGTAGAAGGTCATTCTTAACATCAAACCTGGACTGTGGTGAGTGGTTAAATTCATACCCCGACAGCTTTAACACCAGGAAAGGATCCCGGTACCCATTGAATAGTAGGCTGCATGGGCGACCATAGAGCTGGTGTGGATGTCTTGGAGAAGAGAAACATTTCTGCCCCTAACGTGATTCGAACATCTAACCGTCCAGATCGTAGCCTAGTCACTGTAAAGACTACGCTAAACCAATAAGCCTTTATGACCTGAATCATAGACGCAGGGACAGAGGGTCATCCCTACGATAAGTGGGAAAAATTTACTTCCAATATTCCAGCATTAAAGGCGATTGTATTAGAGCTAGTTTGGGAAATGCAACGATCATTGTACGAGGGCTGTCCGGAAAGTATCTAGCCATTTGAATATCTCGAGAACCTATCGCGTGGCCTTGATGTAACTCGACAGCCATTCAGAGAAGACCTTACAGTGCTTCCGTGAACAGTCACTCTCCCGTGGGGCTACTCAGTGGGCAGTGAGACGCCGTTGACTGTGCTTCTGTACAGTGTGATCGTAGCATTCACAATGATCGAGCGAGCAGATGAGCTTCGTCACGACAATGCGCTTGCCCGTTCTACAGCTCTCGTACAGGTTTTTTTTTTGGTGGCAAAGCATCACGTCACCTACGTCTGTCAGCCCCCCTGCAACCCAGATTTGGCTCTTTGCGACTTCTGGCTTTTCCCGAGCTAAAATCGCCTTTGAAAGGGAAGAAATTTGTGATTGAGATGGTTACACAGTACACAAGCTCAGTGAACGGTGTCTCACTGCCGACTGAGTAGTCCCATGGGAAAGTGACTGTTGACGGATGCACAGTAAGGTCTCCTCCAACTGGCTGACGAGTTCATCAAGGCCACGCAACCTGTTCTCGAGATATTCAACATGGCTGGATACTTTCTGGACAGCCCTCGTATTGTCAGTAAATTTAGGAAAGGGAATTGTTTAAAGTGTCTTACGTTATTGTGATTTACCTACACAACTGGCGAGCGTTTGTATGCGTTCTTAACACGAAGGATATGAAGTGAACACATAATGCTGACATAGATTGCCATTCCATTGTTATGTATCACTTGAATTACTACGGGCATCTAATATTTTCGTCGTAGACTAAATTCTTTCTTAATAGAATGTACACATGCCCAGAATTGGAGGTGAATTGCTTGTTAAATTTTAGACGCAGCTATTATACAAACTTTGCACTTGTACGTTCACTAACAATCCTTCAGTTCCTCCCAAGAACTTTCCCTTCTTTTACAGAACCCGATGGTTTACTTACGTATCTGATGTTTGTTGGACCGTGCATCATTGTGATAACTGAAGAATAAAAATCCAACTAGATGCCACTTTTTATTTTATTGTACTTCCTATAGGCTCAACATGTTTCGGGCATTACTATGCCCATCATCAGGAGCTCGCGACTCTGATGTTGATTACCACATTGGTCGTATCGTTCTTGGTTTGCTGCAGCCTGCAGCCCGGACACCACTCCAGCCTAACGCACCTAACCTCCAACATACAGCAAACCAAGAACGATACGACCAATGTGGTAATCAACATCATAGTTGCGAGCTCCTGCTGATGGGCATAGTAGTGCCCGAAACGTGTTGAGCCTATAAGAAGTACAATAAAATAACAAGTGGCATCTAGTTGGTTTTTTATTCTTCAGCTATCGGTTTACTTATGTGTTCATAGCAGCATTATACCTTATCCTGAGCCAGACAAATACACATCCTCAAAGACTACTTAAGATTAATTTTATTATAATTTCAAATACGGGTTTGTCAGACGGGAAAAAGTTGTTAGATTCTAGTCCGGGGCGAAAGATATTCTCTTGTCCGAAACCTCCACAACTATGATGAAGCCATTCAGTTCTCTTTAGGTGATACATATCCGTTGTGCTCCGATCAATACATATACGTATTGCACAAACCGTCATGCACAACACAGCTGTTTCCAAGGTAGCTAGTTCCGGCCTACGTGCAGTCCATTATTAGACCTGTGCATTATTTAGAACGTATGAAAAAACCCATACAATCTTCCACCAAAAAACTTTACAACAGGAAACTTCTTACGCTACCTACATCCACCCCTTATTTAATAATATACTTATTTTTTTTTTAAAAAAAACAGTTGTTTATTAATCTAATTTTTACGCTGTTTTATTAATTTTATTATGGTTAAAGAAAGGGGATGAGATCTCTTTCCCAAGTTTATGTTCTAAATAATGCGTAAGTCTGATGATGGCCTGTACATAGGCTAAAACTAATAACTTTGGAAATCACTGTGTTGTGCGTAACGGTTTGTGGAATAAACGGACCATTCAGTTCTTCTATTCACTGATTAATGAGGGTCTACTTTTTCGGGCCTAATTCCGCCGGGGCATCATGATTCTGAACACTGATCTCCATCTTGTGCCGAGGATAAAAATGGGCGGAGCTCTAAAGTAACTCCCGCGTATGCCTACTTGGTCTGCAGGGGGCAACTTTACCTCTACTTTCTATGACGCTTAGGTCTCCCAAGTGCTATTTTCCCGTAATATTCTTCGACTAACATTCTGAAATGTGCCCTTCTCATCTGCCGCATTCGTAATGTATACTTCTCCAATTACACTCTGCAAATTTTATCACCCTAATAATATTTGTGAAGGGCGCAGTTATGAAACTCATGGTTATAAGTTTCCTTGTGCATCGACCTGAGGATGTTGCACAGCGCTTTGCTACTAGCAAGGGACTCGTAAGGTAATATTGCATATTCAGGATTAAGTACTAAGTACTGTGAGAACTTAACATTGAATTTAGTTGTAATTCCATTTAAAATTTCCCGTGTCAGATCCAGTTTACTGCTCGACAGACTTAGTGGGGCGGCTGGAACCTTATATTTGGTCAAATAGCATAAAGGAACGTCAAATTAATTTAACCAATTTCGTACGCGACGTCTTTAGAACCACAATATACTGGTGCTAAAACATATTCATAAATATTTCCAAAATTTATGTTTTAATGTCTCATTAATGAAAAGAGGGACGTGTTTCGAATATTGTGAACAGTAGATAGTATTCTGAAGCTGTTCCATTAGCGTACTGTTTTTAAAATAGGAACTGTTTTGACATACGCAGATACGCGGTAGTTTAATTCTGCTCTTATGCGGATAGAATGACATAAAAGCCAACAGCGTTCTAAGATTCCGAACTTTATGCTCAGAGGATGTGAACACTAGTGGTATTTACGGAGCGTTTATATTTCAATGTCACGACACCTGTATGGCTATATGAACGGTTGCACATATTGAAATGCCAGGTGGCGAGTGTTGCTGGTGTTCATTGTGAGCGACTTTAAAATATGGGGGTTAAGGATCATTATCATCAGCGTGTCAGGTACAACGAAAGAATTAGCGTTGATAACATCTCATATGAAACCACCAAACTGTGGGGGAAAAAAAACTGCTCTAATAATGGTTTTATGTTCAACAGGAATCTTTTGTTGTCAGGGAACTTCTAACCGCTGTAGGATTACGTTGTACGGGTTTGTAAGGAAGATTTTTAATTTCTTGCCTACGTTTTTATATTTCTACGATGTTAGTCGCAGCAGCATTAGTGCAAGAACATAAGAACCTATAGTTCACAGTCATTTCGCTGTCGCTTATTGGAGGGAACGTCAGTTTGCTAAGCACGTTTGTACAATCGATATCACCTACCTATATTTAGAAGTTATTTCTTTTGTTAAGTATGCTGACGTAACCCTTCGAAAAGTTTGTGAATTCGTTACTCAGTAAAATGTGATAAAATCGATAGTTCCTTTGCATACAATAAAGGTTTCTTAATGGCGCGATATTAGCATATCTTTCTTGTTACTAAAGGAGATATTATGAGTGTAGTTTGAGGTAAATGTGTTTTTATCTGAGTGTGAAGTAAGGCTGTAACTGTGGCATTCCATTTAGAAAATGCAGCCACTTAACCTTATGTATTTACTTGACAGTCACCCTGTGTAACTGAAGTGACATGTAACGTTATCGACTTGGAAGTATATATCCCAAACTTTATATTTTTGTAAAGGAAACAGGATGACTGGCGGGAAGTTACCAAGAATTTCCGAAGTTGTATCCCTTCTCAGTGTCTTCGTGAATTTTGTTTTAATCTCATTCTGGTACTCCAAAACATTACTCGCTGTGGGCTGGATGGTCTGGGATTCGAACCCCAGTGGGGCGAGATTTTCCATGCTTATCCAGAGTGACCCCGAGTCACATCCATCGTCCTACACAATGAGTACTTGATCTTTTTCCTAATATTAATCTGGCCAGGATGTGGCGTTGATTTCCAACTCCCATCTAACGACGAGACCAAAGAAAGACTGGAGCTACTCCTGCACCGTCCCTCCAGGCCTTCACGGCCTGTTATGGGGAGAAATTTACTGTACTTTGAAAATATTACTCTTATTACACACTGCTATTCTCTACAGTGGCATCTTTTGTGCTGGTGACGAGACTTCAATACTCTGCCTTATCTATTTGTCAGTCAGTGCACACTTGCAGACCATCTTGTGCGTGGCTGCTTATTGAATATGTTCGCAGTTATTTTCAGCATCTGCCTGCCACTCCTCCTTCCCCTTATGTCGTAATTGTAAGGGGGCGTTTCTTTTGTCTAGTGTTATGTACTCGAAATATATGTGACCGTTTATGGCTCACTATATACATGCGAAGTTATTCTCGCGTAGTTCCCACAACTCTGCGTTTTTGGCATATTTACGTATTTACACAGCTGTTAGCTTTGCGTTTGTAATTGTGCCACTTGGAGGATACATGTGTGACAGAATTCACTCGTTTAACTTGGTATGTTTCGGAGTTGTGCCAGGAGGCGAAGTACGAAAGATGTAAAGGGCATTGAAGGCAGTGTGAGGTTAAAGAAGGTACGAAATAAACCATGGCCCTTTGGAATTCAACTGCCCTTCCACAGGTCACAATTGATGTCGCTAGTGTGTCTGAACGATAGTAATGTTCACGTTTTTCACACTTAACACAAGTTTCTCTTGCTTCACCCATTGCTTCCGGGCAAAGGCCGGGTCAATATTTCGGTTTGGGCATAATGATTACGCTGTTTGGCATTTGTTCTTTCAGTGTTGTGACCACGTCCACATAGTTTTTGAGAAAATTAAAGCCAACATGGGCATTAATTGTAATGAATTTAACAACATCCGCCAAAATTTACCAATTGAAATGGAACTCGAATTTAACAAAAATGCAAAACCTAAGGCTAGGCGCGCACTGGCAACTTTACTTGCTCAACTGTTTAGTTACCCGGATGGAGAACACTGCTTTATACGGGAGCGCGCGCACTGGCAAATTTTCTTTTGCGGAAACAGAAAAGATGAAGCTTGTTGCGGCCTGACTCATTCTCGAAGCAACAGAAATGTTGCTGATAACGATAGGACGCACATGTTTCAGTGTGTCCGCGCGTACTGGCGACTAAACAGTTGCTTGCTAGCTGCAGAAGTGTGCTCAAACCTTGTGTCTTGCGTCATACGGCTATGTTTATCGTCGAAGACGTAGAGAAGTTAATGTGGGAAGTGGAGAGAAGGCCACCTTTGTGTAAAAAAAATTGAAAGAATACAGTGATAGAAATCTGAAGGATAAATTGTTGTACGAAGTTAAGATGTCAGTCATCACGAACTGGAGTGAGCTTCCAGCTGAACAGAACTCAGTAAAATGTATGTTAATTTTCTTGTTCATATTACTGGAGATCATGCTAATGATGCTAATACATTGGGCAGAACGTACATACTATAAAGAAAAACACAGAGGCTGTAGTAATTGCTAGTAAGGAGATTGATCTAGAAGTAACTGCTGATAAAACTAAGTACGTGATCATGTCTCGAGATCAGAATGCAGGACGAAGTCACAATATACAGATTGATAAAAGTTGCTTTGAAAAGGTGGAACACTTCAGATATTTGGGAACAACCTTAATGCCTGCTATTATTCGGTGCAGAATTCAATTTATAAATCTGCCCAATTAAAAGTTTTTACTGACCACTGGATGTACCCAATGTCGCTTTTTGCGTCGATCTTTCTTTATGCCAAACAGAAGAGCACACACACACACACATGCCGTCTCTGTGAAGTCCATTCTGTAATGAAAGAAAAAAGTTGCCAGTACAAGCAGCTGTTCCGTTGCAGTGCGCGCACGTTCACAGCAACTGTTTTAGCACCGCAACAATTTAGTTGCCAGTGCGCGCCTAGCCTAAATCATAATAAGCATTGTCGTGCTAACACTTCGGCAGCAATAGAACATGAGTCACATACACGGAAAGGGTATAAACGTGACATAAATCCAGACGCAGAATTTGCAACGTTTAAAAGTGTAGGTACTCTGAACTGAATGATATTGTAGCTTTCAAACAATTCTCAGTGTGCGCAAGTAATGAAATAATCACTCGTCGTGCGAGCCAGCAGGACTTAAATCGTGGCAAAGGTTGTGAATTGGCTCAGATGCCATCTCTTTAGTTACAGTGTGATTATTTTAAAGGCCATTATTCTGTTACGACAAGAAAGAAGTAATTCTCAATTATGGTAACAAGTTGAAATAAATCGCCTAACATACATCATAAGTTTTGTGCAATGCTCATTCCCTCTGGCTGTTCTTCGAGTCTGGAGCGACTGCTAAGTATGAATAGCCGCTTACACCCCTGATTGTAACAGTGCCAACCCAAGAATTCTGTTTTTGATACATGATAATTTGTTGTTGTTATGGTCGGGTTGTTAAGTTTATACGAAACAGATGTTTCTTTAGCGAAAGACTTTGACTCTGGGGAGGGGGGATTTTTTTAACCGCAGGGTATATGTACATATGTGTGTGTGTGTGTGTGCGTGTATATATAGAAAACGGAAAGTCACCAACTTTCCTAACATTTCCAATTACGTCGTGCCAAATTCTCTTGTCATAAACAGCCAGAATCCATGATTTATATTTTCAGTTTTGAAGTTTTGATTGTTTTAGTCGTAAATATCTATTACAGGTTGGTGATAACCTGCAATTCGAAACAGTCATTTTCTGAAGTGGCCCCTGTAGTTTGATATAAGTGACTGGTGTGTTTTAGTCGATATATATATATATATATATATATATATGAAAACTGAACATCAAATTTGCCCATTCATTTTATGAGTGACGTGATAGGCTTCACTATCTTTTTGGTCGTTACGTACACGTACGTAACAGACACTCTGCTATAAACAACGAGCGATGTATGGACCACCGTGCATGTTGCGCGCACTGTCTGGAGTATTCATGTCTTTAGAGCTGTGTTACATTGCCCTTGACTGTGTGTTTTTCTGACGTTTGAAACGCAGGCACTGCCCTTATTTGCAAGTGTTGAGGGGGGGGGGGGCAAACCATAGCAGATGAAGTCATTACGTTCTTTCGAAACGTCGGGAACAGTAAACACGAGAAATACATTGCCGTTAACAAACTAGTGAGTGTTATATCTCTAATTTGACAACATATTTCGACTTCCGAGAGTCATTTTCAGGCCACTTTTAATAAAATACTTCAAAGGAATTCGGTTTAATTACATTAAGTTGTGAATTGAGAATTCAGTTTTACAGTTTTGATAGAATACGTGTTGCTTTGTCAAATCAGTTATGTGTAACAACACGTTAAAGGGTCATAATATAAGTCATTAAATCATTTTGACCCCTTAACCTATCACTTTAACCTCTCAACCTTTTCTTGCATATAACGGATTTGACAAAGCAACATGTATTCTCTCCAACTGTCAACTTGAGATGTCATTTTAAAACTCAATTAAGCTCTAAACATTTCCTTTCGTGTATTTTATAACAGTGACCTGAAGATGGTCCTCTGAAGTCGAAACATTTTGGAAAATTAGAGGTATAACACTCGGTAGTTGTGCTGACTGCAGTTTATTTCTCTTGTTATTGTATCTAGCCCAGCAGGATGGCAGACGTAAAATTTGGAAACACTAAGTCAATAACAAATTTAATTATGAGTTCCTCTCAATCCGCATAACGCGTGCCTAACTTGAAATGTCTTACACGCAGGTTAAGGTACGTTAGATTTCACGCTTTAGCACAATTTGCATATTTGTATGCAAATGTTTACTCTTGAGAGGCCGCGTTGCCTTCCATTCTAAACCTTTACGAACTGGCCTAACTCACCGAACGTTTAGTGTAGCCTACCGATTCCAGAAGTTTCGAAGTCAGCTAATTTGCTGGTGACGTGAAACATAACTATTATTACTTTCCTCTTATGCATTGACGTCACATATGTCCTTCCAAAGCAGGATGGGAAGCAAATTATGGTTTTTTTTTTTTACATACCAAGATCACAACGTCGCGAGCGTTTTACTCTCTACAGATAAGCAGCCTTCGTTAGAGCTTGTTACGCATTAAATTGACGTAAAAGGTAAAGTGATCCCGTTAAAGGCCCGGTGTGGTCCGGAGGGTGGGTAGAGGTATAGCTCTACTCTTCCATGACCGCGGCACTAGAAGGGAGTGAGTGGTCAGCAGCACGCCCCGGCCGCACTTTACCCCCGGGACAGACCCGGTACCCATTTTATAGGAGGCTGGGTGGGCCCCAGGGCCGGTCTGGACGGGCGGAAAATCTCGTCCTCACCGGGATTCTATCCCGGACCGTCCAGCCCGTAGTCAGTCGCTATACCGACTGAGCTACCCGACCCATATTAAATTGACGTAGTTGTATAAATGTAGCATAATAATGAGACCCGGAAGTCACAGAAATTCATTCAGCCTAAATCGGGCCTAGGCTGCCTCATTGTTGAGGTTTATAGATCACACAAACACCAAAACACACACACACAAACACACTTAGCAGGACTCACCCGAACGAATGATCAGCTCGTCGCAGAGACCGCTACCTACACAACACACAAGAAATAAAAGGCTTGTATATATATATATATATATATATATATATATATTTGCGTGTGTGTGTGTGTGTGTGTGCTCTCTCAGCGGTTATTGGAACCCGCCATCCCAACAATCGCGAAGCCGCAAGCCCCTTAGACCGCACGGCCGCTGGGATCGGCATCGTCCAGTACTATTTCATCCAATCAGTCATCGTTCATCTTCGTTATCTCTGGAACAATATGACGAGATGTTAAGCTTCTCTGTTCCGTGGGTTTGTCCCATGTTACGAAGTTTGTTACGGATAACACCCTTGGCGGAGGCTGAACAGCGAGTACGTAAATTTTGCGAAGTAAGTTGCTTCTAAATTTAAATGTATTATGGAAACCGTGGGTTTATTATTTTTTCTTCATAAGAACTGTCTACGCCTGAAAAATCTATCGCAGATCCTGCTTTAGCGTGTCTTTAAGGTGAATTTAATATCGTACATTTATTTTCAGATCTACGAAAAGCGGGCAGTCGTCTGGAGTCAAGACTTAAATGCTGTGTGCACATGTCACCACACTCCAGCCTGCTAGGTGTCCCGCCTATCTCATTATTTAGTCGAACTCGGTTATAACGTCTTGAAAGGAAATTTCGTGTCCTTATAGACGAGAGTTGCTCTGACCGAGTAGTATAATGTTAGGGTTAGCAGCGTAGAATTAATTTGTAGCACAGAATATCTGACGCTATAGGCGAGGTGTCGCATAAACCGATGTCGTTACAACCGGGCTTGGCTCAACTTGCTGAATCGTCCTAAGAATATGTGTTAAAGAATGCATAATCCGAACATACAAGTATAGAGTATTCTGCATGATACTACTGCATCAGTAGTCAGCACTTTTGTGCCGTCTAGTGTACCACAATTTGAAGAGTTCTTTTTTTTTCTGGGGGGGGGGGGGTGGGGGGGGGGGGGGAGGATAAGGAAAGAGTAATAAAAAAATTATATTTGGGCTACGTGTTGGGGGGGGTGGTGGAGGTGGGGGAGGGGGGGGGGGGGGGGGGGGGGGGGGGGGGGGGGGGGGGGGGG